>OHDS01000282.1_pt1 | contig 29185 bp, 31 predicted proteins | sample 1567031 | NCBI WGS metagenome assembly OHDS01 (sample SAMEA3879503, study PRJEB24766) | human gut metagenome | biome: human-associated habitat; feature: feces | place: USA | collected 1985/1987
GCACCGGAGTCAATCAGAAATGTATATCCGTCTTTCCGATTCGGAATCGGAGTTAAAATGGCAGGACGTTCAATCCCATCGACACGTCCCATCCCTAAAAGTCCTGCCGTCACAGCAGCGCCTGTTGAACCGGGAGCGACAAGAGCACCGCACTCTCCGTTCTTAACAAGCTTTGCCCCCACAGACACGGATGCGTCTTTTTTCTTACGAAATGCCATCCCCGGATGTTCTCCCATCCCAATCACCTGTGATGCATGGCAGATTTCAATCAACGGTTCCTGATCGGCATGATTGTCTTTCAATACTTTCACAATTTGTTCCTTATCGCCGACCAGGACAACAGGAACATGAAAATCACGCACTGCCAGAACAGCGCCTTTGACTATTTCAAGAGGAGCAAAATCCCCCCCCATAGCATCTACTGCTATTTTATCCATGAAGCGCCTCCCCGCCTGTTTTTGATACTTCCATAATAAATTTGGCACGGAACACTTCCGCCGCTCTTTTAAAGAAGCTGATATAAATATATTTCCTGTTTACTTTCATCAGAGCGATTTTCCCCTTGAGAACAAGCTGTTCACCACTGCCGACAGGTTCTTTATACTTAATATTCCCCACCTGCACCGGCGTGAATACCTGTCCTGCCAAAGACTGTGCAAAATCTGCCGCAGCGGCATAAAGGCGATCTGCGGAAACCATACCGCTTCTGTCCGTCATTTCCTCTGTCGTATGAAACAGGGCGAGTCCCTTTTTCCCTTTCTCCATATCCAGAATCTGGAGTTCTTCATGAAATCCGGACGGATGTTCAGAAACTGCTTTTTCAATCCGTTTCCGCATCTGCGGTATCCCCAGCATCTGCCGATCAAGCCTTATTGTCGCAGCAGAGACGGAAAACCGCTTTGCCAGATCCTCATCGGTAAGGCACGGATTCTGCCGGATCACATCAGTGATCGCTTCCCGCCGTTCTTCTTTCTCCCATTTACGTTTTCTGTTCATATTTATCACCTGCTGATAATACTATATCACAACACCGCAACCATTATATAGTATCCTCGTTTCTCCCCTGTTGATTAATATGCTTTTCTATTATTCCCGTAACAGGAATCTTTTAATCCAAGGATATAATAAAGAATTCTTTTATGAACAGGTGCTAACTTCATAACGCAATGAAATGCCCTTATCCCTGTCTTCCTTTACTGAAGATTTATTTTGTCATATTATCAAAAATAAATCAAATTTTGTTTGAATAAATTATTTGACATAAAACCATTGACTTATCCATACTTTTGGACTACACTACAATCAAATAATTTCAATTTACACTCATTAAATAAAACATTTATGTTATTTTGTATTATAATCAAGAAGGAGAAGCGCTATGTCTTTACCGGCATTGCATATAGGTGAATTGACAGCCCGTATTCCCATCATCCAAGGCGGCATGGGTATCGGCATCAGCCTTTCCGGTCTTGCGGGAGCCGTCGCAAAAGAAGGCGGTATCGGTGTCATTTCTGCGGCACAGCCCGGTTTCGATGAACCTGATTTCAGAACAAACACGATTGCCGCTAACTGCAGGGCTCTTGCACGCCATCTGAAAAAAGCGCGTGAAACAGCGCCTGATGGAATTATCGGCGTGAATATCATGACAAAAGGATATAACTATGAAGTTTATGCCAAGTGTGCCGTAGAAAACGGAGCAGATATTATCTTTTCCGGCGCAGGTCTTCCCGCCGATCTCCCTGCATGTGTCGAAGGTTCGAAAACCAAAATAGCGCCCATTATCGGTTCACCCAAAGCGTGCCGCGTCCTGTTGAAATTATGGGACAGGCACCACCACACGACAGCAGATCTGGTTGTCATCGAAGGTCCGAAAGCGGGCGGCCATTTGGGCTACACCCGTGAAGAAGTAAAACTTCATGAAAACGACGGCTATGAAAAAGAAATTCTGGAAATTCTCGCGGTAGTTCACGAATTTGAAGAAAAGTACAATAAAAAAATCCCCGTCGTATTCGGCGGCGGTGTTTTTGATAAAGAAGATATCAGACATTATCTTTCTCTCGGTCTTTCCGGCGTGCAGATGGCAACACGTTTCGTAGCCACGAAAGAATGCGATGCGGCGGACGAATTTAAACAAATGTACGTCAAGGCAAAAAAGGAAGATGTGACAATCGTCCAAAGCCCGGTTCATATGCCGGGACGGGCGCTTCTTAACCCTTTTGTAAAACGGATCCGCAAACAGCGTGAAAACGTAAGAAACTGCTTCCACTGCCTTAAGACCTGCGATCCCCGCACAACGCCATATTGCATCACCATGGCACTCATCAGGGCTGTCAAAGGAGATGTGGATAACGCACTTGTCTTCTGCGGCGCCAATGCCTACAAAATTAAGGACATCGTTTCCGTTCATGACCTGATGTGCGAACTTTCTACTTAACCCCCGAGGCAATACCGTTCTCCCATCAAACGACATTGCCTCTTTCCTGAAGACCTCCACCCCCATGGAGGTCTATTTTGTTTGCCGCATAAAAAAACGATACATCACTGTACCGTTTCTTCTTCACTGTTCATTCACAAACCATTGTTTTTTATTTCTTCAAACGATGACTTCCTCTTTCCGTAATTGGCACTCCTTTTTTACAAAGCGGACATTCTTCCGGGCGGTAAGCCGGCACTGTCAGGCGGACAAGAGGAAATACCTTATCGGCAGGCACACCGTAATCCGCCTTTCCTCCGGAGCGATCTACAAAAAGACCGATGCCCACAATTTCACCTTTTGCTTCATTTACCACGTCCACCACTTCACGGATAGAGCCGCCGGTAGTCACGATATCTTCCACAATGAGAACCTTTTCACCCGGTTCCACACGGAAGCCACGGCGAAGTGTCATTTTTCCGTTTTCTCTTTCCGTAAAAATAGAACGGGTCCCCAAAAGCCTCGCTGTCACCTGTGACAGGATAATGCCGCCCGTTGCCGGTCCGATGACTGTCTGCACCCCCTGATTTCTGAAATGGCCTGCAATCATTTCACAAAGTTTTTCCGTGTACTCAGGGTGCTGCAGTACATTGAACTTCTCTACATAAAGGGGGCTGTGCAGCCCGCTGGTCAGAAGAAAATGCCCTTCCAGAATGGCTTTTGTCTCTCTCAATAAAGATTCTGCGTCTTTTTTCATCATTTTTTATTCTCCCTGATCTCTTCTAAAATCATACGGACGGCTTTTTTCGGATCTTCCGCTTTTGTAATCGGCCGCCCGATCACAAGCCGCGTCGCACCGTTATTAAGCGCCACAGCGGGCGTGGCGATACGTTTCTGATCATCAGCATCCGCAAAGGCCGGACGGATTCCCGGCGTGACAATTTCAAAATCATTTCCGCAAAGTTCCCGTATCCCTTTCGCTTCTTCCGGCGATGCCACCACACCGTCGACGCCGCACTCTTTTGCCAGTTTTGCCAGGCGGAACACTTGAGACTCAATCGGCAATAATCCGCCTGTCTCTTTCCAAACAGTTTCATCAAAACTGGTAAGCACGGTAACCGCCAGAATTTTTGGACGTCTCCCGTTATTCCGTCCCGCTTCATCGGCAGCTTGCACTGCGGCTTCCATCATGTCCCGACCGCCGCCTGCGTGGATCGTGATCAGGTCAACTCCCAGCCCCGACACGGCAGAAATTCCATGGGCCACGGTGTTCGGGATATCATACATTTTTAAATCAAGAAAAACCTGCTTCCCTTTTTCATGAAGCCATTCCATGGTTTTACTTCCTTCAGCATAGTACAGTTCCATTCCTACCTTGTAGAACGAAACGAGTTCTCCCAGCTCCTCCACGATGGACTCCATCTTTTCAAAAGAATCTACATCCAGTGCCGCAATGATCCTGTCGTCTGCAGAACAGACCCTCTCCATATAATCCCTCTTTTCAAAAGCAGTTTTTTTAATTATATCAGTTTTATTAGGCAGGCGCATTAGAAAACACAGGTTTTTCCGAGTAAAAAAAGCCCCGAATTTATTTTCGAAGCCTTTTCTGTGTGACTGTCCGATTTTATATTACAATTTAATGATTTAATTTTTCTTCTCTGCCGGCTGTTCAGGATTTGCCGCGGCCGCTTCGCGAATCATATGGACCGTGACGGAATTTAATTCTACCGGTGTTTCCAATGCTTTCACTTCATGAAAGCCCACTTTCAGTCTTCCCGTATAGTAACCGATGACTTCATCTTTCGAATTTACTTTAACGGCGTAAATCGTTTTATCTTCGCCAAGCCCAACCAGCCGGAACTGCCCGGGCGGAGAAATAACGCGCCAGCCGCTGTCATCCCCGTCAAAAAGATACATAATGCCCCGCTGGCTGTCATCGTAGAAGAATTTATCTTCATCATAAAAAACGGCAATCTTACCGATATGGGATGTCTGCACATAGATGCGGCGGGTATCATAGTTTGCATCAGTACGATAAATACGATACAGTCCGTTTCCCACCTCCATTTTCATATACACCGCATTCGTCGCAGTCGAGTATGCCACATCCACAATTTTGGCGTTTCTCGGCAGATCCTTAATCGGCGCATCCGATTCATGGGTCGTTCCTTCCGGATTATACCTTGCCAGAGTCACATCCCAGCGTCCGCCCTTCCAATGAATGGGATACATGGCCATAAGCGCCAGATTACGGTCAGGCATCCATTCAAAGAAAGATACGCCCTGTCCTTTCAGATCCACTTTCTGCGGCGTGTTCAAACTGTCTGAATTATAAATCGTCACAGAATCAGCGGTAACATCAGCCATATAATGGTAGTCATGGGAATAATAGGCTTTCCCCTTCACCGTAATTTTGCTGAATATCTTCCGTCCTGCCTTATCAAGAGCCTCCGTATTTTTATCTTTTACATCAGATACCCCGTAATCCGAAGAAGACAAAGGCGCAAAGAGTACCTGATCAAGATAAAGGTACCCGCCCGCCTGCAGTACCGTACCGATGACACAGCAGGAAACAAATGTAAGAAATTTCTTATTCATCAGTTCCCTCCTATTTCACGATAAATGCCGTTGGAATCATACGCTCTCCAAGAAGATCCGCCGGTTTATTCACTACATTGCCGTTATAATACAAGGTCGTACTGGAACCGCCGTCCAGATTCGCCGCAATATACGCGCCTTTTTCATACATAATATTCTGCACATCCACCAAAGTGGCTCCGATACTGTACCCCGGCTGGCGGCCGTCGATAACAAGAAACATCATGGTTCCGTCTTTTTTCTGTCCGATCGCGGAACGCGGACTGATCCCCCAGCCGCCGTCACCGCTGCGGATAACCTTTTTGCCGTTCATGATAAGTGGCGGGCCGAAGGTCAATCCCTCTGTCACACCCAAATCATGAAGCTCCTTTTTATTATAGTTTCCGGCAATCAGGTTCCCTGAACGTGTCATGCCGACAAAATCGACCCGTTCTTTATCATCTACCTGCTGCCCGAGCAGATACTTTCCTTCATGAATGATAAACCCATAGGGCAGGCGGCCGGTTCCCGTACCATTGGGATCATAAAATCCCCCGCCGTTAATTGCGGCAACCGCATTATTCTTCTTTGCAATGCGGCTCGTCGTATCCCCTTTTTCCTGAATATCTTCAGCCGTTGCCACCTGTATCCGCTGCGGATTGGGGATTTCCAGAAGATAACCCACGAAACGGGTCGTTTCAATCTTCTGCAAAGACAGCGTGGAATCGGTACGCGGTTTAAAGGAAAGAACTTGCGTCTGTTCCGTCGTTTTGACTACACCCAATATTTCATTTAATTCCTCCTGGTTATACAGCCAGGTAATGTACTGGGGATGGCGGGAACGCATGATAGCGCCTACCACGGCACGCTTCAAATTTCCAAACGGTCCGAAAAGGACAATGATCGGAGAAGTAGCCGCAAAGAAAACCAGCGTAACTATGATAAACCGAAATATAAGGCTGTGAAATATTTTACTCATCATTTCTCCTGATTTTATAAAGGCGCATAGTTATCTTTCGTCAATCGTTCCATGAACCGCGCCAAAGAAACATTATTCCCAATGTATACGCGTTTCAGGTCATAAGGGTAACTTCCCACATGGACACGTCCGGCATCGGTAGTTACTGCCAGCTTGATTCCTGCCTTTTTGCAGATATCAATCACTTCGTCATCATAATCTCCATACGGATAAGCAAACCATAGATTATCAATTCCCAAATGATACTTGAGGGCTTTATTCGCGCCGATAATTTCGTTTTCCTTCTCTGCCCTCGTAGGCAGGTTATGCAGCTTGGGATGGCTCAAAGTATGGTTCGCAATGGTTACTGCCCCGCTGTCCGCCATTTCCTTCAGCTGTTCCCAGGTCATACGGTTGTAAGATTTCCCCACATCATCAGTAATAAGAAATAAAGTCCAGGGATAACCGAATTCTTTCATCATGGGGTACACGATAGTATAGCTGTCCAGATACCCGTCATCAAAAGTAATACATACCGGTTTGGATGGAAGTTTTTCCCCTTTTGTCACATAATCATATAATTCCTGCATCGTAATGGGATGGTATCCATGATCTTTCAGGTACTGCATCTGTATACGTAAATTATCCTCCGTCATGACGGCGGAATTATTTTTCATATCCCCGATCATATGGTACATGAGAATGGAAACTCCTTCAGGCACGCTGTATTCTACATCAGCATCACGATGTACAATCGCTGTTCCCGGTTTGAAATTCGGATCTTTCACCTTAACGGGAGCAGCCTCTGCCATATTCACGGCATCTTCTTTCGGCGCACCTGATTTCCATATGCCGCAGCCGCCAAGGAAAACCGCGCCGCTGATTCCAAACAAAGCGGCAAATACCGCCGCGCTCTTTTTCCAATGAGACAAAAACATACTTTAACTCCTCGTAAGCACTTCGTCAAAATGACAATACATAATTTATTTTACTACAAAACAAACTTCATGTCATTTTTGGAAGACCATCGTAATCATCAGTGCCTCCTGGCTCCATCTATTTTTATGACCAACATTCAAGAATATATGTCCCGTGGTATAATAGGAAATATCCTCGGATAATCATCTCATGCATTACACATAAAGAAAGGAAACTTATGAAAAGAATTTTTTCTATACTTATCTTTTTTGTCAGTTTATTCCTGCTCGCTGTCCATCCGGCTTCGGCAGCACCCGCTTCCATCACGAATTTCCGATGGACGGCAAGAAACGACGGCGACCCGCCGTTTGTCCGTATCGCTATGGATTTGTCCCATGCAGTAAAAGCAGAAGCCGCTATTGATGAAGAAGGGAAAAATTTTCAACTGATTTTAAGAGATACTGCCAAGGGTTCCGCTCTCCATCAATATGAAATGGATGAACGGGCTATTGATTTCGCCACTGTTTCAGAAAAAAACGGCGACACCTATTTGGATGTCCTCATGACAAAACCGCAGAAGATGGAAAACATCCGCGTCTTTGCCTTACGCCCTGACGCAAAAGCAGGCAAACCTCATCGTCTCGTTGTAGATATCCCTATTATCGGTGCAAAAAAGAGTTACTATAAATCCGTAGATAAAGCGGAAAAGCGAAATGCCGCAAAAGCAGCAAAAGAAGAAATCACTTCTTCGACACCTGCCGCACCGGCACCTCCCATAAAGGACGTCCCTGTTTCCGCTGAGGCCAGGCAGGCCCTGAAAGGAAAAATCATCTGTCTTGACCCCGGTCACGGCGGTACCGATGTAGGTGCCATCGGCCACTTGAATAATAAAGAGATTTATGAAAAAGACATCACGCTTCCGATCGCCCTCAACCTGCGCGATTTCCTGACTTCAGCAGGTGCGAAAGTCGTCATGACCCGTACCACCGATAGAGATGTCTACGGCCCTTACGCTTCCGATACGGCGGAATTGCAGGCACGCTGCGATATTGCCAATGAAGCCCATGCCCACGTCTTCGTTTCCATTCACATCGATTCAATCTCCAATCCGCAGATTGACGGCGTTACGGCCTACTACTACGTAGGAAGTGATAAATCTCTCCTGCTGGCTCACATGCTCCACCAGGCGACGCTGAACAGTCTCTCCATTCCGGATCGGGGTGTCAGAGCAAACAACTTCTATGTCACCGCCCATACCACGATGCCCTCCGTCCTCATGGAAATGGGGTATATTTCCAATGAACACCGTTTGAAGATGCTGACTTCCAAGTGGGCACCCAAGAGTATTGCCAAGAGCCTTTTCAACGGCCTTGTAGATTATTTCGCCCAGACTGATTAAGGAGGATGCCATGAAAAAGATATATCTGCTCGGAGCGGCATTTCTTATTTCGCTCGGTATCACAGGCTGCACCCCGGCCACAACCGCCACACCGCCGGCATCAAAACCGGCTTCTACCGTTGAGCAGCAGGAAAAAGAAGTATCTCTCACGATTTACCGTCCTACGGAAGATGCTATGTACCTTGTGCCGGCCACCGTGAAAATGAAACTAAAAGATGATCCGCCAAAAGCGGCACTGGCTGCCATGATTGCCGATGATCGTAAACAGAAATACCCGATCCTTCCGAAAGGGTTATCTGTCAATACCGTCAAGGTAAAAGACGGCATTGCCACCGTCGACTTTTCAAAAGAGCTTCTAAACATGGATAAGAGCACCACGACGGAAGAACTTTTCACCGCTATGACAGTAAACACACTCACTGAATTTCCGGATATTAAAGAAGTAAAATTTCTGATGAACGGCAAAGCCATCACTCACCTTTCCGGTCACAGCGATATGACAAGAACTTTCAAGCGGATGAATGACATCATAAAAAAATAATCAACTGAAAACAGGGATCCTCCATAAGAGAAGAATCCCCGTTTTTTATTGAAAATTTTCAACTCAATCATACCGCTGCTCTTTGATCCGCCGCGCCAAATCGCGCTTCGCCGCTTTCGCTGCCATGTCCTGCCGCTTGTCGTACAGCTTTTTCCCTATGGCAAGACCTATTTCCACTTTAATTTTCCCATGGCGGAAGTACATTCTCAGCGGTACCAGGGTATATCCCTTCGTCTTCAGGGTATTTTCTATTTTTAAGATTTCTTTTTTATGGAGAAGCAGTTTCCTTGTCCGAAGCGGGTCATGATTGAAAATATTTCCCTGCTCATACGGACTGATATGGGCATTCCAGAGAAATACTTCTCCTTTCTGCACACGGGCAAAACTGTCTCTTAAATTCACCCTGCCGGCGCGGATGGATTTTACTTCCGTTCCGGTAAGCGCGATGCCGCATTCATAGGTTTCATGAATGAAATAATCATGATAGGCCTGGCGGTTTGCGGACACAGGCAGCGCATTTTTTTCTGCTGCCATTATTTCTTTTTCCCTTTACCTTTCTTTGCTTTCTTTTTTGTGTTCGATTTGGGACGGGATCCTTTTCTTACACGCCTTTCCAGATTAAGCGGTGATCGGATCTCCCCCATGACGAAATCCAGCTCCCGTTTTTCCTTATCCGCTTTGACAAGGGTCACACGCACCGGCATTCCCATGGTGTATTTCTTCCCGCCGCGCAGCCCTTTAAACGTCATGGTATCTTCCTGATAAACGTATTCGTCATCATCCATGGAATCGATATGGACAAGTCCTTCCACTCCGTTATCCAGTCCGACAAATATGCCGAACCGGGTAAGCCCTGTAATATGGGCATCAAAAGGCTCTCCAACAAAAGGAACCATGTATTCCGTCATTTTCAGATCGGTTGTGTCTCTTTCCGTTTCCACCGCATTCTGTTCCGTTTCGGAGCAATGCTCCACCGCGCGGAGAAGAAATTCCGTCTGCTTTTTCAGCTGTGATTTATTCAGCCTGTTCCGAAGAGCCTGGCGGATGAGCCGATGAACCATGAGATCAGGATAGCGGCGAATTGGCGATGTAAAATGGGTATAGCAGGTGGACGCTATACCAAAATGCCCTTTGTTCTCCGTACTGTAACACGCCTGCGGCAGAGATCGGAGTGTCATGACCTGTACGACAGCTTCGATCTCTTTTCCTTTCATGCTTTCCATAAGGCGCTGCATATCTTTCGGCTCCGGTTCTTTCGGCAGTTTTTCCGCCACTCCGAAAATTGCCATCATCTTTTTTAAAGAAAGGAGCTTATTTCCGTCCGGATGGTCATGAATGCGATATACAGAAGTATGTCCCGTAGCTTCCAGGAAACGGGCGACCGTTTCATTGGCGGCAATCATGGCATCTTCAATCATCTTTTCCGCATCGCCGCGATTCCGTTTTTCAATGCGGAGCGGAGTGCCTTCCTCATCAAGAATCACTTTATATTCAGGGAAATCAAATTCCAGAGCGCCTCTGTTTTCTCTGTTTTTACGGAGGATATCAGCACACGCTTTTAAATTCCGGAGCATGGGCAAATATGGTTTCAAATCATCAGACGCCACTCCCATTTCAAAGGCCTGATTTATCTCCGGATAGTTGCAGCGCCGCGCCACGCGAACCATGGAAGGCGTAATCTTTTCCGCTGCTACCTTCCCGTCAGGCGCCACATCCATAATGCAGGACATGGCATAACGGTCTTCATCATGATTCAGACTGCACAAATCGTTGGAGAGCTGGAAAGGCAGCATAGGTATAACACGGTCTGCCAGGTAGACGGATGTCCCGCGGCGATATGCCTCATCATCAATTAAACTTCCTTTCCTTACATACCGGCTTACATCGGCAATATGAACGCCCAGTTGATAATGGCCATTTTCTTTTTTCACACAGTAAACAGCGTCATCCAGATCTTTCGCATCCGGGCCGTCAATAGTCACGATGGGAAGGCTGCGGAAATCCTCCACTCCTTTTTCCTGTTTTATTTCCTTGGAAAGGGCATCGGCTTCCGCCATGAGTGCTTTGGAAAACACATGGGGCAGCCGGTGCTGGGCGATAATGATGTCGATATCAATCCCTTTATCCCCCTTATAGCCGATAAGCTCCGTCACTTTCCCCTCGGCATTTGCCCTCGCCCCGGGCCATCTGGTCACTTCCACAATCACACGGGCACCGGTGACCGCTTCCAGTTCCTTTCCCCGTGGTATTTCAATCACCATATCGATCTTTTCGTCAATCGGTATGGCTTTCCCTCCAAAGGATGTCATCTCATAAGTGCAGATAAAAGTATTTTCCGCTCTTTCAATGACGCGGAGGACTTCCCCCTCCGTATTGTGACGCCCCGTCTCTCCTTTTTTTGTACGCACTTCCACGATATCATTATTGACTGCATTCAGATGATCACGGTCAGCAATGTACACATCTTCATGCTCCTCATCCGTGATCAGGAATCCGAAACGCGGTCCGTAAGATTTGTAGACCCCCTGCAGAACCATGCCGGGACGATATGATAATTTCTCCTTATCTCCCATTTCCTGTCTCCTTCAATAAAAAAGGCTTGCCTCGTGCAAGCCCCAAAATCCTCATTAAAACGTATTCATATACCGCCCGAGTACAAGACAAAGCACGGCAAATAGAATACCGAGCACAACGGTAAATTTTGAAAGGACAGCATCTTTACCGCGGGCTTTCCCCCCTATCATCCCTTCTGCGCCGCCGCCAATCGCACTTCCCATGCCGGGCTGTTTGGATTCCTGGGCAACAACCACGATGATCAAAAACAAAGCCACTACCATCGTTATCCCAATTAAAGCGTATTTCACAGTACTTCCTCCTATGCATCATAAAAGATACAGTAAATTTTATATGGATAATATCAAGAATTAGTATATAACACAGCCGCTTTCAGGTCAACTTTTCTCATAAAGCACCTCTGTCACACTACTTTCTTCTTAACCTTTCCAGCTTATCCTGCACGGATGAAGGAATGTGCCTTCCGATCTCACTCCGTGGATTCGCCATATTATTCCGGCGCATAAAAATCGTCTGCACTTTCTTATCTTCATTCCACGACCGCACCAGGTCGGAAACCGCCATACGGTAAGAGCCGTTCCCCAGCACCTGGTTCTGTTCCGCGCCATCCGATGTCACAACGAAAATAGAGCGGTACTCATCCCGCCTTTTATATGATTCCATTTCAATATAACTATCCGCCGTCATTTTCGACGGTGTGTACACCACATGGAAAAAGGGGGAAACCGTTTCCACTTTCGCTTTTAAAGAACGGCTATTCCCGTCAAAAACGACAATCACCTCCACGTCGTTATGAGCCCCATAGTCCTGCATAAGATCTACCAGCTTTTTGCGGCTCGACTCCAAATCGGTTCGAGGAAACTCTTCGGGAAGCCAAAAGATAACATTATATCCGTCAATCAAGTATAAATCTTTCATCTCAATTCCTCTGCCGGACTGCCTCATACATGAGAAGCGCTGCGGCAACAGATACATTCAGAGATGACACTTTGCCTTTCATCGGAATGCGTACACAGAAATCACACATTCTTTTGGTGAGAGGACTTATGCCTTTTCCTTCCGCTCCCATAACGATAACCAGAGGACCTTTCAAATCCGCCTGATACAGATCACCGCCGTCCATATCAGCGCCGACTGCCCAAAACCCCCGTTCTTTCAGTTTTTCCAGTGTCTGCCGGATATTTCCAATCTGACAGACCGGAAGATAAGCAAAAGCACCTGCCGCCGTCTTCATAGCGGCCGCCGTCACCGGTGAACTTCTATGCTTGGGAAGCAGTACCGCCGCCGCACCCGCACATTCCGCTGTGCGGACAATCGCACCTATATTTCTCACATCTTCCACACCATCAAGAAGAATAAGCAGGGGATCCTTTCTTCCACAAGACGAAAGCACCTCTTCCAAATCAGCATATGCATAAGGCTTCAAAGACGCGGCCACTCCCTGATGCCGGATACCTTCTGTCAAACGGTCAAGCTCCCTTTCCTCCGCCTCAATAACGGAGATGCCGAAACGTTCCGCTTCGTTAGCCAATGCCAAGAGGCGGCCATCCTTTTTCCCCGGTTTTATGAAAACTTTTTTTACCTGCCCTGCACGCAGAGATTCCAGTACGCTGTTCCGGCCGCCGGTAAAATAGGTTTCCTCTTCCTTTCTCCTGCTCCCAGAAGAAAATCCCCTTTCACTACGCATGGATTGGTCTCCGCTCCTTCTTTTCTCATGCGGATCGCATTTCCGTTCCTTTTTATCAAGGGAAACTCTTCTGTTATTCATCGTGAAACTCCCTTGCCAAATAAGAAAGCCCGCGCCCCATAAGGAAATCAAGCCTTTCCTTCTGCCGTGACAGATAGAGATACCCCAGGAGCCCTTCAAATGCCGTAGACTCCCTGTATTCCTCTACGGTAGCACTTTTCGGCACTGTAGAATGGGTATTCCTTGCCCTTTTGCAAACTTTTAATTCTCTGTCGGAAAGTAATTCTTTTATCTCAAAAAGGATACGGCTCTGCTGGCGGGCGGACACCATCTCCGATGCCAGGCTGTTTAATATCTGCACATTGTAAATCCCTGTATCGATCAGCGCTTTTCTGACAAAAAAGGACCAGCATGCATCACCGATATACGCCAGTGTCAGCGCATCCATGGCAAAAATATCCTGTTCATCCAATTCAGGGGATCCTCTCCCCAGTTTTTGCGCCATTTGCTTTTTCAGAAAAAGAACCCTTTTAAACTCCACGTCTCTTCCACCTTGCGCCGGTCGGCGTATCTTTGATTACGATACCTGCGGCATCCAGCCTGTCACGGATTTCATCGGCAATTTTGTACATTTTTTCTTTTCTCGCCGTCTGGCGGACTGCCAGAATGATATCCATCAGATCATTATAAGATTTGTCATCCGGAGAATCCGTCTTTTCCCATACCTCTTCAAGAATTCCCAAAATGTCCATAATCGTTTTCAAAGCGGTATACGCCTTTTCTACCGATTCATGATCCACACTGAGGCCGCCGTCTACCGCAGTCCCGTAAATATTGATTGCTTTCGCCAGGTCAAACATGGCGCCGGTGGCAAGTCCCGTATTGAAATCATCATCCATCGCTTCATGGAAGGCCTTCAGCGACTCTTCCGCCGCTTTCTCAAGAGAACGGGAAGCGTCTGTTTTTTCAGCACCTTCTTTAGCCGCTAATTCTTTCAGCCGTCCGATAACCCCTGACAGACGTTCCATATTCTTCTCCGCTTCGTCCAGACGGTCACGGGAATAATCCAACGGATTTCTGTACTGGACAGACAACAGGAAATAACGGAGCGCATCGCCGGAATATTCTTCCAGCACGTCCTTCGCCAGGAAGAAATTATTCAAGGACTTGCTCATCTTTTCCGAGTTAATCGTAATAAATCCGTTATGCAGCCAGTAATTGACAAACTTGCACCCCGTGCATCCTTCCGACTGGGCGATTTCATTTTCATGATGCGGGAAAATCAGATCGCTGCCGCCGCCATGGAAATCAAAAGTCTTTCCCAGATAATGGACAGACATGGCGGAGCATTCAATGTGCCAGCCGGGACGTCCCTTTCCCCAGGGACTTTCCCAGAACGGTTCACCCGGTTTGGCCCCCTTCCAGAGAGCAAAATCGCCGGGATTGCGTTTTCCCTCATTGACCTCGATACGTGCGCCTGCCAGCATGTCATCAATCTTGCGTCCGGATAACGCCCCGTAATGCTCAAAAGTAGAAATATCATAATAAACATCATTTCCCAGTACATAGGCATGGCCCTTATCAATCAGCCCCTGCACCATGTCAATGACATCCGCCCGCCGCACATGCATGGCGTCCATCACTTGGAAATAAGCATCAATATACCTGTCGGAAATCGTTTTCCAGTCAGACCCCTCGGCATTTGCCTTATTGATAATCTTATCGTCCACATCAGTAAAATTCTGCACAAACTCTACTTTATAGCCGATATGTTTCAGATAGCGGCAGATCACATCCCAGGTCACCGCCGGACGGGCATTCCCGATATGGGGGTGATTGTACGGTGTGACGCCGCGGCCGGAATACCGTTTTCTCTCCTGTCAGCGTATTATACACCTTGATTTCTTCCATCTTCATTCCTCCAAATCTCATTCACTCATACAAATCAAAAGACCGCCGCCTCACAGAGACGGTGGCCCGCAATTCCACTCTGCCGGCTGAAAAGCCGTCCATACATTAACGCACATTCACGGAAGAAGATACAAGAATCCGATTCCTTCCCCTCTCCAGCTCACAAATGCATTTCCTCAAACTCATGACAGACGGCTCCCATCGCCCCGCCCTCTCTTCAGACATGAAGTAAGAATACTTCTTTTGCTCATCGCCTTTACATTCAATTAGAAAGCACAAACAGCTGACCTGGTTTTTGACCCCACACCCGCCTGCTGGAGCGTTCGCTACCCGGCACTTGCCTCTCACTATTAACCCTCTCGATTTCCTCGGCAGGACTTACTTCTAAGCCGCACCATGCTCAGTATTCTTTTAAACACCTTACGTGGATCGCTTTGCCTGCGACTGGCATCGACTTTCAACCACAGACCTGTTAATGCTTATGTATCATTATAGAAGTTTTTATATAGACAGTCAATATTGATTTTTATCAATCAGTGTGCCGGCTGCAGATAAAAGAAATATTTCCTGTACCCTCTTTTTTACAAAAGAAAACCGCTCCGAAGAGCGGCCTCCCATCCACTTTATTACCTTGCGCCTTTTTGCTCCTTTTCATAAACGATTTTAATCGTTCCTCTGCGTTTTGCGTCAAATTGGATTCGTCCCGGTTCCGTCCGCACAAAACGATACGTTGTGATGTTGCGGATATAATCATTCCCATTGATATAATCACCGGATACGCCCTTGATTGTCTGTGTCGCGTAAATATCGCGTCCGTGAATATCCACATATTTTACATACACATAAGCATCTTCCACCTTTTGAGCGGCAGGATGAGACCGCGGGCCGTCCCAAACAGCGGCTTCCGACGGAAAAATAAAGAAAGGCGCAGCAGCTGCCATAACCCAGATCATCCACATTCTCAGCGTCCTGTTCATAAAATTACCTCCTCCACTCTTCTTCCAAAACACAGCATAAAATGATAAAAAACTTTCTTTATTTTCATTTTATCATACATCTAACGAAAATCAATTTTCTGCGAATCTTACGAGTAGTAACATCACAGCTGTTTTTTGCTGTCAAATTAAACCATTTCCGTATCTGAAACAATTACGGACATCACTGATCAGGAATGTATTCTTTCCATTTGCCATTTTCAAGAATTTCCAATTTTCCCCACTGGGGTTCACCGATATCACGTCCCTTTACTCTTATAGGAAGAAAAGCATCGTGCTGGCAATAAGGCAGCGGATCATCTATAGGAATCCAGCCTTTTTCATTCACAAGATCATTCCAATCCTCACAGACATCTTCAACCGTTTTATACCAATAGTCAAATGAACATTGAACGGCATCCTTTTGGCAATACATAAACAGATATACTCCATCTTTTTTCGTCTGATACAGCATGATTTTATATATGTAATCTTTCTTGTTTGTTTTTATCGGTTCTTTCAAGTATGCATATCTTCTCATTTGTATTTTCCCTACTACCATTTTACTGATGAGCTTTCATGCTCCCACCGCTCTGAAATCCGGCAATCCACTTCGGGTAAAGAATTCCATAATCTGTCAGGGGCTTCATCCTATGCCCATAATTTTGAAATATTTTAATTATCTTCTGCCATCCCCTGTTTATTCATGCTTCTGCCTTCCATACCATTTTAATCACTCAGTATATTTACCGTAATCAACAAACAGTATTTTTGCAAAACCTCTAAGATAGGTCTGATCTACTTCATTTTCAAATGTCAGTTCATGTCCGTATCCAATACCCTTTTTATTATGAACCCGGCCTTTGATGCGAATATGTCCGCCTGTCACAGCCGTAAATTCTAAAAAGCAGTGCATACTATATGGTTCTTCCAGTCTTGCTGATCCGCTCAGAGTTTCATAAAGCTCATTCAAATTCACCGCGAAATCAGATAAAGCAATGTCATCAATATCCATAATAGAATCCGCAGAAAAACCTAAGCTTGACACTTTAACCCGAAGACTATTCGCCTTGGGATACGGAAAACTATCCTGACAAATTCCAGGCAGCAATTCTAATGAAAAATTTTCAGTTTCCAGCTTGTACATATGCCCTCCAAAACATCATTTCATCCTCATCTGTGAACTTTTTCACAATATCTTATCCATGCGTACTATAAATTCATATAACAGAAAGAATGATCTTTAATATACTTTTGTACTTTCTGACTAAGCATCTTGCCCTCACAAACTTTTAGAAATTCTGAATGACAACTTTCTATTTCACTTTATCGTATCCATCTTATTACCGTCAATATCAATAAACGTCCCACGATCTGACGAGCTCGATCAAGTCCGGTTTTCCGAAAACATCATATCCACAAAATCCTCACCGCAAAAGCAGAAAGCTTTCTGAACGATTTAACCCCTGAGCGTATATAAAATAAGCACATAGCTGAAAGGTTTTGCAATCTTAAAGTTATGTGCTTTGTTTATATAATATTCGATTATCTATTATCTGTGCAAACCAGATTATATCAGACCTTCCGCCTTCATACGAATGGCATAAAATTCCCGGAATGTATCCGGTTCTTCTGCTACCGTTTCTTTCATTAAAGCTAACCTTCTTTTACCGACCCGCCTATCTAACACAGCAAATATCCGTACGATTAAATTTTCACTCTTCAAACTCATTTCGATACTTTGCTGATCAAATTCTGCAAAAGCATTATAAAAACAACGCTGGTCAAATATGCCCAACCGTAAGGCTGTATCATCCATAAAGGCAAATTCCTCTTTCATGCGTTTTTCATATTTTTCATCTTTGGGAAATAAATTTGCTTTTATCCAATTATTGTAATAACATCCTTTGATAATTTCTTTTCCATCATACCTTATTGCCGCCCGTCCCTCATGATCAGGACTTCTGCTATATGATGTTGCATAATACTGAATATGCCCCCGTAAACTGGGGGCTAAATATTCTGTCTCCAGCTTTTTTCTTATACCGCTCCAGCTTGACATTCTCTCTTCTCCAAAAATTTATCAATCACTATTTTCTACAAAACCTCCCTGCAAGATGATGGGATGCCTTCCAAACAATTTATATGACAGGAGTTTTTGTCCTGTAAAATCTATAAAATACTGTATTCTCAACCGTTTTGTCACAGAAACACATTGATTACCGTCATTCCCACTCTTCATATAAAGTCTGCTGCCCATTATATAATTTGACTTATAAGTCGTTGGGGAAGAAAACGTTTATAAAAACAGTCGCATAATCTAATATTTATTCTTGTGGTTCTACAAAAAAATCCTTATAAACACTGGATATTTCTTTTAGTTTTTCACTCATTAAAGGACCTAAATATTTAAAAATCCCATCAACTAATTCGTCTCCGGCTCTCCCAACTATTCTCCCACTTAATTTTTTAAGAATAGAAGAGAGTATTCCCTTAAATCCCAATTCCTCTCTTGCACCACATTTAACTAATGCTTCCGTTATTTTCTTTCGTGATTCATTCGGAATCATATCTTCAAATATGGTGATATAAGCTTCCTCTGATAATTTAATCAATTCAGCGGAAAAGGAACCATCCGTAATGTACCCCAATCTTTTAAGTTTCCACCTCAAATGATCTGATAATAATGGATTACTAATTTCAATTGCAATTTTATCATTTTCCTTAAAGAAAATAGGGGTAGACAGTAACTCCTTTAATTCTTTATCCAGCATTTCTTCTGATGAGTTACGCATTTTAGCTTCATATAACAGATTTCTTGCCTTTGCTCTGGTCACTTTCAAATTAGATACAATATCATATAAATCAGGATCTTTCTCTATAATCTTTAAATCTTGCAGCTTCATAAAAAGCAATATATCGAAATCCCTTTTAGACATAGACCCATACGCAGGGTTCATATAGGCAGTGATTAATTCTTTAAAAACTCTTTTCACTTCCTTGGAGTCAACGCTATCAATTCGATCTACAAGCATCATATCCCCCCTCTGTCATTTAATATAAAACCCATTTTCTTAGCAGGTCTATGAAAAACAAGTCACCTGCTTCATGCTCAGCAGAATTAAAAACTCTGTAATATTTTCAGAGATATATCTATAAGATTTATTTAATTCACCTGATAAACCGGGATTTATCCATACTCTTTCAGTAAATAGTGACCATTACATTACCATTCACTTCTAATATTTTCTTATAGAAGTCTTTCAGATTCTGAAAGTAATCCATTAGTTCTTCTTTTATTTCATCCGTTTCTTCTTCATAATTCCAAATGTCCGGATATATATTTGCTTTTTTGCATTCTTTCATACTGAAATTTTCCATAGCTTTTTCTATATCAAAATGATCAAGAGCAAAAACTATATCCTTAATCCTTCCCTTTTCTGTATAAGATATAAACTCTTCCACACCTTCAATAGAAGACACACCTTCATCTGCTTCACTAAAAGTGGTGTTAGTATAAATCCTACCAAGAATTGCTATTCAACCTCATCCATCAATTTCATTACTCGAGCTTTTATATTTTCTAGTTCAATTGATAATTGCTGTTTCGCTGTCGGTGTTATAATTGAAGTGTGTCCAACGGCATCTCTAACAGGTTTATATATATCAGATGAACGACTCAAAGCAGGGTCTTTATTCTTATCTGATGCCTTGTCAATAAAATTTGATAAATATTTCATGTCAAGGTAGTAAATATCGTCCATTGATTTTCTTATTTCATAACTAATATTTGCTTTCCCTTTGTTTACAAATTCTTTCTCTTTCCATCTTTTTGCTTCATTCGTAGCCTCATGTGAAAGCTTCATTTTATTATATTTTATATACTCTCGTAAAAGATTTTCTGCAATAAAGCATTCTGCATATGATGGAATATTGTATTCTGCCTCCTGTGATAATTGGTTTATCCAATTATCTACATTATTACTTTTTTTCTTTTTATTGTTCTCATTTTTTTTATGGCTTTCTTTCATTTCCTTAAATGTCGTATTAAATAATTCCTGGGCTTTTCTTGCCTTAGGGGTAATTTTCATATTATCAGGATCACCATCATCTCCCTTTTTACGTCTTAATTCATCCCAGTCATCCATTATATATTTAAATAGTCTTTCAACCTCATTAAGAAATTGTCTATAACATGAATCATCAGAAATAATACCTTCTCGACTACTTGTAAATATATCTTTTCCATCCCCTACGTCTAAATCATCAAAATGAATCTGTCCATATACATAGTTTTCAACAATTCTAGAAGTTGGAATGTGTCTTAGTATATCTTTTTCCCTTAGCCTTCCATTCACAAAAAAATCAATAGATACCTTCTCTTGCGTCCCACGTATTTTAAGTTTTGAGGGTTTGTCAACCGATGCAATATAACCTTTTATGTTAATCGTTGATTTTAATATTCTTGGCTTGCTATCAAGGGATAATTGTTTAATAAACGGATCTTCTATATTATTAATTTTCCAAAGAAATTGGGTACCTTCTGCTAAGTCTCCCAACATTTTTTCATCAATCTTTTCATTATTAACGAATATATTAAATTTTTCATCTAACAGTGAGAATCTAAAATATAACGCAACTGATCTTTTAATATATTCTACAGTATTAGTAATTCCCTCGTTAACATTTTCGAACAAAATATATGTTCCTTTTTCTCTTATATCTGCAGATGATAAAACTTTAGATGTGAGATTCCCAAGTATATATTCCTGTGAATTTAAATCGTCTGTAATTGCTTTATCTAAACTGGAATTATCAATTACCCCGCCTACAAGAGTCGTTTTCGTTGTTTTAGACGCTACGTGAACACTCTGAGCACAAGACAATAAAGCCAATTTGCCTATTCCTTTTCTTCCTATAAATGGTCTTCCGCTTGATGTTTTATATTTTCCATTCCTTCTTTTTGAATAACCTATTTTCAAAAATTTATTTTGAAAATCATCAAAATTCATCCCATCTCCATCATCCTCAATTATCATATAATTATTCTCTTTATCAATTGTAATCCAAACATTATTAGCATCAGCATCCCAAGAATTTGATATAGCTTCTCCTAATACTGTAATAATATTTCTATATAAGTTTCTTCCTAAATGATTTAGTACACTTAAAGAAATATTGAATTTAAAATTTTTCTCCATATCATTCTCACTTTCATTTAGCACAATGATCTTTTATACTTAATCCTATGATTTCTCCTAACCTTGGCGGAACCGCATTGCCTATATGTCGAGCAATGTTTTTTAAAACAACATTCTCATCTTCTGAAACAAAAGAATAGTTTATAGGAAATGTCTGTAATATTGCACCTTCTCTTAAGGTTAATGCGCGATCTTGCTCTGGATGACCAAATCTCCCAGTTCCATATCCAATGAATTGTGTGGTAATGGTCGGTGCGACCTCATCCCACCGCATTCTTCCATAAACAGAAGCGTAGCTCTGTCCTGTTTTTCTCTTATGACAATCCAAAATCAATTCTTCCGGCCATTCCCTCCATGTACCACCTGGAATTGAATATCTTATTCTCTCTAAATTTATTTTAGAAAGAGATGCTGCAACATGAAGTTTATCAATATTGTTAGGCTCACCTGCTCCAACTTTGGGAAGATCAGCTATTACATCCCTTACGGTAACTGCTTTTTTATGCGTAGGTCCAATAAGCTTTATTTGCTTTTCACTGGATGCAAGAAGCAACAACCTTTTTCGTCTTTGTGGGACTCCGTAATCAGCAGCATTAACTACTTTATACGTAATATTATAATGCTGTTTTTCTAACACATTAAGGAAGTCACCAAAAACTTGCTCTTTAACCAATTCCGGAACATTTTCCATTGAAACAATATGCGGTCTTATCTCTTCAATTAATCGAGCAAATTGATATAGCAACTTCCAATCTTTATGTTTATCTCTATGATATTTATCCTTCTGATGCCTTGAAAACGGCTGACACGGAGCACATCCTGCAAGTATTTCTATATCGTACCCTTGCAGCATTTTTTTTATTTCCTCTCCTGCCACATCTTCAATATTTTTATGAATAAACCTTGCATTATTATTAAAACTATATGTATATTCACATGTGGCGTCTACGTCATACCCCGCAACTACATCTAATCCTGCCTTTTCGAGGCCACACGTTAATCCTCCCACACCACAAAACAGATCAACAACTCCATATGTCATAATTGTCTTCCTTTTCTTAAATGTACTTTTTCAATAATATCGTTTCAAAATCCGTGGACTTCTTTTTTATTCATCCATTTAATCTCACATCCCCAAACCATTATCACTTTAATGCCCATTCTTTCAAGTTGAGCATAGTTTTTCTTATCTCTTCCAACATTTCCTTCAAGCTTATTTTTCCAAAACTCGTGATTGCTTTTAGGAATAGATGAATATTTATAGTTTTCGTACATATGCCAAAAGCATCCATTTACAAATATGGCAACATTATATTTAGGAAGATAAATATCAGGGCTTCCAGGTAACTCCTTATAATTAACTCTGTATCTGACTGAATCCCCTATGCCATAAAAGTTTCCTTGAAAAAATTCAGGCTTTGTATTTTTACTTTTAACTCTTGCCATATTTTCACTTCTGGTCATAGGCTTATTTTTCTTCATTATCTGAATCTCACCTGTAAATTAAGCTTTATATAATCTTCTCCGTTTTCACTGTATATTTCGCCAAAATCATGTTTTGAAGTAGATGCCATTTCATATTTGGTATTCTTCAGCAAATATTCTTCAAAATAATTTCTGTTGTATATGTGATAAGCAAGAACATTGCCTTCTCTTATAACAACAATATAAATATATCCTCTATAGCCTCATGGAAGTCCTTATTTCTTGAATAATTTTTCACTTCACTCATTTTATTCCCACTCAATCGTGCTCGGCGGCTTGGATGTGATATCGTAAACCACTCTGTTCACGCCTTTGACTTCATTGCAGATTCTTCTGCTCATTTCGTCAAGAACTTCCCAGGGGAAACGGAAGTAATCGGCAGTCATGCCGTCTGAGCTTGTAACGGCTCTGATGCCTACGGTGTAATCGTACGTTCTTTCATCGCCCATGACGCCCACGCTTCGGATCGCGGCGGGGAGTATGGCAAAGGACTGCCAGATTTCGTTATAGAGTCCTCTTTCTTTGATGACTTCTCTGACGATGGCATCTGCTTTACGGAGGATATCCAATCTTTCCGGAGTAATTTCACCGATGATACGGATTGCCAATCCCGGTCCGGGAAAGGGCTGGCGGTTGATGACGTCTTCGGGGAGTCCCAATTCACGTCCCAGCTGGCGGACTTCATCTTTGAAAAGCTCACGGAGCGGTTCGATAAGTTCAAATTTCATATCTTTCGGGAGACCGCCTACATTGTGGTGGGATTTGATGGTTGCCGCCGTGGAGGTGCCGCTTTCCACCACATCGGGATAAAGCGTGCCCTGGACAAGGAATTTCACATCTTCTAACTTATTGGCTTCTTCCTGGAAGGTATGAATAAACTCCGCACCGATGGTCTTACGTTTCTTTTCCGGTTCTGTCACACCTTTCAGAAGAGAAAGGAAATGCTGAGACGCATCTTTATGAATCAGTTTGATATTGAATTTATTCGTAAATGTGTCTACCACCTGTTCCGCTTCGCCCTGCCGGAGGAATCCGTGATCTACAAATACGCAGGTCAGTTTATCCCCAATCGCTTTATGGACAAGGACAGCGGCAACAGAAGAGTCCACACCGCCGGAAAGGGCGCAGAGGACATTATGATCGCCTACCTGCTGCCGGATATTGGCAACAGCGATGTCGATATAATTTTCCATAGACCAGCCGCCTTCACATTCGCAGATACGGAAAAGGAAATTTTTCAGCAACTGTGTACCTTCAGCGGTATGGACCACTTCCGGATGGAACTGGACAGCATAGAAACGCCTTGCCTCATCAGCCATCGCTGCGGTGGGCGTCAGTTCCGTATGTCCGATCAGCCCGAAACCGGCAGGCATATCGGTGACCGCATCGCCGTGGCTCATCCATACGGCAGTCTTTTCTGAAATGTTTTCAAAAAGCGGACAGCTTCCATTCTTGTAAAATTCCGTATGGCCGTATTCATGTTTTTCCGGACTGGCAACCGTGCCGCCAAGGTCTTTTGCCATAAGCTGCATACCGTAGCAGATTCCCAGAATCGGTACGCCTGCCTTGAATATGCCTTCATCCAGCTGCGGGGCATTTTCCATATTTACACTGGCAGGGCCTCCGGAAAAGATAATGCCTTTCGGGTTATGGGAAAGAATTTCTTCCGCCGGCTTATTGTACGGCAGAATTTCACAATATACGCCGCATTCGCGCACTCTTCTGGCAATCAGCTGCGCATACTGCCCGCCGAAGTCGATGATGATAACAGTCTCCTGGTGTTTCATTCCATTCCTCCTGTCGGAATTGATTCAAAATCTATGTGGCAAATTCCAAATTATTCGCCATATTATACCATAAAAAGCGCTCTCCTTTACAGCATTTCCCGTAAAAAGGAAGGAATATCCCCGCCATCAAAAAAGCCGTCATACCCATTTCGTGTATACGGCTTTCGTTTTTATTCGGCTTCCAAGAGAGGCAGTTCTTCAAGAAATACGATATCGTCACGCTTCGCTGCATCGCCTTCGGCAAGAATGGCAGCCTGGCAGCAGACTTGGGCGCCCGCTTTTTCTGCCAGTTCTTTCAAGGCTTTCATAGATCCGCCGGTACTGATGACATCGTCCACAAGAAGGACTTTCTTCCCGCGGATCAGCGCCACATCAGAGGCAGACAGGTACAGCTTCTGTTTTCCCATCGTAGTAATGGACTCGTCTTCTACACAGATAGGATCATCCATATACGCCTTGACCGACTTTCTCGCCACCAGGTACGTCTTCTGCCCCAGATTTCTTGCCAGTTCGGCAGCAAGAGGAATCCCCTTCGTCTCCGCGGTCATGACGTATTCGCAATCTTTCGGCACTTTCGCCGCCAAATCGCGGGCCGTGTTTTCCACAATTTCCACATCGCCCAAAATGACAAATCCCGCAATTGCCACCTTGTCTGAAATATTCAGTACAGGAAGATGCCTCGTGCAGCCTGATACATGAAGTTCGTAATATCTCTTAGCCATAGTACGCCTTTCGAAAAAAATACATCCTCCGCGCAGCCGTCAGATTTTGCGGGGAGGATTTATGCTTCCGGAAAATACTCCGTAGTGATTATACTATTTTCATTGGAAAAGAGCCAACTATTACAGGGATCTTATGTTACGTCGCTTTTCGAAATGATTTCCACCACCGGATGGGAGACGATGGAAATTTCGACCTGCTCGGTGATTTCCCCCTCTTCATTCTTCTGTGCATCTTCTTCCCTCTGTACGTTTCCTTTGACTTTCACTGCCGTCAGTTCTGTTTTTTTCTTTTCAAGGGGGACGGTCATCGGCGATTCGGCAGACGTTTCTTTCTTTCTCGATTCGTTTTTCTCTGCATCTGCCGCTGTCTCTTCCATCTCTGCCTTTACCGGCATTTCTATCGATGCGTTCTTTTTTACAGGATTTACTGCAGGTATCATGTCAAGCGATTTTATTTCCACCACTTTATCAGGCTCGGCTCGTTCCAGTTCCGGCATTTCCATGTCCGGCAATTTCACACTTTTCACGGATTTATTATTTTCCTGATTCTTTTCTTCCGTTTCCCTTTGCAGCTTTTCATATTCTTCCTGCCGCACCGTTTCCGCCGCCTTTATTTTTCTTTCCCAGAGTGCCGTAATTTGTCCCATATACTTATCACGGCACTCTTCTTTTCCCATTTCTTCCCGAATCAGACGCACCGCTTCACTTTCCACCCGCGCAGCTCCTCCATCCACAGCATGCCACCCGTCCTCCATGGCAATCCATGCGCCGCCGTCTTCCGTCATGCGGAAATGGGCAGTAGATACAGTTGACACTCCTTTCTCCAACTTGAAGAAATTCACTTTTACAGCCAAGCCGTTTTTAAATAAATCTTCCACACTGATAGAAGTGAGATCCATAAACACGCCTGTATTCCCATCATTATCTATACCGCCGGTATTCAAAATCATCGGAATATTCGTATCTCCATGCAGATAAATCTCTTCCGCCGCCATGCTGCCGGACCACATCAAAAGTGCCATTAGTCCCAAAACAGCTGTCCTTACTTTTCTTCTTTTCATAGCCGCTCTCCGAAAATACAAATCCATTGCATGTTTTTCGTCTTGTGTTTATTTTAACAAATCTACGAGAATGAAAACAACTTTTCTATTTTTAGTCTTTGAATTGTCAAGTCAATAAAAAAGAGTCCTCCTCAAAAGAAAGACTCTCCTCGCCCGTCATACGCCAAGTTCGTCAAGCAGCTCTTCCGTCGCTTCCAAAGCTTCCCTTATTTCTCCACGCAGATCCGCTTCATCAGTAAGAAAACGGACTTCGGAAAGCACGCTGATAAGGTGTGCCACCTGCGTTGTTCTGCCTATAATAATCTTCTGCGACTCCGAATAATTCTTCCAGTCATTCCCGCTCTCACTTCGGATATCGCGGATATCCTTGATTCCGTCTGTCAGATAATCTGACAAATCAAGAAGGGCATCCTGTGCCTGGCGGGCTTCTCGTCTTACATCCTGCATACGGCAGCACAGCTTCTTTACCTGCTGCTGGAATTTCTGCAGCCGCCCGCTCATTTCTTTCAATGCATCCACATCACCTTCACTTTCAGAAGGAAGCACATCCAGTTCCGGAACCACAGCATACTGGTCTATGACGCCCGCACCAAAGCCGATGGCATCCATACCGCCGGACAGATTCATCAGTCCCATCGCTTTGGATGACAGCGCTTCCAGTTCCCTCCAGTTTCTCCGTTCCTTATTAAAATGCTCCAATCCGGTCAGTGTGTCGCAGTCATGAAAATCAATATTTTTAATTTCAGAAAATTCTTTGGTAAATTTTTTCATATCCCCTGCCATGAGAGTGATACGGACACGGTCCAGTTCTCCCAATTCATCTTCCGCACGTACTTTTGCACGGTATATCCTTTTTGCCGCCCGCTTTTTCGCACGCTCAATCTCTTCATTAATGCTTTGCGGATGTCCGCCTTTACCGCTGATCGTATTGGAAATCATGCGCAGTATAAATGCGATAGACATATTGCCTCCCTGTTTATAAAAATAACTACATGCATAAAGTATAGCATACTTATAGAAAAGAATTTATGCAAAACTGTATTTCCCCATAATAAAACTGACCTCCTCAAATCAGTTTTTATCTAACTTTTGGTGGTCAGTTCGTCAGGCAATCTTCATTATCATGCATCACGTTTCAGGAGTTCATCCTGCGCTTTCTTTATCGCGCTGCGGCTCTGTTCATCCACATGTCCCGCGCCATCCATCAGATTCCGGAAAAGAAGCGTAATAAGCTGGGCTACCTGTATCGCTCTTCCGATCTGCATCTTCTGCGCCAAAGTATAAAGTTTCCAGTCACCGCCGGACTGCATCTGGATCCGCTCCAGGCTGTCTACGCCATCAGCAAAGTAATCAGCGAGATCATTCAGCGCGTCCCCTCTTTCACGGGCACACTCGGTAATATCCAGCAGGCGGGAACAAACTTCACGGACAGAATCCTGAAAAGCATGCAGCTTTTTAATCATCTGCAGGCAATATTCCTTATCACCCGCATTGAACTTCCTATTATCAATTTCAATGGGTGCCACATCCGTATATGTTTCCAACACACCGAATCCGAGAGACATGGGCGTGTACGCCGTAGAGCTGACCGCCGACATATGCTCGATCTTCTCAGCCATTTCCATGACTTCATGAATCCGGTTTCCATCTTCCAGAAAATCTTCAATGCCAATCAGCCCCCGGCAGTCCTCCAGGTTCAAATTGCGGATTTTACCGAGAGACTTGGTAAAACGCCTCATATTGTCATTGGCCGCCGCCACTTTTGCCTTATCCATCTCCCCCAGCTCGTACTGTGCCCGTTCCCGAAGCCGGGCAATACGTCTCCTTGATCGGCGCACCGCTTTCTGCAGTTCTCCGTTCATATCAGGAATTACGCCATACTTCTCTGCATCGCCTTTTACCACAGCTTCCAGAATCTGAAATATATACGTGATAGTCATCTGACATCTCCCTCTGCCGTTCTCTGGCAACGATTATTTTTAATATTATACCATGTTTTAAAGGACAAAACCGTCCGCTTATCTATGATTTCGGGCAAAACCCATAATAAAATTTATATATAATATCTTACTTGAGAAGTTTATACACCTCTTTGGAATACCTTTTATTTCGGCACCATAAATAATTTGTTTCCTGCCTATATTCATCATGTAGTTGAGTTCTTGTTTTTTTTGTCGAAAATTTCGGAGCGTATATTGGATGCGTTTGCTGTGTCGTAGCTGATTTCTTTATTTGCTTTTCCTTTTGTGGCAGTGATAATGCCGTCTGCTATGGCTACGTTTAAACTGAAACCCAAAACACAAATACATTAATATATTTGTATATGAAATATACTTCCACTAATATCGTCATAACTGAAAGGAAAATTGTTTGTCGTTGAATTTTAATAACATCATTTTTATTGTCATTTGTAAACTCCGAAAATAATACATAAAGGTAATATTTTACAGCAATAAAAACCGTCCATAATATGAAAATTGCTACCCCTATTTTCCCTTTTGTATCATATATAGCAGTTTCACCCATAAGGCTCAAAATATTAGTACCATAGGACAATACAAAAATTAAGCCAGAAAAAGCTAATAATAGCCACATACAAATAAATACTCCATATTTCCCTATATTCTGAGTGATTTTTTCCTTATGCCTATGTATATCCTCCCACACGAAACACACCATAGTAATAAAAGTTAGGATTACTACTATTATTCCGAAATAAAAGGAGATATCTACAACTTTCATTTTGCCCTCTCCTATTCTTTTATGCCAAGATCTGAATCAGTTCACTATCAAATTGTTCCTAATTACAAGTATATTTACTTTGATTCCTGTCCGCACAGCATATAGGGCTTTCAGTTATCTGTCTGCCACTTCTCCTACTCCCTTTATGGGAGCATCTGCGGTTGATGCTTATAAAAATGGTTTTGAATAAAATAGATTACCGTAGATATTCCCCAAATACATATTATATACGTTA
>OHDS01000286.1_pt1 | contig 28823 bp, 24 predicted proteins | sample 1567031 | NCBI WGS metagenome assembly OHDS01 (sample SAMEA3879503, study PRJEB24766) | human gut metagenome | biome: human-associated habitat; feature: feces | place: USA | collected 1985/1987
ATGGCTGATGATCGCAAACGTCCGGCGGCGCTCGATTTCTTCACGATTTGTCATATAAGTTTCGTTCTCCTGAGATGCGGCCCTGAGGAGGGCCGGGTGGATGTATCAGCAAGCAATAGGGGCTGTTTACATTGGAAACTCTCCTATAAAATTACATACAACGCTTATTTTAGCAGAAAATACACATGGATGCAAGAGTTTTTGCTATTTTTTCAGAACAAGGCAGGGCAGGGGCGCTGTATCGGCCCAGTTGGCGAAATCGCACACCAGTACGGTATATTTTTCCAGAGGGAGGGCGCGCAGCCAGCCGAGGATGCTCTGTTTTTCGCTGGTGCCGATGACCCGGCCGCTGTAGAGGATGGCACTGAGCACGCCGCCCGGGCGCAGAGCCGTAAGGGCTGCTTCCAGCGCGGGGATGCTGCTGTCGGCGGTGGAGAAGACCCTGTGGTCGGCCCCGGGCAGCCAGCCGAAGTTGAACATCACGATGTCCGCCGTACCGGGCCGGACATGGTGCAGGAGGTTTGCGTGGCTGTCGCAGAAAAGTTCCGCGGCGAGGCCCTGCGTTTCGAGCCGGGCGCGGGTGGAAGCGATGGCCTCGGGCTGGATGTCGAAGCCCAGCACCCGCCCCTCCGGGCCGACGAGGCGGCAGAGGAAGGCCGTGTCGCCGCCGTTGCCGCAGGTGGCGTCGATGCACAGGGCGGCATGGGGCAGGTGGGCTGCAAGATAGTCCTGTACCAAGCGCACTGCCGTCAGGTCGGGGGTGCGGCGGCGGCAGAGCCGTCCGCCCTCGGGGACGAAGCCGAATTTTTTCCAGAACAGCCCCTCGCCCTCGTCGGCAGGCAGCGGCGCAGTGAAGACCGTGGCGGCCTCCCGGTCATAGCCGCCGAAGCGGCGCAAGATCTCTTTCAGTAAATAGGAGCCATAGCCCTTCCGCCGCCACTGGGGCAGGACGGACAGGGAGGCGATGTCCGCGCCCTTGGGGGCGGGGGTGACGCTGCACTGGCCGATGACGTCGGACTCCTTATAAAGGGCGAAGCCGCCCGCAGTCACAGAAAGCTTCATGGATGTCTCCTTGGACCTTATTTCACACATTCTTCACGGGGGAAACGATTGATTTTCACAATTAGCAGATAGAATAAAATCGTGCCAGAGGGGAGCGGCAGAATGCTCCCTCCCGACCGAAGCTGTTTCCATGGCCGGTACGTTCCGGCGGGGACAGCTTCCCGATCCCTTCGAAAGGAAGTAATCACGATGGATGAAAATAAATGGGAATATGACTATTCCTCTTCCAATAATTCTGCCGGGGATACCGGCTATCCCAATGTGGGTTCCAGCGGCATGAACACTGCCAACACCGCTTCCAGCTTCAGCGAGAGCACGGGTGCTTCCGGCGGCGCGACGCCGCCTCCCGCCCAGCCGCAGAACGCTGCCCCCGCCGCCCCGAAAAAGCCGAAAAAGAACGCCGGTAAGGCCGCAAAGAGCATCGTCGCTCTGGTGCTGGCCGCAGCGATGGGCTTTATGGGCGGCTTTGTGGGTGCACGCTTCGGCGGCGGCAGCAAGGTCGTCATCCAGCAGGTGGAGCGCTCGGACAGCGCTGCGGCAGACTCGGAGAGCGCTGCAGGGGGCACCTCTGTTTCCAGCGGCATGACCACCGCACAGGTGGCCAAGACCGTCAGCCCCAGCGTCGTTGTCATCACCACCGAGCAGGTGGTCTACTCCCAGTGGTCGTGGTACGGCCAGAGTCAGGTGGAGAGCGGCGCCGGCAGCGGCGTCATCATCAGCTCGGACGGCTACATCCTCACCTGTGACCACGTCGTGTCGGGTGCCTCCAACATCACCGTCACCATCGGCGACAAGGACTATCCCGCCACCATCATCGGCGAGGACTCCACCAGCGACATCGCAGTCATCAAGATCGAGGCCGACGGCCTGACCCCCGCTATCGTGGGCGACAGCGACAAGCTGGCCGTGGGCGACAATGTGCTGGCTGTGGGCAACCCGCTGGGTGAGCTGGGCGGCACCGTCACCAGCGGCATCGTCAGCGCCCTGAACCGCAGCGTCTCCATCCAGAGCTCCAGCGCCGTCAACACCATGTCCCTCATCCAGATGGATGCTTCCGTCAGCCCCGGCAACTCCGGCGGCGGCCTGTTCAACATGAACGGCGAGCTGGTGGGCATCGTCAACGCAAAGTCCTCCAGCTCCGACGCTGAGGGTCTGGGCTTCGCCATCCCCATCAACGACGCCATCAAGGTGGCGCAGGATCTGCTGGAGAACGGCTATGTCACCGGACGCCCCTATATGGGCATCACCTATCTGGCTGTGACCGACGCCCAGACGGCGGCGCAGCTGGGTGTCAACGCCTACGGCATCTATGTCGTGGATGTCGTCTCCGGCGGCCCTGCCGATCAGGCGGGCCTCAAGGCCGGTGACCGCATCATCAGCATCGACAACACCGAGGTGGCCCAGAAGACCGACCTCGGCACCCTGATGCAGGAGCACTCCGCCGGGGACACCCTCTCCATCACCATCGCCCGCGATGGCCAGATGCAGACGGTGAGCCTGACGCTGGGCGAAAAGAACGCCTCCAACAGCGGCAGCGCCAGCACCAACGGCGCAGCCCGTCAGGAGACGCCCAGTGAGTCTGCACCCCAGCAGGACCCGCAGGGCTAAAAGTCAAGACATCCCCCAGAAGTTCCTTTCTTCTTGTTGGGCGGCTCGCCGTGTGATGCGGCGGGCCGCTTTTTTTGTCATACGCGCCCGAAGATGGTGGCGCTGCACGGGAGGAGCGTCACCTCGCCGCCGCAGACCCGGCTGGGGCTTTTCCAGAGAGCAGAGGAAACGCCGTCGCTCAGCAGCTTCCACTGGCCCTCCGGCAGGCTGACCCGCTTTTCCTCCCCGGTGGGGTTATAAAAAACGCAGAGCGCCTGCCATTCGGCGCCGTCGCCGGGGGCGGCGGGCAGCGTCCAGCCCACGAGGGGCTGCTCCAGCGAGAAAAAGCGGATGGCCGCCGGGCTGGCGGCGTCCGGGGCGCTCAGGCGGGGGAACCGCGCCCGCAGGCCCAGAAGCCCCCGGTAATAGTCCACGAGGCCGTGGAACTGCGCCGCCCGCTTCCAGTCCAGACGGTTGAGGGCGGGGGAGGAGCGGTAGCTGTTGCTTTGCCCCTTTTTGGTGCGGGCGAACTCCTCGCCGGCCCAGCAGGAAGGGCATCCCCATGCAGGTGAGGTAGATGCCCGCCGCCAGCCGGTTCTGGGCCAGTGCCGCCGAGTCGGCGGCGGTGTACTCGGGCCGGGCATACCGTACCAGAAGCAGCTTGTCCCAGAGGGTAAAGTTGTCGTGGGCGGACACATAGCTGACGATCTGGGCGGGCGAGTGGGCGGGCAGCTTATCGCTGCGGCACCACGCGGCTACCGCGCCGCCGATGTCCCAGAAGCTGCCCGGCCTGCCCTCCACATAGCCCGGCTCCCGGGCGTCGAAGCAGCCGCCCTTGATGACGTCGCGGGTGTTGTCGCAGAAGATGCCGATGCGGTCGGAGAGCATGGCGAGGTTGGCTTTGTTGGCCTCGTAGCGGTGGAGCTGGCTCCCGCCGCCCTGCCACGGCTCGCCGTACATCAGGATGTCCCGGCCTCCGGGCAGGGCATCCAGCGCGGCCCGCAGTTCGTTCATGGTGTCCACATCGTAGAGGCCCATGAGGTCGAAGCGGAAGCCGTCGATGTGGTATTCCTGCGCCCAGTAGAGCACCGAGTCGATGAGGTATTTCCGGGCCATGGGCCGCTCGCTGGCAAACTCGTTGCCGCAGCCGCTGCCGTTGGAGAAGCTGCCGTCCGGGTTCTGCCGGAAGAAATAGTAGGGCACGGTGCTGTTCAGCGGGTTTTCGTTGCGGTACATATGGTTATACACCACATCCATGACGACGCCGATGCCCGCCGCGTGGAGGGCGGCGATCATCTCCTTGCACTCCCGCACCCGCACTTCGCCCTTGGAGGGGTCGGTGGAGTAGCTGCCCTCGGGGACGTTGTAGTTGGTGGGGTCATAGCCCCAGTTGTACTGCCGGGTGAGGGGGCGGCTCTCGTCCACGCTGCCGAAGTCGAAAATGGGCATCAGCTGGACATAGCCCACCCCCAGCCGTTTGAGGTAGTCGAGGCAGGTGGGGAAGGTGCCCGCCGAAGAGAGGGTCGTGCCCTTCTGAGTAAAGGCCATGAACTTGCCCCGCCACCCGGTCCGCACGCCGGAGGCCGGGTCTTGGGAGAAGTCGCGGACACTGACCTCCCACACTGTCCGGCGGGAGGCCGGGATGGCCGGGCGGTGGTCGTGGTTCCAGTCGGGCGGGTCGATGCGGGGGGCGTCGAGGATCATGCTGCGCAGACCATTGACGCCCGCCGTCCGGGCGTAGGGGTCGCCCGTCTCGTGCTGCGTGCCTTCCACCTCCACGGTAAAGGTATAGTAGCGCCCGTGCTGGTCGCCGGGCAGGTAGACTGACCACAGCCCCTGCCCCTGCGGTTCCAGCGGCAGGCTGCCCATGCAGGCTCCGCCGTCGCCCCGGCGGTAGAGGTTGACCGAGACGCTCTGCGCCGTGGGCGCCCAGAGCCGCAGCCGGGTGCCCGAGGGGGTGTATTCCGGCCCCAGCGGGCCGCTGTAATTGGTCTGCCGTGCAAAGGCGCTGCTCTCGAACAGCGTTTTCCACTCTGCGGGCGTTTTCATTCTACTCCATTCCCTTCTCATGAATCAGATGATATAAAATTAGTGTACCCGCCCGGCTGCGGATTTTCAAGACTTTTCTTGCAAAAGGGGGCAAAGTACACTATACTGGAAAAAACGCAGGACGGAGGCAGGCGCAATGGGATACACCGACGATTGGGAGAGCTTGATGAACGGAGTGTTCGGCCCGGGAGGAAAGCTGCGCTATGATGTGCAGAAGCCGCCGGAGAAAACCGGCCTGCCCGACCTGAACGCGGCTCTTCTTGAACAACAGAAAAAACTCGATGAGATGCTCAAAAAGCAGAACGCCGCGCTGCGGGGCGGCACGGCGCAGGAGACGCTTGCCCAGAGCCGGAAGATGCTGGAGGAGATGGAGGCCGACGGCCTGCTGGCCAAGGGCACGGCAGAGGTGGGGCAGGAGCATCTGGGCAGCTTTGAGGGGCTGGCCGCTGAGGTAAAAAAGACGGTGCTGGGGCAGGACGCCTTCGTGGACGGGGTCGTGCGGGCCATGCGCCGCCCCTTTGTGCTGGGGACAGAGCCGCCGACGGCCCGGAACGTCATCCTCCTCTGCGGCGCACCGGGCACGGGGCGGCACTTCACCCTCACCGAGACGGCCCGCTGCATGGCCGCGCGGGGGCTTCTGAGGAGCGACAGGCTGGCCGTCATGGATCTTGCCCTCTACCCCGGCTCCGGGGCAGAAAAGCTCTTTTTGCAGGACCTGTACGCCGCCCTCCACGCGCCGGGCGAGATCGTGGTCTTTGAGCATTACGAGAGCTGCTGCCCGGGCTTTTTAAAGACGCTGGCCGACCTCGCCGTCAGGGGCAGTGCGCCCCTGTCCAGCCGGTATCTCGTCAACAAGGAGGGCATTCTGGTGGACGCCGGGACCGCCCTTGCCCCCGGGGCGGTGAGCCGCATCACCCCCTGCGGCAAGTACCTCGTCTTCTTCTCCCGGAAGGGCCGGGCGGCGCTGGCCGACAGGTTCGGTGCGCCCTTCGTCTCGGCGCTGGGCGACGTCTGCGAGACGGCTCCCTTTGCCCGGGAGGACCTCGCCGCACTGGCGGCCCAGCAGCTCAACGCGCTGGCCGCAAAGGTGAAAACCCGCCTCGGGCTGACTCTCGCGGCAGGGGCGGACGTGCGGGACTATGTGGCCGACCAGTGCAGCCCGCAGCAGGGCGTGGCGGGGCTGACCGCCTGCTGTGACCGGATGTTCCGCGCCCTCAGCGAGTATTGTTTGCAGACCGACGCGGCCCTCACCGGCACGGTGTCCCTGACCGCCCGGGAGGGGGGCATCGACTTCGTCCTCAACGGCGGCGAAGCGCAGAAGCTTTTCGACCTGCTGCCCGCCGCCTACACCGGCGCGGTGGAGGAGATCAAAAAAGAGCTGAACAGCCTCGTGGGCCTCGGGCCGGTGAAGGAATACGTCTTCGGCCTCGCCGACAACCTCGAGGTGCAGCAGCGCCGGGCGGCGGCGGGACGCAAGACCGCCAGCCTCTCGATGCACATGATCTTCACCGGCAACCCCGGCACCGGCAAGACCACCATCGCCCGGCTGGTGGCAAAGTACCTCAAAGCCATCGGCGCCCTCAAGGGCGGGCAGCTGGTGGAGGTGAGCCGGGGCGACCTCGTGGGCCGGTACACCGGCCACACCGCCCCCCTGACCAACAGCGTCATCGAGAGCGCGCTGGGCGGCGTCCTCTTCATCGACGAGGCCTACAGCCTCTACCGGGGCGAGCAGGACAGCTTCGGCCTCGAGGCCATCGACACGCTGGTGAAGGGGATGGAGGACCACCGGGACGAGCTGGTGGTCATCCTCGCGGGCTATACGCGGGAGATGGAACACTTCCTCGCCGCCAACAGCGGCCTTGCCAGCCGCTTCCCGAACCGGATCGAGTTCCCGGACTACACTGCCGCCGAGCTGCTGGACATCACACACCGGCTGGCCGAGGGCCGGGGCTACCAGATGGACGAGAGCTGCAATGCGCCGCTTCTGGGCTACTACCAGCGCCGTCAGGCGCAGGACGCCCGCACGGCGGGCAACGGACGCCTCGCCCGCAACACGCTGGAAAAGGCCATCTTCCACCAGAGCCGCCGCCTCGTGGCCGAGCCAGCGGCAGAGCTGGATGTCATCCTGCCCAGCGACTTAGAGCTCGAATGATAAAAACAAACGCTGGCACGAAATGTAGATGTCCATAAAACAGCATCAGTCCCGGCAGTAATGTCTGCCGGGATTGTTCTTGCCGTACATTGAAGCCATATGATATGATTAAACAGATTGATAAACTTGAGTTTATTTGATTAAGGAGAATTGAAAATAATGTTGGAATTAAAAAGATTGTCAGTTGATGACGGCTTAGATATTTACACAATGCTGCAAGAGATCCCTGCTGAAGAAAATGGATTAATTAACAAAGCCAACGGATTAACATTTGATGAGTATAAAGAATGGCTGATTGTAAAACAGAGGGATTCTGAGCAAGAAGGGATTGTAGATGGTTGGAAAGTGCCTTCTACAACTTTTTGGCTATATGCTGATGGTATTCCGGTTGGATTTGGTTCTGTCAGACATTTTTTGACTGAGGCACTGAGAAAAGCAGGAGGAAATATCGGGTACGGAATTGCACCAGCGTTTCGTGGAAAAGGATATGGAAAAGAACTGCTGAGATTATTGCTTAATGAAGCGAAAGAAATGGGAATAGATAAAGTGTTAGTAACCATTCTTTTAGATAACATAGCATCTCAAGCTGTGGCAATAGCAAACGGAGGTGTTGTTACTGAAAGAACTGACGAGAGAGTTTTCATTTGGATTGATATTAAGAAATAAAAAGGAAAATCAATTCCAATTTGTCAAACAGTAAGGGCGTACTTCTATACACCATTCGGTGTAGTGCGGTAATGTGCGATTTTGCACCGCATCCAAGCCTCCCGCGTCAGAGGGAGCCATGGATATTCCAGCCCTAACATAAAAAAAGAATCCGACCTTTGATTGCAGCCATAGGTCGGATTCACTTTTTTATGAGCAACCAGCTAAGGTGCCAGCGTTTGTTTTTTTACAGATTTTCCATCCGCAGCAGGTAGTAGAGCACCTCCACGAGGATGTTCGGCGAGAGGAGGGACGCTGCGTGGCTGCCCTCGATGAGCCGCTGTTCGCGGTTGGAGGCGGTCATCACATAGTCGGACAGATGGGCCAGAGGGCTGTGGCTATCGCAGGTGATGAGCAGCACCGGCGCACCCCTCATCTTGGCGGCAGAGATCACCTCTTCCAGCCCGGCATCCCGCCCGGAGGTGGAGAACGCCATGAGGAGGTCTTTCGGGGTCAGCGTCTGCGCAAAAGCCAGCGTCTTTTCGTGGAGGGCGCTGGCGACGCACCGCTTGCCCAGATGACCGAACCGGATGGATGCATCCAGCGCCACCGGAAGGCTTCTGCTCTCAGACACCACCTCGATGACCTCGCAGCTGCGCAGCAGCGAGAGCACCCGCCGCAGCTGCCGGGTGTCGATGGCCTGAATGGTGGCCCGCAGCTCCTCTTCCCGGTTGGCCTGAATGTCCAGCAGGGCCTGACGCAGCTCGTCCTGCCCTTCCTCCCGGGTACGCCGGGCGGTCTCCTGCTGCTCCATGGCATCCCGCGCCAGCGCCAGCTGGAATTTGCGGTAGTTCTCGAAGCCCAGCTTGTGGCACAGCCGGGTGATGGTGGCCTCGGACGAACTGCTCAGACGGGCCAGCTCGGCCGACGTACACATGGACGCCCGCTTTACATCTGCAAGAATGCAGTCCGCAATACGCCGCTCGGCGCTGTAAAGCTGGATGCCGGAACAGAGCAGAGTTACTACACTTCCGGGGGCTTCGCACATAAGTGATCCCTCCTTGCATTATGCGCAAGACACAATTCCGCCTAGACTTCTTTCTAAGATTGTAGCAGTTTTGACCAAGAAAATCAATTTAATTTCCAATAAAATTTTCATATGGCGGAGATGGACTTTTTATGACCGCTTTTGCATTCCATACGGTTTTGTTGAAAACGGACGCAAAAACGCCCCTCCGCAGGGGGCGGAGGGGCGTCGGAAAACAAATATTCAGCGCAGCTTAGTGCAGAATGGCAGCTCAGCAGCCTTCCTTCTCGGCCAGCTTGCGGCCCATCAGCACGCCCATGACGGAGGCCATCATCAGGCCGCGGGTCCAGCCGGAGGAGTCGCCGAGGCAGTGCAGGCCCTTGATGTTGGTGTCGAGGTCTGCGTCCATCTTGACCTTGTTGGAGTAGAACTTCAGCTCGGGGCTGTACAGCAGGGTCTCGTTGGCGGCAAAGCCGGGCACGACCATGTCCAGCATCTTGATGAACTCGATGATGTTGGTCATGGCGCGGTAGGGCATGGCGGCGGTGATGTCGCCGGCCACGGCGTCCTTCAGGGTGGGCTTGACGTTGGACTGGGCCAGCTCCTTCTGCCATGTCCGCTTGCCGTCGAGGATGTCGCCGTAGCGCTGGACCATGATGTGGCCTGCGCCCAGCATATTGGTCAGCTCGCCCACCTTCTGGGCGTAGGCGATGGGCTGGTTGAACGGCTCGGTGAAGTTGTGGGAGACGAGGATGGCGAGGTTGGTGTTCTCGCTCTTTTTCTCCTTGAAGCTGTGGCCGTTGACGACGGCGAGGTCGTTGTCGTAGTTCTCCTGCGCCACGAAGCCGCCGGGGTTCTGGCAGAAGGTGCGCACTTTGTTTTTCCAGGGCTTCGGGTAGCCGATGAGCTTGGACTCATAGAGCACCTTGTTCACCTTTTCCATGACCTCGTTGCGGCACTCGACGCGGACGCCGATGTCCACGGTGCCGGGCTTGTGGGCGATGTGGTGCTCGGCGCAGATCTTTTCGAGCCAGTCGGCGCCGCGGCGGCCGGTGCCGATGACCACGGTGTCGCCGTAGACGGCCCGGGGTTCGCCGCTGCCCTGACGCAGCAGCACGCCCTTGCACTCCTCGTTCTCGAGGATGATGTTCTCGCACTCGGTGGAGAAGAGCATCTCCACGCCGTTGTCGGCCAGATAGTTCTGGATGGCGAGGTAAAGCTCCTGTGCCTTCTCGGTGCCGAGGTGGCGGATGGGGCAGTCCACCAGCTTCAGACCGGCGTGGATGGCGTTCTTGCGGATCTCCTTGATGTCCTCGCCGGTGTAGATGCCCTCGACGTGGGGGTCTGCGCCGAATTCGAGGTAGATCTTGTCGGTGTAGTCGATCAGCTCCTGCGCAAACTCCTCGCCGATGAGGCTGGGCAGATCGCCGCCGACCTCATAGGAGAGGCTCAGCTTGCCGTCGGAGAATGCGCCTGCGCCGGAGAAGCCGGTGGTGATGGCGCAGGTGGGGCGGCAGTTGACGCAGTGGCCAAGCTCTGCCTTGGGGCAGTGGCGCTTTTCCACCGGCTTGCCTTTTTCCACCAGCAGGATGTGCTTCTTGCTGCCGTGGCGCAGCAGCTCCACGGCGGTGAAGATACCGGCCGGGCCGGCACCAACGATGATGAGATCGTACTTTTCCATAGCTCTCTTTTTATCCTTTTGTGTTATGATGTTTGGGGCTTATATTTCGGTAACGGTTTGGTCTGCGGGCAGCGGGCTTGCCCTCTCAGTCATTGCTTCGCAATGCCAGCTCTCCCAAAGGGAGAGCCGTTGGCCTGCCGGGAGGCTTTCTGCCTCTCCCTTTGGGAGCAACAATGATGACCGCCGCCAGTGGCGGAAACAGGGAGAAGCTGTTGGGGCAGCGGCCAGCAGGATGCAAGCGGTAGCGAAGCAGACGCTGGGTGCCGCAACCCGGGCAGTGGATGCGACCAGCGGGAGCAGACGGAGAGGGCAAGCCGCCTGAAGTTATTCCTCTTCCTGCTCCACCTCGGCGCTCTCGTCCACATGGTCCAGCTCCACGGCGGTCGCCTCCGCGTCGGCGTGGGCGATGTCCGGGGCGATGACGCCGTCGCCGTTCAGGTCCTTGCCGGTGACGGCCTCCAGCATCGACTGGGTCTCGGGGTGCAGCTTCATGAAGCGCCGGACGGCCAGCATGGTGTACAGCGCACTCAGCAGGTTGAGGGCGGCTTCGAGGATGAGGATGAGGCCGATGGCCATGACCAGCGTCTCCATCGTGCCGAAGGGGTCTACCACCATCACGATGCCCAGAATGACGCTGAGCACCGCCAGCAGCAGGAAGACCTTCCAGCTCGAATACTCACACCGGCGCAGCTCAAGGGCGTTCTGGACGCGGCCAAGGCTGTCGAAGATGATGAACAGGCCGAACACGATGGGCAGCACCCGGACGACGATGTCGCTGCGGATGATGAGGAACGCGCCCAGCGCCAGACAGACGAGGCCCGAGATGAGGGTGAGCTGGCTCTGGAACACGCCGCGCTCTACGACAAAATAGCGCACCAGCTGCACGGCTGCGCAGGCCAGTACCACGCCGCCCAGGGCGTAGCAGACCACGTTGAGGGCCGTGCCGGGCACCATCAGCAAAAAGATGCCCAGTGCCAGATAGAGCAGGCTCATGAGGATGAGGTTCCACTTCAGCTTTTTTGCCATAGAGTTCACGTTCCTTTCGTCCACGAGGGGAGTTTTTATACAGCCGCGTCCTGCTCCTCATAGAGCGGGACGATGACGGTGCGGTTGATGCGGGCCATGAAGATGAGGCTCAGGGTCAGGCTGACCACTTCGGCGATGATGAAGGACCACCAGACCATATTCACCTCGCCGGTGCGGCTCAGCAGCCATGCGGCGGGGATGAGCACCACCAGCTGGCGGCAGATGGAGACGGTGAGGCTGAACACGCCGTTGCCCAGTGCCTGAAACACCGAGCTGAGCACGATGCCCGCGCCCGCCAGCAGGAAGTGGGGGCAGATGATGCGCAGAGCCGGGATGCCGATGGCCAGCATGGCGTCGCTGGCGGCAAAGAGGCCCAGCAGCTTATCCGGCAGGAACTGGAAGATGCAGAAGCCCACCAGCATGATGCACTCGGCGTAGAAGACTGCGAGGCGGATGGTCTTCTTGACCCGCTCCGGCCTGCGTGCGCCGTAGTTGTAGCTGATGATGGGCACCATGCCGTTGTTCATGCCGAAGATGGGCATGAAGACGAAGCTCTGCAGCTTGAAATAGACGCCGAAGACCGCCACCGCCGTGGCCGAGAAGGCCATCAGGATCTGGTTCATGAAGAAGGTCATGACGCTGCCCACGCACTGCATGGCGATGCTGGGCAGACCGACGGTGTAGATGCGGCCGATGGCCTTGGCGCTGGGGCGGAAGCCCCGGAAGCTGATCTGGATGTCGGGGTTTTTGTTGAGGTTGAAGTACAGCGTCATGCCCGCGCCGCAGAACTGACCGATGACGGTGGCCACAGCAGCGCCGGTGGTGCCGGACAGGGCCTCGCCGCAGTAGCCGAAGATGAAGATGGGGTCCAGCACGATGTTCACCACAGCGCCCACCAGCTGGCTGATCATGCTGAGGTGGGTGCGGCCGGTGGCGGCCAGCAGCTTTTCGCCCATGGTCTGGGTGAAGAGGCCGAGGCTGAGGACGCAGCAGATGCTCAGATACAGGATGCCCTGCCGGGCGATGTCCATGTCCGAGGTCTGGGCGTAGAAGTAGGGCTTCATGCAGATGAGGCCGATGAGGAGGAAGACGGCGTAGCTGCACAGGGACAGAAAAATGCCGTTTTCGGCGGTCTGGTTGGCCCGCTCCTGATCCTTTTCGCCGAGGCTCTTGGAGAGCAGGGCGTTGACGCCGACGCCGGTGCCGACGCCTACGGCGATCATGACGTTCTGCAATGAGAACGCCAGCGAAACGGCGGTCAGGGCGTTCTCGCTGACGTGGGACACGAAGATGGAGTCCACCACGTTGTAGAGGGCCTGCACCAGCATGGATATCATCATCGGTACGCTGAGCTTGATGAGCAGAGGATTGATGTCCATCGTGCCCATAATGTTTTCCCGCACATCTGCGGGAGCGGTCTGGGGCTGCTTGTTTTCCACGGTTTCTCCTTTTGCTGTTGATAACTTGGGGTTTGTGTGCTTTTTCTATGCCGCAAACGTGGGCAGAGCGCAAAAGCACCCTACCCACGCAGCATCGTTGTTTTGTTCTGTCTCTCCGGGGAGACAGGGCCTTTAGCCCTCCATCGACTTTTCCTTGGCCTCTGCGGCGGCAAGGATCATCTGCACGCAGGCGTCGTGGCCCAGTGCGGCGTTGATGGCCAGATCGTAGTTGTGGGCATCGCCCCAGCGGTTCTGGGTGTAGTAGTTGTAGTAGGCTGCGCGGTTGCGGTCGGTCTTCTCGACCTCATCCTTGATGCCCTTTTCGTCCTTGGCCTGCAGCATATTGTTCTCCTTGCCGTAGGCCAGACGCCACTCCTTGGGGGCGTAGACAAAGACGCGCAGCACATCCTTGCGGTCGCGCAGGACATAGTCGCCGCAGCGGCCCACGATGACGCAGGGGCCTTCGTCGGCCAGCTGCTTGATGATGCGGCTCTGCAGGATGAAGACCTGATCGCCCAGAGGAAGATCGTTGCCCATCGTATACAGGCTGTAGAGCAGGCTGTGGGTATGCCGCTTCTCGCTGGCGGCCACGGCCTCCTCGGACAGTCCGGAATTTTTGGCTGCCATGGTGATCAGCTCCTTGTCGTAGAGCTTGATGCCCAGTGCGCGCGCCACGTCCTTTGCGATGTAGCGTCCGCCGGTGCAGTACTCACGGCCCAAAGTGATGATCGTCTTTGCCATAATGTATTCCTCCCATATTGATGATTTATCCATTGAAAGCGTCTGGCGTGCCCCTCAGGGGGCAGGAGATAGAGTGCTTTGGTTGGCTTCGGGGGCCGGCGGCGGGGTGGGCAGCCGCACTTCGGCAAACTGCATGGTGCCGGTCTGGTCGATGATGTAGATGCTGCAGCGTCCGCCGCTGGCCGTCTGCTCGGGCGGGAAGCGGAAGCCCCCCGTCCGCGTCCGCTCCATCCGCCGGAAGGTGCGGTGGGCGGTGGTGGCATGAGCCACGCCGTCGTGGGGGCTGCAGGCCGCCCAGCCGGAGAACTCGGCCGGGAGGAGCTGGCGCTGGCCCCGGAGGGACAGATACCAGCAGTCGTCCTCAGTGCTGTACTCGAAGCTGCAGGGGACGCGCCGGGGCCGGTCGGCCTCGATGTCCCGGGGCTTAGGGCGGAGGGCGATGGCCCGCCCGGTGAAGTAGCGGGCAAAGTCTGTCACCGCCATCGTGCAGTTCACCGCCCCGTCGCTGTCGGCGGTGGGGTCGTTGAGGAGGACGAAGTCGGCGAGGACGGCGTCGTCATGGCCGAAGCCCCGCAGGCCCATCCAGACGCCCACCGGGTCGCGCTGGCCCCGGATGCGGCGCTCGATGCGGACGGCCACCGAGCAGCCGTCGTGGATCTGCTCCCGCAGGTCTTTCAGGTCCATCCACGCCTGCCAGCAGGGGTAGCCGCAGCAGCCCGCTGCGGCCGCCGCAAAGGCGGCGTTGCCGGTGCTGCCGGTGGCCTTGTCGGCCATGATGTGGGCCACCTCCTCGGGCAGGATGTCCTCGCCCCAGCGGTTCATCAGCGCTGCCATCACCAGCGGCAGGTCCATCTCCCGCCCGAAGCTGGGGTCGTGGGCGGAGAGGCAGTATTCCGGTAAGTAGAGGCGGCGGTTGATGGGGTGGCCGTCCTGCTTTTCCCACGCGAGGGGGCGGACCGCCGCCGACAGCAGCCGGAGCGCCGGGGTGACTTTGTCGTCGTTGGTGGAGAGATTCACCTGAAGCTGGACGCCGGTGCCGCCGCCGGGCAGGGCCACGGTCACGGTGTCGCCCATCAGAAAGATGAGGCCGTCGTCGCTGTGGGCGTTGATGCTGCTCCGGGGGTAATCGGGCGCCCACTTGCCGAAGCTCATCCAGCCCGTCCAGTTGCCGCCGGCGTAGACCCGGCAGCGCACCTCCACCATGGTGTTCTGGGGTGCGTGGGCGTTCCAGCTGACGTTCAGATTGCAGAAGGCCGGCATGGCGAACTCAGGCGTGGTATAGCTGCCGTATTGCAGATACCGCCCGGCCACGCTGTCCAGCACGACGCTGCCGTTGTCCAGCGCCACATTATCGAGCTGCCCGCGGGAAAACGTCTCCGTGCCCTGCAGCACCAGATTGTTCCGCTGTTCCATTGCACGCATCCCCTTTCCGCGTCATTGCGCTGTTTATTCTTCGCCGTCGCTGCGCTCCGAGGCCATCTCGGCCTCGTACTCGGCGTCGTGGAGCTTGCGGATGTTCTCCTCGATGTGGAACACCCGGTCGAGGTCGCCGTAGACGATCTGGCTGGTGATCTCCACCTGAAACCAGAAGCCGAACACCAGCATGAGCAGAAGGCCCAGCGGCATACAGAGGATGACGAGGCCCCAGAACAGCACTGTCACGAGGGACGCCGCCAGCGCGTGGGGCAGGAAAGCGATCATACAGTTGACGCTGTTTTTGAGGGTCTGGCCGAGGGGCTGGTCCAGCAGGACGATCTGGGGCCACATATAGGAGAAGAGCATATGGAAGAGGATGAGGTTGAGCACCGTGGCCACCCACATCCCCACGCCGACGTTGGTGCCGTGGTAGAGCATATTGAAGCAGAAGTAGACGAGAAAGACCTGCACCGTGACCACGACGCAGTAGAGCATCCCCGGCAGGATGCTGGCCTTGAAGTTCTGCCGGAAGGCCTTGCGGTAGGTGGTCCACCAGTAGCCGGCCTCGTCGCGCAGGGCGCGCAGGACGGTGTCGTACATCCCCGCCAGCACCGGTCCGGCCAGAATGCCGCCCACGGCGGCGCTGAGGACCATGACCGGCAGGCTGTTCATCAGGAAGCCGATGTACACCAGACAGATGACCGGCAGAAAGCCCAGACAGGTGAGCAGGTTGGCAAGGAACATCCCGCTCATATCCCGGCCCACCAGCTCGAAGAAGCGGCCGACGCCGGTCTTGCGGGGGGCGTCCTTTTCCACGCCCGGGCCGGACTTGAAATCGTTTGCAGAAGGGAACAGACTCATGGTATGTGAATATCCTCTCTCGCTGTCTCTGGGACAGCTCCCATTGCACAGCACGGTTTGGCATAAAACACCATTGTGCTGGCTTTCTGATTATAAATATACCCGGATTTTGTGGATTTTGCAAGCCGCAAAGCCCCCGAAATGTAAAAAAAGTGTTTCCTCTCCCTTTTTGGGGCGGAGTGTGTTACAATAGAGACGGCTTTTCAGCCGAAAGGAGGAATCTCTCTGTGAGCATTTTCCGCACCATTGCGATGTTCACCTATCTGTTTGGCTACATGATCGTCCACTACGGCGTGCTGCGCAAAGCCGAGCGTGCACAGGCCGCCGGCGACACCGAGACGGTGCGCCGTCTGGTGGAGCAGCATATCCCCCACTGGAGCCGGGGCATCCTGAACGTCACCGGCGTCCGGCTCAGCGTCGAGGGGCTGGACAACATCCCGAAAGAGGGACCCTGCGTTTTTGTGGCGAACCATCGCAGCTATTATGACATCCCCCTGCTGCTGGCCAGCCTCGACAAGCCCTACGGCATCCTCGCCAAGGAGGAGCTGGAAAAGATCCCCCTGCTCAGCCGCTGGATGAAGCTGCTGGGCTGTGTCTTCGTCCAGCGCGATGACGTCCGCGCCTCGGTGCGCGCCCTCAACGACGCCACCGCCATCGTAGAGAGCGGCAGGAGCTTCATCATCTTCCCCGAGGGCACCCGCTACAAGGGCGAGGAGGGCGGCGCCGGTGAGTTCAAGGCCGGTGCTTTTCGTATCGCTGTGAAGACTGAAACCCCGGTGGTGCCGGTGGCGATCTCCGGCGCACGGGGGCTGTTCGAGGCCCACGGCAACCGGACGACGCCCGGCACGGTGCGCATCCGGGTGCTGCCGCCCATCCAGACGGCGGGCATGAGCCGCGCTGAGCAGAAGGAACTGCCCGCCGCCGTCCGCCAGACCATTCTGGCACAGCTGTAACACAAAAACTGGGAGGACACTGCCGCATGGCAAGCTACCGTTACGAGCGCGACATCGACCCGAAGGACATCGCCCCCCGCAGGGAAAAACAGTACACCCGCAAGGAGCGCTGGGCCAACTGGTGGGACTATAACCTCAAATGGGTCATCCTCATCGGCATCGCTGTGGTCTTTGTGGCCTACAACTTTATCGGGCAGTACTTCTTCGTCACCAAGCCCGACTACAACGTGGCCGTGGTGGCCCCCTACTACCTGCCCGAGGACACCGTGAACGCTTTGCAGGAAGCTCTGGCGGACTACGGCGAGGACCGCAACGGCGACGGCAAGGTGGTCGTGACCCTGAACGTCTACACCCTCGATTACGCCGAGGGCGAGACCCAGACCGAGAGCGACGCCTACCTGACCATGGCGGGCACCACCAAGCTTGCCGCCGATGTGCAGGGCGGCCTCAGCTCCGTCTTTCTGCTCTGGGACCCGGCAGGGTTTGAGGAGAGCACCGGCTCGCTGCGGTATCTGGACGGCAGCCTGCCCGCCGCCGACAGCGACGAGGACTGGTGGAACATGGTCTATAAGTGGAGCGACTGCCCCGTGCTGGCGGGCCTCGACCTCGGCAGCTACGGCCCCGACACCACCCAGAGCCGCAGTGGGTCCAGTCAGGAGTATATGTCCCAGTTCTACGTCGGGATGCGGGGCGCATGGAACAGCGGCACCGCCGACAACCTCGCCGGCGGCGAGGAGCTGTGGCAGAAGCTGACGGCGGGGGCTGTCTCCACCGTTGCGCCGGAGGGCTGAGCCATGCGGTTCCGCGTTCGGCGCAAGGGCAGGGCGGGGCACATCAGCGTCCCCGAAAAGCCCGAGAAAAAGGCGGTGCCGTTAAAAGCCGCCGACCTCGACAACCCCTATGGCCGGGTGTTCGGCACCCCCCGCAGCAGGGAAGATCTGCGCAAACAGGACAGATCAGTGAAATGACCCTCTCCGACCGCCTCGGAGAGGGCTTTTTTGTTGCAATCTCTTCGCGTTGACGGCCCCGGATTTGAAATATTCTCCACCCTCAAAGGGAGAGGCGCTTGTTGTTTCCTCGTCCGGGTTATGGTATACTTACTAGGTATCGTCCCAACAGGAGCTGAAATTTTACCCGAAGGATGTGGAACAGATGGACACACTGGAACAGGCCCGCGCTGAGATCGACGCGGTGGATGCGCAGCTGGCCGCCCTGTTTGAGCGGCGGATGGCCGCCGTGCTCAGCGTCGCCCAATACAAGCAGGCCCACGGCCTGCCGGTCTATGACGCCGCCCGGGAGGCGGTGGTGCTGGAAAAGGCTGCGGCCCGCATTCAGGACCCCGCCCTCCGGCCCTACTACAGAGATCATGTCCAGAACATGATGGACGTCGCCAAGCAGTACGAGGCGGAGGTGCTGGGCGAGAATCGCGCCGCCTATCAGGGCGTGGAGGGCGCTTTTGCCCACATCGCGCTGCGGGCGCTCTTCCCCCACGCGGAGGCAGTGAGCTACCCGACGTGGGACGAGGTCTTCGAGGCCGTCCGGCGGGGGGACGCCGCCCACGGCGTCGTGCCCTTCGAGAACAGCCACGCGGGCGATGTCTCCGCCGTGCTGGACCTGTGCTATAACTACCCGGAGCTGTGGGTGGTGGACGTCTACGACCTGCCCATCTCCCAGAATCTGCTGGTTCTGCCCGGCACCCAGCTGGCCCAGCTCCGGCACGTCTACAGCCACCAACAGGCCATCGCCCAGAGCGAGACGTTCTTAAAGCAGTTCCATCTGCCCGCCACAGCCATGCCGAATACGGCCATGGCGGCAAAGTTCGTGGCAGAGTCCGGCGACCCGTCCCAAGCCGCCATCGCCAGCGCGGAGACCGCTGCCCTCTACGGGCTGGAGGTCCTTGTGCCCAGCATCAACACCGACGGCGACAACACCACCCGCTTCATCGTCCTCAGCCGCGAAAAGCCCACGGGGGGCAACCGCTTCTCGCTGCTCTTCACGCTGGACAACAAGCCCGGCAAGCTGGCCGAGGTCATTCAGGTCATCGGCCGGTTCGGTTATGACATGGAATCCATCAAGAGCCGTCCGCTGCCCCATGTTCCCTTCGATTACTATTTTTACGTCGAGCTGGTGGGAGACCCCGCCGACGACGAGACCGCCGCGCTGCTGCGCGAGCTGGATCATACCTGCCGCACCGTGCGGCTGTTAGGAGTGTATACGAAATGAGTGGATTTATCGGCACAAAGCTCACCATGAATCTGGGTGAGCGCAGCTATGACATCATCCTGAAAAACGGCGCACTGGAGAACCTGTACCAGTTCGCCCGCCTCGACCGCCGTGTGGCGGTGGTGACGGACGCAGGCGTCCCGGCAGAGTACGCCCAGCGGGTGGCCGACCAGTGCCGCGACGCAAAGATCATCACCGTGCCGCAGGGTGAGGCCAGCAAGAGCATGAAGATTCTGGAAAGTGTCCTGCGCCAGATGCTGGAGTTCAATATGGGCCGCGGCGACCTCGTCATCGCCGTGGGCGGCGGCGTCGTGGGCGATCTGGCGGGCTTTGCCGCCTCCATCTATATGCGGGGCATCGACTTCATCAACTGCCCCACCACCACTCTCTCCATGATCGACTCCTCCATCGGCGGCAAGACGGCGGTGGATCTGGGCGAGACGAAAAACATCGTCGGCTCCTTCTGGCAGCCCAAGCTGGTCATCGTGGACCCCAGCACCCTCGCCACCCTGCCCCGCCGCCAGTACATCAACGGTCTGGCCGAGTCGGTGAAGGCGAGCCTTCTGGCCGACCCGGAGTTGTTCGCTATCTTTGAAAAGGGCGACATCGACGAGCAGATCGGAGAGATCATCTATCGCAGTCTCCGCTTCAAGAAGAGCATCGTGGAGCAGGATGAGACCGAGTGCGGGATGCGCAAGGCCCTCAACTTCGGCCACACCATCGGCCACGGCATCGAGGCCGTCAAGGGCGTCAAGGGACGCCGCACCGTGGGCCTCTACCACGGCGAATGCGTGGCGCTGGGGATGCTGCCCATGATCGAATCCAAGGCATTGCAGAAGCGCGTCCGGGCGGTCTACCGCCGTCTGGGCCTGCCCCTGCGCACCGCCTACAATAAGGATAAAGTCTACGCCGAGATGCTCCACGACAAGAAGGCGCAGGGCGGACAGATCACCGTCATCAAGGTGCCGGGTCTGGGCTGCTGGCGTGCCGAGACCATCCCGGTGGAGGGTCTGCGCACCCTGCTGGGCATGGAGGACTGAGCCATGAAAAACACCTTTGGCAGCGCATTGGCGCTGACCATCTTCGGCGAGAGCCATGGCCGGGCCATCGGCGGCGTGCTGGACGGCATGGCCGCAGGGGTGCCGGTGGACGAGGCGTTCATCGCCGCCTGTATGGACAGACGCCGCGCCCGGGGCGACGGCCTCTCCACCCCCCGGGTGGAGGCCGACCGGGTCCAGCTGCTCTCCGGCGTCGTGAACGGCCACACCACCGGTACAGCCATCGCCCTCATGATCGAAAATCAGAATACCCGCAGCGGCGACTACGCCAAGACCGCCGACCTACTCCGCCCCGGCCATGCGGACTACACCGCCTATGCCAAATACCACGGTTTTCAGGACGCCCGGGGCGGCGGGCACTTCTCGGGCCGGATCACTGCCGCGCTGGTGGCGGGCGGAGCCATCGTGCTGGGGGAGCTGGGCCGCGCCGGCATCGACATCACCACCCACATCGCCCGCTGTGCCGGCCTCTCCGATACCCCTTTTGCGCTGGACGATACCGCTGCGCTGGCCGCGCAGGTCAGCGTGCTGGAAAATAAGGGCGAGGGCTTCGCGCTGCTGGATGCCTCCGTCGAAGAGCCGATGAAGGCGGCCATCCGCGCCGCCGGGGCGGAGGGCGACAGCGTGGGCGGCATCCTTGAGACGGCCATCCTCGGCCTGCCTGCCGGTGTGGGCGAGCCGTACTTTGACAGCGTGGAGAGCCTGCTTTCCCACATGGCCTTCTCCGTGCCTGCCGTCAAGGGCATCGAGTTCGGCACCGGCTTCGGCTTCGCCGACCTGAAAGGCTCGGAGGCCAACGACGCCTTCCGGATGAAGGGGAACACCATCGTTACCGCCACCAACCACAACGCTGGGGTCAACGGCGGCATCTCCAACGGGATGCCCGTGGTCTTCCGCACCGCCGTCAAGCCGACGCCCAGCATCTACAAGAAACAGGAGACGGTGGACTATCTTGCAAAGCAGGATGCACCCCTCTCCATTCAGGGCCGCCATGACCCCTGCATCGTGCCCCGTGCCGCCATCGTTCAGACCTGCGCCGCCGCGCTGGCTGTGGGCGACCTGCTGACGGCCCGCTACGGCACGGCATGGATGGAGCGGCCCACCAGCTACCGCAGGGAGGGACTGTGATGGAATACGGACTCATCGGCTCGAAGCTGGGCCACTCCTACTCGAAGCTCATCCACGAGATGCTCTGCGGCTACCGCTACGACCTCTGCCCCCTGCCCACCGAGGAGGAGGCCCGGGCCTTCCTCACCAAGCGGCAGTTCAAGGCCATCAATGTCACCATCCCCTATAAGCGGCTGGTGATGGAGTACTGCACCTACATCGACCCCCGGGCCAAGGCCATCGGCGCGGTGAACACCGTCGTCAACAAGAACGGCCTGCTCTACGGCTACAACACCGACTATCTCGGTTTTGCCCATCTGTGTGACGCCCACGGCGTCGATTTCGCGGGCAGGACCGTCCTCATCCTCGGCACCGGCGGCACCCACAACACCACCAGTGCCGTCGCCCGGGACAAGGGCGCGGCGAAGGTGCTGACCGTCAGCCGGACGCCCGACGCCGCCAAGGGCCAGCTCTCCTATGAGGAAGCTGTGTCCAGCGGCGCACAGATCGTCATCAACACCACCCCCGCCGGGATGTACCCCAACGTAGGGGTGTGCAGTCTGGACGTTGCCCGAATGCCCGGGCTGGAAGCGGTGCTGGACGTGGTGTATAACCCGGATAAGACCGAACTCATCCTGCGGGCTGAGGAGGCCGGCGTCCCGGTGGCCGTGGGAGGCCTCGAGATGCTGGTGGCGCAGGCGGTGTACGCCGCCGAATACTTCCTCAGCCGGAAGTTCGACGATGCGGCGGGGGAGATCCGCCGCATCACCGCCGCGCTCCGCCGCGATATGCTGAATGTGGCCCTCATCGGGATGCCCTCCAGCGGCAAGTCCACGGTGGGCCGTCTGCTGGCAGACAAGCTGGGCAAGCGGTTCATCGACCTTGACGAGGAGATCGTGAAGGCCGATGGCCGCAGCATCCCGGACATCTTCGCCGCCGAGGGCGAGGACGGCTTCCGGGCGAGGGAGTCGGCCCAGACCGCCCGCTTTGCAAAAGAGGGCCGTCAGCTGCTCTCCTGCGGCGGCGGCATCATCAAGCGGGGTGAAAATCTGCGCGCCCTGCACCAGAACGGTGTCGTGCTCTTTATCGACCGGCCTCTGGATGCGCTGACGGTGGGCGGCGGACGGCCTCTCTCGTCCAGCCCCGAGGCGCTCAGGCAGATGGAGGCAGAGCGCCGCCCCCTGTATCTCGCGGCGGCAGATGCCGTCATCCCCAACAGCGGCACGGTGGAGGACGCCGTGGCCGCCGCAATGGAGGCTCTGAATGAAATTTTTAGTCATTAACGGCCCCAACCTCAATATGATGCACTTCACCGAGCCGGGCGTGGCCGGCCAGCTGGACTACAACGGCCTGCTGGATTATCTCGAGCTGTGCTGCACCCAGATGGGTCTCGAGGTGGAGTTTTTCCAGTCCAACCACGAGGGCGACCTCATCGATGAGATCCAGTCTGCCGCAGGCCGGGCAGACGGCATCATCCTGAATCCCGGCGGATATGCCCACTACAGCGTCGCCATCCTCGACGCGCTGCGGCTCTGCGGCGTGCCTGCCGTGGAGGTGCTGCTGAGCGAGCCGGACGAGCATGAGCCGTTCCGCAAGACGGACATCGTCTCCTTCGGCTGTCAGGGACACTTCATCGGCGAGGGCATCAGCGGCTATCTGCACGCTGCGGCCTATCTGACCCAGCTACTTCGTCTGGACGGCAGCGCACACACCCATCTGGTCATGTGAGCGGAAAAGAAAGAGTGAAAGGAACGAAATTCTATGATCATCTCCACCAAAAAGGGCACCCCCAAGGAAGAACTGGAAAAGATCGTGGACCGCTTTGAAAAGCAGGGCCTCGACGTCACCCTCATCACCGGCAAGGACTACAATGTCTTCGGCCTCGTGGGCGACACGACGAAGATCGACGAGCGGGACGTCCTCGCCAACCCCTGGATCGACAACGTCACCCGCGTCTCTGCCCCCTATAAGCGGGCCAACCGCCTCTTCCACCCGGCAGACTCCGTCATCGACTGCGGCGGCGTCAAGATCGGCAGCAAGGAGAAGATCGCGGTCATGGCAGGCCCGTGCAGCATCGAGAGCGCAGAGCAGGCCCTCCGCATCGCGCAGGGCGTCAAGGCGGGCGGCGCGACCCTCTTCCGGGGCGGCGCATACAAGCCCCGCACTTCGCCCTACTCCTTTCAGGGCCTCGAGACCGAGGGCATCCTTGACATGGTGAAGGCCCGGGAGGCCACCGGTATGCCCATCGTCTCCGAGCTGATGAGCGAGGACCGCATCCCCGAGTTCGAGGAGTATGTGGACGTGGTGCAGATCGGTGCCCGCAATATGCAGAACTTCCAGCTGCTCAAGGCCGTGGGCAAGATGCATAAGCCCGTCCTGCTCAAGCGCGGCCTCTGCAACACCATCGAGGAGTGGATCATGAGCGCCGAGTACATCATGGCCGGAGGCAACGAGCAGGTCATCCTCTGCGAGCGGGGCATCCGCACCTTTGAGAAGTACACCCGCAACACCCTCGACCTCTCCGCTGTGCCCATCATCCACGAAAAGACCCACCTGCCCGTCATCGTGGACCCCAGCCACGCCACCGGTAAGGCGAACCTTGTGGAGCCGATGATGATCGCCGCCGTGGCCGCCGGTGCCGACGGCCTCGAGGTGGAGGTGCATTATGACCCCCGCCACGCATGGAGCGACGGCGCACAGTGCCTGACTCCGGAGGCCTTTGCGCAGGCCATGGCAAAGTGCCGTCAGGTCGCATGGGCCATCGGAAGGGATATGTAAGGAAAGCGGGCAAGCCGCCTGAAGGATCGACTATGATAGTAACGATAAAGCAAGCCCCCGGCGGCATCGGCGGGGCCATCACTGCGCCGCCCAGCAAGAGCATGGCCCACCGGGCGGTGCTCTGCGCTGCGCTGGCAAAGGGCACTTCTCACATCGGGAACCTCGAGTTCAGCAAGGACATCTCGGCCACCCTCTCCGCCGCCGGACAGCTCTGCGCCAAGGTGCGCACCGGCCCGGACAGCGCCGTGGTGGAGGGTCTGGGGCGGTTTCTCCCCGTCGAAGCCCCGGTGGACTGCTGCGAGAGCGGCAGCACCCTCCGCTTTCTCATCCCCATCGCCAGCCTCACCGGGCAGAGCGTGACCTTCGTGGGCCGGGGCCGGCTGATGGAGCGGCCCCAGTCGGTGTACGAGGCGTTATATCATGAGCAGTCTCTCCGCTTTGAGCCATCCCCGGCGGGCCTGACCGTCGAGGGCGCTCTGAAAAGCGGCGAGTACGAGCTGGCGGGCAATGTGTCGAGTCAGTTCATCAGCGGGCTGCTGTTCGCCCTGCCCCTACTGGCAGGGGACAGCACCCTCCATCTCATTCCACCGGTGGAGAGCCGCAGCTACATCGAGATGACCCGGGCGGCACAGCGCTGTTTCGGCGTCGAGAGCCGCTGGCAGGACGAGAACACCCTCTTCCTCCCGGGCGGGCAGCAGTATGCCCCCTGCGACTACACGGTGGAGGGAGATTACAGTCAGGCGGCGTTCCCGGCGGTGCTGGGGGCGGTGCAGGGCGGCGTGACCCTCAAGGGCCTGTCCGCTGACACCTTACAGGGGGATGCGGCCATCCTCGGTATCCTGCGCCGCTGCGGGGCAGAGCTGTCCGTCACCGATGAGGGCATCCGGCTCGGGAAAGCTCCCCTGCGCGGCACCGACATCGACCTCGCCGACTGCCCCGACCTCGGCCCCGTGCTGATGGTGCTGGGCCTGTTCTGCGAGGGGACCACCACCATCCGCAACGCCGAGCGCCTCCGCATCAAGGAGAGCGACCGCATCGCGGCCATGGAAGCCGAGCTGCGGGCCTGCGGCGGCGTGCTGGAAAGCGAGGGCGGTACTATCACCATCTATGGCTGCGCAGGGAAGCTCCACACCCCCGCCGCACCCCTCCATGGCCACAACGACCACCGGGTGGTCATGAGCCTCACGGTGCTGGCGCTGGCCGCTGGGCTGCCCCTCTCCATCGACGACGCGGAGGCCGTGCAGAAGAGCTGGCCCCATTTCTTTGAAGCCATCAAGCCGTTAGGCGCGGAGGTAGAATATGCTGGATAAATCGAAGCGTTATCTCGTGGTGGGCCTCGGCCTGCTGGGCGGCAAATACGCCCTCGAGCTTTCCAAGGCCGGGTTCCATGTGGACGGCATCAACCGCAGCGAGGGGCATTTACAATACGCCCTCGACCACGGCTATATCGCCAGCGGCAAGACCCACGATTTCGAGGATCTCGTCGCGCAGGCCGACCACATCATCTTCGGTCTGTACCCCACGGCCCTCATCGACTGGTTCAGGACGTACGGCTCTCTTCTCAAGCCCGGCTGCATCTTTACCGATGTCTCCGGCGTCAAGACCGGCCTTGTGGAGCCGGTGCAGGCAATGTGCCCGGCGGGGGTGGAGTTCATCGCCAGCCACCCGATGGCGGGCCGCGAGACCTCCAGCGTCGAGCACGCGGCGGAGGTCAACTTTGCCCCGGCCAACTTCATCATCACCCCCACCGGGAAGAACACCCCCGAGGCGGTCCAGTGGGCGAAAGAGCTGGCTGAGGTGCTGGGCTTCCGCCACATCTGCACCCTGACCGTGCAGGAGCACGATAAAATGATCGGCTACGTCAGCCAGCTCTGCCATGCCATCGCCGTCAGCCTCATGTGCGCCAACGACAACTCCTCGCTCTGCGAGTACACAGGCGATTCCTTCCGGGACCTGACCCGCATCGCCCGCATCAACGAAAAGATGTGGGCTGAGTTGTTCCTCTGGAACAAGGAGAACCTCATCTCCGAGATCGACCAGTTCGACGCGGCCCTCGCCCAGCTGCGGGACGCCCTCGTGGCCGACGACCGGGACAAACTGGAAGAGATGTTCCGCCTGTCCACCCAGCGCCGCGCCGCATTCGACAAGAAGGACTCGTGACCGAAAGGAGGCCGCCCATGCCCAAGCAGGAAGGACAAAAATCCAAACTCCTGGCGCTGCTGCGTATCTTTGAGCAGCAGACCGATGAGGAACATCTGCTCAATGTGCCCCAGCTGGTGGAGCTGCTGGCCCGGCAGGGCATCCTCTGTGAGCGCAAGAGCGTCTACAGCGACATCGACGCGCTGAATGCGCTGGGCTACGACATCCGGCTGCGCCGGGGCCGCAGCGGCGGCTACTGGATGGCGACGAGGCCCTTCGAACTGGCCGAACTGAAGCTTCTGGTGGACGCTGTCCAGTCCAGCCGGGTCATCTCCAAGAACTCCAGCGACAAGCTCATCCATAAGCTGGAAGGGCTGGCCTCCCGGTATCAGGGCACCCAGCTCCAGCGTCAGGTCTACGTCGATGGCCGCCCCAAAAGCGACAACAAGGACCTGCCCTACAGCGTGGATGCCCTCTTCGCGGCCATCAACACCGGAAAAATGGTGCGATTCCGCTACAAAAAGGCGGGACGTCCCGCCCCCTACACCATCAGCCCGTGGCAGATGGCGTGGGAGAACGGCTGCTACTATCTCATCGCCTATCAGGACGAGAAGGAGCCGGTGGGCATCCGCCATTACCGGGTGGATAAGATGGCCGGGGTGACGGTGCTGGACGAGCCGCGCCGGGGCAGGGAGCAATTCGCCGATTTCGACCTGCCCTCCTACCTGAAAAAGCACTTCCAGATGTTCGGCGGACCGGAGCACCGCGTCACCCTGCGGTGTACTTCTGACCTCGAATCGGCTATGCGGGAGCGCTTCGGCGCCTCGCCCATCTTTGTGCCGGAAGGGAAGGGCAGCTTCCACTTTGATGTGCCCGTCTGCGTCAGCGACCAGTTCTATGGCTGGGTCTGCGGTTTCGGCGGAAAGGTCGAAGTGGTCTCGCCCGCCGAGGTGCGGGACGGTCTGCGGAAGCTGAATGAGCGGCTGGCAAAAATACATGAGTAATACAGCAAAAGGCCCTGAATCCGTGGATTCAGGGCCTTTTGCTGTATAAAATTTATATTGATTTACTCCGCGTTGAACACATACTGGTCCATCCGGCGGAAAGCTTCCTCGATGCGGGCGCGGGGCGAGGCCAGATTGATGCGCAGATGGCAGGGGCCGTGGAACATCACACCGTCCTGCACTGCTGCGCCGACGGCCCAGCAGGCTTTCTCCACGTCCTGAATGCTTTTGCCGTGGGCGGCGCACCAATCGGTGCAGTCCACAAAGAGCATATAGGTGCCCTCGGGCTTTGCGACACGGACGCCTCTGAAGTGCCGGGCGATATAATCGCAGGCGAAGTCCACGTTGCCGGTCAGGGTCTCGCACAGCTCGTCGGCCCAGACATAGCCCTCGGGGCGGTAGGCGCCGATGAGAGCGTGCATCGAGAGGACGTTCATGGAGTTGTAGTGGCAGAGGGAGGATTCTTTTGCGATGCGGTCGCGCCACCACGGGTCGTAGACGATGTGGTAGCTGCCGATGAGACCGGCGAGGTTGAAGGTCTTGGAGGGGGCGTAGAGGGCGGCAGTCCGCATCCGGGCGTCCTCGCTGATGGACTGGGTGGGGATGTGCCTGTGGCCGGAGAGGATGATGTCCGACCAGATCTCGTCCGAGACGACGTAGACGTTATACTTTTTGTACAATTCCATCGCCTTTTCCAGCTCCCACCGCTCCCAGACGCGGCCGCAGGGGTTGTGGGGGCTGCACAGGATGGCGGCATGGATGTGCTCTTCGGCCAGATGCTTCTCCATGTCGGCGTAGTCCATCCGCCAGATGTCGGCTTCGTCCTGCACCAGCGGGGAGTGGACGATGTCATAACCGTTGTCGGTCAGGCAGTGGGTGAAGCCGATGTAGGTGGGGCTGTGCACCAGCACCTTATCGCCCCGGGAGCAGACGCAGTTCAGCGCGCTGATGACGCCGCCCAGAACGCCGTTCTCGTAGCCGATGGCCTCGGCGGTCAGGCCGGTGACGCCGTTGCGCACAGACTGCCAGCGGATGATGGAGTCATAATATTCGGGCGTCGGGTCGAAGTAGCCGAAGGCCGGGTGCTGCACCCGCTCGATGACGGCCTGCTGGATGGTGGGCAGACAGACGAAGTTCATGTCCGCCACCCACATGGGGATGGCGTCGAACCCGGGCCGGGGCGCATCGGGCGCAAAGCCCTTGCCCAGTCCGTCTACGGCGATGGCATCCCGGCCATGACGGTCGGGCAGGGTGGTGAAATCGTATTTCATGCGGCACTTCCTCCTGTGGATGCAAAAAAGGCTTCCTCCGAAGAGAAAGCCATAGGTGCAGAAGATCAGCCCTCGAGCAGCTCGACGGTCTTCATCTTGACAGCGGTCTTGGGTTTATCGTTCCAGTCAGTGGGGACGGATGCGATCCTGTCCACGACATCCATGCCGGAGACGACCTTGCCAAAGGCGGCATACTGGCCGTCGAGGTGGGGTGCGTCCTCATGCATGATGAAGAACTGGCTGCCGGCGCTGTTGGGGTTCATGCTGCGGGCCATGCTGATGACGCCGCGGGTGTGCTTGATGGGGTTGTTGACGCCGTTGGCAGCAAACTCGCCCTTGATGTTCCAGCCGGGGCCGCCGGTGCCGTTGCCCAGCGGGCAGCCGCCCTGGATCATAAAGCCGGGGATGACGCGGTGGAAGGTCAGGCCGTTGTAGAAGCCCTGACCGACCAGCTTCTTGAAATTCTCACAGGTGATGGGGGCAGCTTCCTCGTTCAGCTCGATGTCGATGACGCCGCCGTCTTCCATAGTAATGCGAACCATAGTTTTCACAATGCTCCTTTTATCATAGCCCGTTTCGGGGTGGGTGCGGCAGATGCTCTGCC
>OHDS01000298.1_pt1 | contig 28309 bp, 19 predicted proteins | sample 1567031 | NCBI WGS metagenome assembly OHDS01 (sample SAMEA3879503, study PRJEB24766) | human gut metagenome | biome: human-associated habitat; feature: feces | place: USA | collected 1985/1987
CACTCGGCGTGGGATCCGGTTCCGGAACCGGAGAAGGTGCGTTGTCATCGCTGCAGGATGACAGAGCCGTTAGCGCAATAAACAGCGCCAGTATATGGTTGAGATATTTCTTCATTGTTTCTTGAAATTTGAGATTCATAAATTATGTCGTTTCGTAAACTCAGTTTCTTACCAATATGTCCTTATACTCTGTGTTAACTTGTTCTTCCTGGGTCGGGTTGTAGTTCTCGGCGTAGTTCATGACCAGCGTGTCGTCGTCTTCCAAGGCAATCCGGAAGTAGGCAAGCGAGGCTTCTTCTGATGGCCAATAGGTTATTACTCCGGTCAGTTCGTGTACTCTCCACCTCATGTCCTTGTTCAGGTGTTCTTCGTCGGCCCAGCGCGTATAGGTGGTGAACTTACCGGCTTCGGTGTACTCACTCCAGCATTCCAGAGGCAGGTCGTCCGTCACTTCCACCCATGCTCCGTCCACCTTCTGGTAGCGTTTGGACAGGATCCACTTGCCCACCATGCGCTCGGCCAGGGTCTTCTCGTCTTCGTCGCTGACACGGCGGAGACGCATCTTGTATTGGGGAAAGCCTTCTTCGGTAAGCTCCAGCTTGTTCTTGGTGAGGCGGTGGATTTTGCAGAGGCTTTTGTCCATCCGGAACGTAAAGTCGGTATCGTCCGTGTCTCCCCAGTCCGATAGGTGTAAGTTGGTATCGTAGGCAGAAGTACGAGTCCTGAACAACTCGCCGTTGGCGCGCAGCGTGAAGGTCTGTGCAGAGCCTACGGGCAGCTTTTCGGGTACCCACTCGCCATACTCCTTATAGAAAAGCTTCGTAACTTTCCATTTGCCTGTGAGGTGATCGGCAATGGGGGTCAGGATACGACCCGGCTCGTCCGGCAATTGGTTCACATAGTCCATGAGATCTTCGTAGAAAGTGCCCCAACCCGTCAGTTGGTCGAAACGACAGTCGTGATAGCGTTCGCGCGCCTCTTCACTGCTGCTGTAGTTGGAAAGGTTGGTGTAGACATTGTAGAGGAAGTCGTACTTCCCGTCGGTTTGCCGGTGGGTGACCACGATGTCGGCCAGCACCTTGTCCAGCCGATTGATGTAGGAGGCAAGGCTCATGTTGCCGCTATGTACGAAGGCGGCATGCAGGTAGCCCGGCAGATCAACAGCGTAAAAAGCCCGTGTGTTCTGGAAAAAGTCGGAATGGTCCCTCTCATACTTGTCAACCAAGGCACGCATGTAGCCTTTGCCGTAGGTCTCACCGTAAACGGCCGGCGCGTCGGTCGTGAGGTTCACCTCGTCCATTGATTCGTGCATCAGGTCGAGGGTCTGCCGCAACACGTCCCACAGGGGACTGAGGTCGCGCAGACGGGTCACTTCCATCACCATGCCGCTGACGCCCTGATTGTGGAACTCCTGCCACAGGTTGATGGCACGATGGGCTGTACGCTTCAGGGTCTCTTCCACGGAGCAGCCTTCCCGGAGGTCGTTGATGAGGGAGATATAATCATAGGCATAGTCGGGTATGGAGAAAGGCGATCCGAGCAGGTAGTCGGCCGTGCCCTCCCACTCGGCCAGCATCTCAATGCTTCCCTGCTGACAGGAGTGGGCAATAAGGGCTTCGAGGTCCACGCCCGATTGGCGGATGGCATTGCCCAGCTGGGCAGCGGTCATGAGATTGCCGTTGTCCGACAGCGAGGCGCGGGTGCCGGGCCGGTCGGCACGGGTGTCATCCGCCGGATCGGGCAAGTCGGTTTCGGGCGAGAAAGTGATGCCGTGCCCGCCGAAGGCAAGGAGATAGCGCCGGCAGGGGTATTGCTCTGCTGACCAGCGGATAAATTCGGCAAGGTTGGTGGGATCGGTGACGGCGAAGTCATCGACAGTGCCGAATTCGGTATCTTGTGTCAGCACCCCGTCCTGTGCGGTGTAGCGGCATGTGCCGTTGTGCGCTTCGCCTTCTCCTTTGCCGGAGGCTTTCATCAGGATGGTAACCGCCACATCGTCGCCCGTGGCCTCGGCAGCCTGGCGTGCGCTTTCCATCAGGAGAATGTCGTGTTCGGGGTCACCGCCCGACATGTAGAACATGAGGCAGTAGCCACTCGGTGTGGGGTCTGGCACGGGAACGGGTGTCGGTTCGTTGTCATCGCTGCAGGATGACAAGGCCGCCAATGAAAGGAGGTAGGCGACGAGATAATTCAGGTATTTGTTCATGTTGTTCATTCTTTTAATGTAAACAATGTATTATTTAAGATTCTATTTTATCGTCTTTCTTCATCCACATGCCAAGCGCCTTTGCCGCTTCTTCTTCCGGCATCACTTCCGATGATGTTCACGATGTTGTCGGCCGGCAGGCCGTTAATCTGGTACTTGATGTCTTCTGCCATACTTGAATTCTTTTATGGATTCTCTGATTTCGGCTGGAACTCGTTGATGCTAAGGAAATTGCCCCATCCTGTTTGCCGGTGGAACTTCAGCATCGGGTAGAGGACGGCATAGTCGGCATATTCATACTGTTGTCCGTTTGCGTCCTCTATCACGAAGTCGTTCCTGTTGTAGTATTCGGCGGGCATCCAAGTGATGCCTACGGTAAATTCGGGTATGATGCCTTCGTTATGGTGGCTTGCACGCACGGGCTGCATTTTCTGCAAAGCGTTGGACAACAGGTAGGCTTGGGTGGAAAGCGTCCCGTTCATGCAGTAGTTGGCGATGTGGTTGGCATAATAGTCGAGGTCGATGGAGTAACTGCCGGGATACTGGTCGAATTGGTAGATGGAATAGAGTTGGTAATAATCGAACAGCTCCAAGGACTCGGCGTCATTCTGGCAGCTGTTGCGTTCTTCGATGAGCGCGTCGGTGAAGAGGCGCATCTCGTCGAGCACGGGTTGCAACATGCGGGTGTCGGTCAGCGACAGGTCGTATCCAGACTTTTCCACAACTCCACCGTCAGCGGAACATATTCCTGCATGGCGGGCAGCACTTCGCTGTGTTGCTCCAGTTTGTCCATCAGCCGGCCGTAATGACCGCCGTAGCCGGGGGTGATGTGCGAGGCGCTGAGGATGTAGTCCGTGTAGTCGGCTATCTGGCAGATGTTCTCCATCATGTTCATCAGGCACACGTCCATATAGATGAGGTCGAAATGCACCCCCGACCGCTTCAGCCCTTCTTCCAGCTCGAAGATGGAGAGATGGCTGTCCACGCCGGCTTCCTTAACGTTGTCGTCGAACACCACGCCGCGTGTGCTGCTGCCGGGCCAGTTGCTGGGCTGGTCATAGACAGGCGTGAACTCCGAGCCGTGGTTCCACAGCACGAGGACATACCGCTTGGCGGGCATCCGCTCTGCCGCGTCGCTGATGAACGAGGCCAGGTGGTCGGGATTGTCCAGACGGTAGTCGGCATCGGCTATGCGCTCGTTTTCCATACCTGTGGGCGTGAGGCTGTAGAGCCGCGTGCCTTGGAACTGAGCATCATCGCCCGTTTGATAGGGGACTGAGAATTTCACCAGTCCGGTGAACTGCACCTTGTCCGAATAGCCGTAGCCTTCCACTTGCGAGAGGTTGTAGATGAGGGCATCATCCAAGTTTCCGCCGCCGCATCCGTAGAGCATGACGGTGTAGTCGGCGTCAGGTTCCGGCTCCGGTTCCGGTTCGGCGCTCTGTTCGGTGGTGGGGTCTTCATCGTCGCTGCAGGCGGTGAAGCCGAGCGGCAGGGTGGCGCACACTAACCACAGCAGGAGATGTGCGAAGGTGAATGTAGTTGTTTTCTTCATTGTGAATGAGAATTTGAGTGATTAAAGAATATGTTTGTCAAAAACAATACTTTACCCCAGCCTGTATTGTGAAGGTGGTGTTGTATTGCGGTTGTTTGGTATGTTTCATATAATCCTTGGTCGTGGAGGTCAGTGCATAGTAGCAACGGCCTTCCGCTTCCAGCTCGATATGGGGGTGGATACGGTAGCACACGCCCACGCCGCCCACCAGTCCGGCATCGAAACGGTTGTCGCGTTTGGAGATGAATTCATACCGGCGGTCGTAAGGTGCAAAGACAAACGACTCTTTTTCGGCTAAGAAATCATCTATCAGACTATCGTAGGTTCTTTCTGTACCTTTCACCCGGCTATCCGCCCAATAGCCCATGTAGCCGCCGGCAACGAGAGGTAGTGGTCGCGGCGGTCGCGGAAGCCTTGGTCATAGGCACGTTGCATTGAGTAGCCCTTTTGCAGATATACAAAGTCGGCACGTACCGCCAGCCAGTCCAGGATGCCGTATTCCACGGGAATACCAACGGTCACTCCACCGCGCCCGTCGAAGTTGAAGTCGTATGCATATTGGGTATCAATGCTGTACTGGTTGTAAGCATAACCGGCGCTCACTCCCACTTTCCACTGCGCTGCTGCCCGGTCGGGCAACAGGCATCCTGCCAGAAGCAGCAGGCTGGTTACTATCCATTTATTTTGTTTCATATCTTTTTTCTTGTTTATTTTTATGTCTTAATCTTGTTATTGTCTCATTTTTTGCCATGCAGGAAGTCGATGGCGTATTCCAGTTGGTTGTCTATGTGCTGGCCGGTAAATTGTTCCACATCCAGTGGTACCGTGATGTCAGGTGTTATCCCTTTGCCTTCCAGTATTTCGCCTTCGGATGTACGTGACATCGATGTACTGGTATAAACATAATAGCTTACACTTGCACAATCCGGGTCGCCAAACTGCCCGGAGAAGGAGAAGTGTGTTTCAGAAGTCAAGGGACCATGACCTCCGAACGTGCGTGTGCCTATCACCGTGGCATAGGGCAATTTCTTGACCGGCTCTGCTGTCATTTCCGACATGCTCACTGACCAACTGTCTGTCAGCACTACCACTTGGCGGTCACCGATACAGTCGGTTTCGGGCAGTGGTTCCTCCATTTCGAGCAGTTCGCCTAATTTCCGTTGCGTGATGACTTGCGCCCGGAAAGGAACCCATTCGCCGTAGTCCAGCCGTCCCACTCCCATCTTGGTTCTTGTGTCGAACACGTGTATGTCTTCTTTCAACAGCGGTCCCAATACGGTGAACATGTCCCACAAATAACCTCCCCCGTTGCTGCGAACGTCAATGATGACTCCCTTGATGTTCGGGTTGAACAAGAGTTGGTTGGCGTATTCGCGATAGACCGCGGCGGCAGCCTGCGCCACCTCTTCGCCCGATTTATTATGGTTCCCCAACTGGGCAATGATGCTGAAGTTGCTGAATCTTAGGTAGAGGATGTCATTGTCAATAACGTAGGTGAACATGTGGTCCAAGTCGGGATTGGGGTTATTATCGACGAACTCCCGGTCGTGCGTGATGCGTCCCTCCTTCTTCAGTTTGTCACGATATACCTGGAAGCCTTCGCGGGGGATATACTCCTGGTAGTCTTCCCGTTTCTTCACCTCCATTGCGCCGGGTTGGACATAGAAGAGCTGCTCCGTTTCTTCCGGACCTGCCTTCACATTCCTCAACTGGACTAACATGTGATGGTCAATAAACGAACCGCATATCTCTTCATACAGTTTCTGCAAGTCGGCGGTAGGAACCGCTTCCTGCTTGTCCAGCTCCACGAAGCGCGGACGGTATTGGCTGTAGACGGCATCCCAATCAGTCGGGTCTGCCTCCCAAAACACATAGTTCTGGTTGATTCCATGCCAGATTGCATCAAACTGTTCGGTCAGGGACTTGTCGGCAGTAAGTGCGCCGGGCTGTATCACGTCGTCTGCCTCGTCGCGGCAGGCAGTCAGCAACGCCAGTAGGGTAACGATGGCGAAAGCCGACATAAATTTGGTAGTATAAGTCATTCGTTTCATAAACATTATTGTTTGCTTTTTGAGATATCTGTACATTTTATAAGTTTTCAATGCTTTTTGTGAGTATTTCATTTCATATAGTCATCCTTTCTTTCGGTCTATTCCACACCGTTGATCAGGATACGGATCTCCATGTCGAGCAGGAACTGGAACGTGTCCTTGTCCAAAGGATTGCCATACTGAGGAAAGCTATGCAGGATATAGTTCGCAATGGCGGCATCAGCGTCAGCCGTTATGAAACCGGCTGTCAGTTCGTCTGGAATGAAGGGACTCGCCTGGAGGACGAACGTGTTGTCCTCGCCCACCGTGTTGATCTCGTCTATCCCAAAGTTGTCGATGAAAACACCGTGGAAGTCGATGCTTGTCGGCCTGCGCGTCAGATGCGAAGCCATGTCCGCCGTCAGCCCGTATTCGGCAGCTTCGGCACTCAGGTCGATGACGTAATCGATGTCATCGCGGTTGGCGTTCAGCTCTGCAATCGGCATGTCTCGGCGAATAATAACCGTGCGCGGACAGTAGGTGATGGGCAGGTCGATAATCTTCTGCGTGCCGCCGAAGTCGGTGATCGCCACTTGTGACGCAGTGCTCACCTTCTTCTCTTTGCCCTCTTCGAGCGAGGTCCACAACTCATGGCCTTCCTTGGGAATCAGCGACACGTATTGTTTCTCGTGCAGGGTGAGCCAATCGAGGGTCATCGCCTCGCCCTGAGACTCAGCCTTCGTGATGAAGCTGATATCGTAGACCCACTCCCCGCCCGAGGCATTACGATAAGTGTTTACGTCCGTGTAGAGTATGTAGGGATTAAGCTCCCCATGCGCGGTTCGTAGGGTCTGCACCAGCGAGTAGCGAAACTCCACCCCTTCGTCCGCCGTGGGGACAATCTGCACGGGCAAAACCGGCGAGCTGACTTTATGAGCCACGCCCGCTGCATCGGTATAGTTCATGACGAGGTAGAGGTCCGAAACGTTGCGGAAATTCCCTTCACCCTGGGTCTTGATGGTCACAATCCACTGGCCGTCGAGAATCTCGCCGCTACCGTTGCGGTCGGGTTCCACTCCGGTGATTTTATAACAGTCGGACGGGGTAACGTAAGAGGCCCGCGACTGGGCAGAGAAGGCACTTCGAGTAGGTGGTACGAGCAGGTAGGTGTCGCTGTTCTGCAAGTCGAGTTCAAGATTACCTTCCGTAACTGCCACGCCTGAAGGGTTCACCCGGAAACGCAGCTGAAATGAGGTTCCTTTCACCGCCGTGACTGACACGGCGTCCATGATGACGATACCCGTGGGCATCGGTTGCTTGAGCGCATCCACGTCGTCTTTCCACTCGTCTTTGTTGCAAGCGGCCAGCATGAGGGCGACGAAGACAAGAACCGATATAAATTTGGTGGTATAAATCATTCGTTTCATAAGCATTAATTCTATTCATTTACTTCGTTTTCATTCAAATTGTTTTCCGGTGTCTGCATATCGTCCGATTTGATGTTGTAGGAGTTTTGCTCCAAGAGTTTCCCTACTTCATCCAATTCTTCCTGTGTGATGTGAAGCACCTGTTTGTTGCGCTCATTCAGCTGGCAGACAATACCGTGCGTATGTTTCAGCATTTGGATGACGTTGGAATGTATGGACAATACATAACGCACGTCGTACCGTTCGAGGAGTGCCTTTGCAGCCTTTTCGGCATCGGGGTAATTCATGGGCGGACATTCGTACCAATAGGCTTGATAGGCCTTTTGGCGCAATTCTTCCATTCTGAGGTACTCTTTGCGACATACATCCAGTACACTATAGCAGTTGCCTATCCGTCCGATTACCTTTTCGTCGTCCAGACATTGCCACACTTCGAAACTGTTGGAGAAAATGCTGCTTGTGGTATGGTCCGTCATCAGCAACCGGCGTGAGCCGAATGCATTGACGAACATTTGCAGCGAGTCACTCCCCATCTGGCCGAGCCGGTCGGGCATAAGGGAAGCGGCCCGTGTGAAAAGCGTATCGTACTGTTGCAATTCATCCAAAAGCGTCTGCATATTTCGGGTGGATGCATCCAGGTTGTGCAAAGTAAGCATCACGGTTTTCCGTGCCATTTCGGTTTTGTTCCGGTTTTCCAAATAGGAACTCGTACCAAAAGTCAGCAGGATACCGATCAAGGTGCCTACGGTACACCCGGCCGTGTTCTTCCAAAAATCCTTATCAAAAAACTGTTTCATCGCCTGCCCGTCTGTTTATTTAATTACGATTTTGAATTTCAGATTGGCACAAGAAGGATTGTATGTCTTGCCATTGTATTCCCACGGCTGGCGGCAACGCAGTACGTAGTAGTAGGTGCCCGGGGCATAGTTGTATCGGGCATCTCCTGTCAGGCTCACGCTGCATTTGGTGTTGCCTTCGGCATCCATGATTTCGAGCTGTGTCTCGATGAAAGGCCCATCGTCCACCGATTTCCCGTTTTCGTCCAACAGACCAAGACTTTTTACTTTGAATCCACTCTTTTCCAATATGCCCATTTGTCTGAGTTTATGGGTTACATCAATGTCGAAGCCTTTTTCAAAGTCAGGGTTGCCCAAGTCGGATCGCGACAAGGTCAGCGCATCATCTTCCACGGTTGCCTGCGGTGCACAGGCGGTAACTGTCAGTGGCAGGCTGGCTACTCGGCTGTTCTTGGAGGTCAGCTGCACGTTGAAGTCTAACGTACTGTATGTCGGGATGGCTTCCTGTACCTCTTCCAGCTTCTCGGGGTTCACATTCAGCGTAAAGCCGGTTTCTTCCGTCATGGGAATTATATTGAAGTGGACGGCTCCCACTTTATGGGACACTGCTCCGTCAACCACCTTGATGTTTTTGCTGTCGATCAAGGCAAGGTCTTCCTGTTTCTCTGCTGCGATGACTACCGGCAGACCGGTTTCATACAGGTTTTCCTTATCAGCACTGTAGTAGTTGAATCCTTTGGGATTGGCAAGGGTGAACTTGTTTTCTATAGTGTACGGGTCGGTTACGACAAGCTCAACTTCACTGGCAGCTCCGCCGGTCTGTCTAACGGATAGAATGACTGTATTCTCCTGCTTGATCTGCGTGAAGTCGGTTACCCTGGCATTCAACAGCCATTTGCCTCCTCCTTTGGATGTGAAGCCTTGCGCCTCAAACGCTCTGTTTTCTCCTATGATTTTTACCTCGTTCACTTGGGCGTTTTCGGGGATTACTTCAAATTCCAAGGCGACATCACCCACTTCATTCAGTTCGTAAGCGGATGCACACGGCTGTGCGGCTTCAATGACTGCCGGTGCATCATCATCGCTGCACGACGGCATGGCGCAACAGATACAACCTGCCACCAGCAAGACAGACACATTTCTCCATAAATTACATATTCTCATTCTGATTCTTATTTTAGTTAGTATGATATTATTTCTTTGTGCTATTATCTTCATGCTTTTCCATGCACATGGCTCAACTACCAATGAAATGACCGGAACAACTATTGGGACAATGAGCGTTAATCGTTGTTTATAAACTGTTTACTAATGAAATGGCCTCGGTCGGACAGACTAACGTACAAAGCCCGCAACCCACGCAAAGCGATTTGTCAATCATCGGAGTACGTTTTTCCCATCCGATGGCTTGATGTCCGCCGTCAAGGCACGAGATGTAACAACGCCCGCAATGTATGCACCGTCGGCTGTCGATCTCGCAATGAAGTTTGCGTTCTCTGTCTAACTGCTCCGGCTGAACTAAGTTGGGCAAAGCCAATCCGCGCAACTCGTCAAGCGAAGCGATGTCGTGCTGTTTCATATAAATAGAAAGCCCTTCCTTCAAATGATCGATGATGCGATAACCGTATTCCATCACTGATGTGCACACCTGCAATGCCGTACACCCCAGCAAAATGAAATCCAAAGCATCTTGCCAGGTTGTTATTCCTCCAATACCAAACAGAGGGATACCTTTGAGCGGTGGATAGGAGGCCAGGTCACGAATGAAACGGAGGGCTATCGGTTTCACCGCCTGCCCGGAGTAACCTCCAACAGCTGATTGTCCGCCTATATCAGGATAGGAAGAAAAATTTTCAGTATTGATGCGCGTAATGCTCTTCACCGTATTGATAGCGGCCAAAGAGTTTGCTCCATTGGCAATCGCAGTCATTGCCGGAAGTTCCATATTGCCTATGTTGGGTGTCATCTTGGCTATGATAGGTAAATGGCTTCCTTTGCGTGTAGCCCGGGTATAGAGCGCAATAAGATCCTGATCTTGTCCGATGTCGCTTCCCAACCCCTGCTTGGCCATCTGAGGACAAGAGAAATTGCATTCTATCAAGTCTGCACCGGCTTCTTCTGCCATGCGTGCAAGGACAGTCCATTCGTCGCAATTTCTACCCATAATGGAAGCGATAATGACCTTTTCCGGGTAACGTTCCTTTAAACGACGGATAATCTCGAAATTCTCTTCGGCGGAATGAGGCGACAGCTGCTCCAGATTTTTGAATCCGCAGAATGAAAAGGGATGTTCTCCGGGAAGCGCATCAAAGCGGGGAGAAACTTCCCGGCTCTGATAGAAACTGATTGTCTTATATGATACTCCTGCCCATCCGGCATCAAAAGCATGGCAACACATCTCGAACGACGAAGCCACTGGCGATGAAGCAAGGAAAAACGGATTTTCACATCTGATGCCACAAAAGTTGACCGACAACTCTGCTTGTGTGCTCTCTCGTGATATGTTTTCCATTTGGGATACATATCTGCAAATTTCCTGTATTCGGATTGGAGAATCTACCCGTCCGCGTGCGCAGGCTTTTTCACACTTTGCATCATCACAATGGAGGCAGGAAACATTTTCTGCTGACCGCAAGTATGCTCCAGCCTCATTCTTCAAATGTAAAGCATGTATAATTCCGGCCGGGAAAACCTTTTTCTGACAAGCTATGTCACAAATAGGCTGATAACACATCAGACATCGTGTCGCATCTGCAATTCTTGTCTTGTTTTTTGCCATGATGAAATCTATCTTTTATTCTTATTACTTAATATCAAACGGTTATTTCAAGGTTGCCTCGCCTGCTTCATTCCGTTTATTAGCTAATGAACTCAGTGCTGTACCTGCATGGTTGCCGGTGCTTCGTCGTTGTTGCACGACGGCATGGTACAACAGATACAACCTGCCACCAGCAAGGCAGACACATTTTTCCATAAATTATGTATTCTCATTTTGATCCTTTTTTTGATTAATATTTGTTTTACTTCTTGTTGTTTTATTGTTCTCGTATCATTCCCGCACATTATCCGATCACTAAAAAAATAATAGACACCACCACAATTACCAATGAGATTATCGTCGTGACTATTTGAATAATGAACACAATATCTGTGTTTATAGAAAAGAATGGTAATTTACTTCGTTTCATAATGACTCGGGATGTTTTTTTAACCTGGGCAAAAATAAGTGAACTGTTCGAGAGTGTATGTCGCAAATTGTCCTAGTATATCTCAAATTGTCTATACACGTTGATATATAATTTGTTATGATGCCTACTCAATGTGGGTGTAAACTGGAAAACATAGCGAAAACTACAAGGTTGAAGAGATGATCTTTTGGCTTAATCAAGACGGTTTATTACATTTGCCAATGTTTTAAATATAATAAAAATGAAATTGAGTTGTTTCTTGGCATTCTTCCTCCTTTGGGTGGTTAATTCTTTTCGTACGAGTGCCACGGTTCCCGATAGCCTGCTGACCGAACGTACGATCCGTTCTATTTATGTAAACTATCCGGATAGCGCTTTACGACTGTTGGACGAAGCGGAAAAAAGTCCGGCTTCCGGTATCATTCCCTTTCGGATTGATCTATTGCGAGCGATGTGTTATGAAATCAAGCACGACCTGACTGCCAAGGAAATCTGTGTGCGCCGTGCGTTGCAGAACGACTCAATACGTTTGGTACCGGAGCGTAAACTTTCATCTATAACGATGCTGGCAAATATCTTGGAAAGACAGAACAGATATGAGGAAAGCATCGGTGTGTGCCATGAAGGTATTGATCTGGCACGCAATCTGGCATGTAAAAAAGAAGAATCAGATATGTACTCCGTAATGGCGCGCGTCTGCATAGGCATGACAAACGACGAAATGGCACAGGAGTATTTTCAGCGGGCGGTGAAGCTGCTGGAAGGAACAGATGATGTGCGTGAAATGTCTCGTCTCTCGACTATTTATGGTGAATACATGTCCTTCTATATCAATCGGAACCGGATGGCGGAAGCAATTGAAATAGGTTACCGCCGTGAAACCGTCATACAGCGTATGAGCGGGCTCCCCGGACCTCCTCCAGGATATATTGACCAGCAATATGGCTTCCTTTATGCCAAAATGGCTGTGCTGTTGCACGATGAAGGTAAGAAAGAAGAGGCAACAGAAATATTCAGGAAATACCAATCTACCAGCTTTTCGAAAACTCTTATCGGCAAACAGTATAGTGTACCTTATTTGCTGAATATCAATCAATATGCGGAAGCGGCAGCTCTAAGCGATACATGCATTTCTGCTTTTACAAATGATACCGTAAGCTATGAATATCTGATTTTGCTCAACTATCGTGCGCGAGCCAGCCGTGGAATGAAACGTTTTGACTTAGCCGATGTCTTCACCCAACGTGGCTGGGTGGTGCAAGATAGCATTTATACCCGTGAGAGCAAAAGTAAGGCACAAGAGTACGCTTCTAAATTCGAGCTGAAAGAAAAAGAGTTGCAGTTGGCCAAATCTCACGCTTTGTCCGAACGGCGTATGCTTCTGTTGGCAGGCTCGTGTGTCCTGACGGTTCTGCTCATTATCATCCTTTGGACGACTTTTGTGAATTTGCAAAAAACAAAGATGCGGAACCGTATCGCAGCCAAACAGATAGATGAACTGTTGGCGCAACGTGAAGAATTGCGTAAGGTGTTTACACAAACAAGAAATACTCATGAAACAACGAAAGAAATCGGAACTGGTTCATCCCTGCCTGAGGAAGAGACATTAACAGCCGCTACAAAAACAGATGTGGCAGCTCCGGGGACAAATAGTGATGAAAATTATGCTAAGTTCATGAAGATGGAAAGCCAACTTATCGAACAAAAGCTTTTTTTGAAACCCGGATTCGGGCGTGACGACTTGATACGTGTCACCGATATCAACAAGAATGATCTCAGCCCCCTGTTGCGGAGATATGCGGGCTCTGACAATTTCAACGATTATCTGAATGGTCTGAAAATAGAGTATTCCATTAAACTGATGAAAGAAAAACCTTATCTTTCTGTTGACGCGATTGCCGAAGAGGCTAATTTCAATAGCCGTAGCACATTCTATCGAGCTTTTGTAAAGATTTCGGGAATGACTCCTGCACAATACATGCGCACTAAAATAGAGTAATCATATCTGTTCCTTGAAGTTATAACGAATACCTTAAGCATTAATTGTTGCAATACATTTTTCTTTTCTAGAAAAAAGTATACTTTCAGTCCGTAATTTGCAAAGCTGTTATGGCAGGTAAGACATCTTAGGCGATTGATATTGGAACTGTTCATCAGTTTGCACTGCTTGGTGGTGTTAAGTAACGCTAAAGATCTAACAAGACTGGAAACGTACTATAATGTCACAAATCTATAACTAATTATTCATGTCACACGCTACCTTTGCAAATAGGAAATCAAAGACTATTATCATGAAAAAACTATCATTTTTATTACTAAGTTTTTGCACAATCCTGTGCATGTACGGACAAAAAGCACACGAACTTCAATCACCGGATGGTAACCTCCGGATAGTCATTAACCTTTCAGATAAGATTCAGTACGACGTGATGTACAGGAACGACATATTGCTGCAACAATGTGCTCTTCGATTGGAAGTAGGTAACCAACAATTGGGAAGCAATCCTAAACTCACAAAAGTAAGCAGAAAAAGCATAAACGAATCTCTTACACCGGTAATTCCACTAAAATATTCCATCGTATCCAACACATACAATCAACTACTACTAAAATTCAAAGGAGATTATTCTATTGAATTCCGTGCATTCAATGACGGAGTCGCCTATCGTTTCATTACAGATAAGAAAGGAATAATCGATGTGAACAGCGAAACTCTTCAGATAAACTTCCCGGAGAATTATCTGCTTCATGTGCAGCAACCGGGCGGTTTTAAAACAGCTTATGAAGAAGAGTACCGCCACATACAAAGTAATGAATGGAAAACGTCAGATCCAATGATACTCCTACCTGTACTTATAGATACACAGAAAGAATATAAAATCCTGATCAGTGAATCAGATTTGACAGACTATCCGGCTTTGTTTTTTAAGAGTAATGGCGATAACAGCATGTCTTCCATATTTCCTAAAGCTCCTCTGGAATTCGGTGAAGACGGAGACCGTAGCCTCAAAATAGAGAAAGAAGCAAGCTACATTGCCCGAACCAATGGAAAACGCAGTTTCCCCTGGCGCTACTTTGTCATCAGCACAAACGACGAACAATTAATAGAGAATACCATGACCTATCAGCTCGCACAAAAAAATGTATTGAAGGATACTTCTTGGATTAAACCGGGATTGGCAAGCTGGGAATGGTGGAATGGTGCCACCCCTTACGGAGCGGATGTAGACTTTGTAGCAGGCTGTAATCTGGATACTTATAAATATTTCATTGACTTTGCCGCCCACTATGGAATACCTTATATCATCATGGATGAAGGCTGGGCCATGTCCACAAGAGATCCTTATACTCCCAATCCAACAGTGGATGTTCATGAACTTATCCGCTACGGTAAAGAAAAGAATGTAGGAATTGTACTTTGGCTGACATGGTTAACGGTAGAAAAGAACTTCGGTTTGTTCGAGACATTTGAAAAATGGGGTGTGAAAGGTGTCAAAATTGATTTTATGGACAGAAGCGACCAATGGATGGTAAACTATTATGAAAGAGTTGCCAAAGAAGCAGCCGAACATCATCTGTTCGTCGATTTCCACGGATCATTTAAACCGGCAGGTCTGGAATACAAATACCCCAATGTCCTTTCTTATGAAGGGGTAAGAGGTATGGAGCAAATGGGTGGATGCCAACCGGACAATAGCGTTTATCTGCCTTTCATGAGAAATGCAGTAGGCCCGATGGATTATACTCCGGGCGCTATGCTGAGTATGCAACCGGAGATCTATCGTTCCGAGCGTCCCAATTCAGCCAGTATCGGTACACGCGCTTATCAGATGGGATTATTCATTATATTCGAAAGCGGAATTCAAATGATGGCAGACAATCCAACTCTCTACTACCGTAATGACGAATGTACACGCTTCATCACCCAAGTGCCACAAACTTGGGATGAAACCATTGCTCTGAAAGCCAAAGTTGGCGAATACGCTATCGTAGCCAAACGCAAAGGAGATAAATGGTATATCGGTGGCATGACCAATAATAGAGAGCAACAACGAGACTTTGAACTAAACCTGAACTTCCTGAAAGAAGGACAAACCTACCGTATGACCTCTTTTGAAGACGGAATAAACGCTAACCGCCAAGCTATGGATTATCGTATGAAAGAGCGTACACTTAGAAAGGGAGATAAGTTAACTATAAGTCTGGCACGCAATGGTGGTTTTGCAGCTGTAATTGAATAATCTAACAGTTAATCCGGAGAAGTTTTTTGAATCTCCTCCCCCTGAGAATTACTTTAACACAAAATTATTAACAGAAATACTCAAATAAAAAATGAAACGTATTGTTTTTTTAGATTATGTACGCGTATTCGCATGTTTCCTTGTCATTTTGGTCCACGCCAGTGAAAACTTTTATGGCGCTGCCGGATCTACGGATATGGTAGGACCTCAGTCTTATTTGGCCAGTGAAACAGACCGGCTATGGGTAGCAGTTTACGACGGTTTCTCACGCATGGCAGTACCACTATTCATGATTGTTTCCGCCTTCCTCCTTGCACCGATGAAAAAAGAACAGACCACATGGCAATTTTACCGCCAGCGCTGCTTACGCATCCTGCCACCATTTTTTATTTTCATGATACTCTATAGTACCTTACCAATGTTGTGGGGAGCGATCAATGGAGAGACATCATTGAACGATATGTCGCGAATATTACTGAACTTCCCATCACAGGCCGGACACTTATGGTTTATGTATCCTTTGATCAGTCTTTATTTGTTCATACCCATCATATCACCGTGGCTGAGTAAAGCCACAAAGAAAGAAGAGCGTTTCTTCATTGGGCTATTCCTGTTATCAACATGTATGCCGTATCTCAACCGCTGGTGTGGTGAAGTATGGGGGCAATGTTTCTGGAATGAGTACCACATGCTATGGTATTTCTCAGGCTATCTGGGATACCTCGTATTGGCACATTACATACGTGTTCACCTTACATGGAACCGTTCCAAACGTCTCACCGTAGGAGGTATTCTCATGATTATCGGAGCTGTATGGACCATTTATTCATTCTATATCCAGGCTGTGCCCGGAGAAATTCTTTCCACACCTGTAATAGAAATAGGATGGGCTTTCTGTACAATCAATTGTGTGCTTCTTACAACGGGTACATTCCTTATTTTCACATGCATCAATCGCCCAAATCCCCCACGAATTCTAACAGAAGCATCAAAACTCAGCTATGGCATGTATCTCATGCATATATTCTGGCTCGGGTTGTGGGTAACAGTATTCAAACACACTCTGGCACTGCCTACCGTTGCGGCTATACCTTGTATTGCAGTGAGTACATTCATTTGCTGTTTCGTAACAGCAAAGATCATCTCATTTATACCGGGCAGTAAATGGATAATAGGATAAATATCAAATTGTTTATGAAAAATTGGGGGGCTGATCCTGACGCTTCATTAGTGAACGGAGTAAGCCCATCAATGACTTTAAATATTAACTAATTAAACTTGCAGGTACGCATATAAGTACATATATTTGCATAATCATAAAAAGGAAGAATTATGAGAACAGCTAATTATACAGATTTAAGAGCGAACCTTAAAGGGTACATTGACGCAGTAGTTGACGATTGCGATACAGTAATTATTAATCGCGGAAATGGGAAGGGAGTAGTGATGATTTCTCTGGATGAATATAACTCTTTGAGAGAAACTGAATATATCATGTCCTCACCTGAAATGATGGAGGCCATACGCAAAGGCGAGGAAGACATAAAGAATGGCAATTTCATATCACAAAATGAAGGAGAAAGCATAGACGATTTCTTAAATAGGGTGTCATGTACAGAATAACATTGTCAGAACAAGCACGAAAGGAATATCTTTACTTCTCACAAAGTGGTAATAAAGCCATTCTGAATAAAATCGCAGCTTTGCTGAATGACATTGCAGAACATCCCTACACAGGATTAGGAAAGCCAGAGCCGCTAAAATATGAATTGGCAGGTAAATGGTCAAGACGAATCAGTGTTGAACATCGTCTTGTCTACTCTGTGAATGATGATATAATTGAGGTTCACATCTTCTCTATGAGATTTCATTATTCCAAGAAGTAACACATCATATACATTATTTGAAAAGGACATCTATTAAGTTAGATGTCCTTTTTTATGCATGGGTGATTTATTCAGAACGGATAGTTGGTAAAAACTCTGTGAGACTCTATGGTGAATTAATTCATAACCTTACAGAAAGACATTAATTCCGTCAACGAGTTATTAAAAAACTGCAAACTCATAAATACGTGTGTCCTTGCCATTAGCGGCCTGTACCGGTTGAGTAACCAACAGACGCAGATAGCGTACCTTCTCAGTCTTACCCAAAAAACGGTTGATAACATTCTGCTTGTTTCCGGTTACAAAGTCCAATGTGCGCCATGCTTCATTCGGGTTATTCCGGCCTTGCAAGAAGCAGCTGCCAGTGATATAAGAATAGCTTTCCTGAGCAGCATTCACCATCTTCCAACCGCTTATTTCCTTTTCCATTCCCAAATCAAAATCAATATAGTTAGGAAGCATAGAGGTATCGCACCATTTAGTATTCTCGTTTCCATCAATGAGAAATGCAGGTTTCTCATTGTCGTTGGTATATCCCGACCAAGCAACGATATGTTCCGGTTTCAACAGATTGATCTTCAGTTCTGCTGTCTTCTGCAAGCTGGTATCATCTTCATTGGCAGTCTGGAATAAAGTAGATAGTGCTTTAACAGGTGCATATGGTTCTTCAACCAATGTAGCAGCAAAAATAACAATATCTTTATTATCGGGCAGGATAACCTCAGTTGCTTTAGCAGGGATGTCAATGGCAAACTTGAACATATAAGTAAACTCATAAGCATGATCTCCCTCAGCGGAATGGCGGTGTGTACCGACATAGGCCACTTCTGCATCTTTCAAATAGCCTTGTGTATGGCCTGTATGTCCCCATTGTCCGATGAAACCGGTATAAGAAGGAACAACAATCTCCTGCAAATTCTTCCCTGCCTGGAATACGCCTCTAACATCTTCTTCAGCAGTTGCCGCAGCAGCCAGTATATACAAACGGTTATAGGAATGTCCGGCAGGCAGTTGCAAGGTATTTCCGCTACATAACATACCATTCATTTCTTCTTTTGTTTCCAGATGGAAAGGAACACGATTAACAGTTATATCGGCAGGTATTAATTCAGCGGCATAAGAATAACCGGCTTCGAAATTAGCCTCCCAACGAAATTCGTTCCAGCTGAAACATTTACGGTCATAATTGAGAGGCAGTTGTTCGCATCGCAATTCTTCCTTCTTATTATCATTGAAACGGACTTTATAAGTCTTGATACTGTTGGGCTGTATGGAGACTTCCAGCTGATTACCGCTGAAGTCCGCACTTCCTATACTCTTCTCCGTACCATCTGCTTCAACGGCACTTGTAATAGTTCCCGCAAATGTCAGCACTGCATTTTGTGGAGCTTTGCCACCCGTTTCGTACACACGCACCACATATTCGTCCGAACTTTCCGCTTTCTTCAAAGCTTTGATGACAACGTTACTATTGTCCGAAGATGCGAAAGAGAAGGCTTTGCCCAATGTTCCGGAATGTTTCTCGGCAGCAAAAGCCTTCAGACGCTGATTCAATACTTCAGACTCCTTAACGACCTGCGCCTTGTCCAAACCGCCGGCATGCCCTACCAAACTATAAGTGAAAGTATGATATCCCAGGTCCTGACGGTCCTGATACGGATAGTTGTTCTTAGTCTCGGGTGTATGAAGCAACGTCAGGCGGAGTGTGTGATTATCAGGTTTATCCCAGCCATATTTACTGTCATTCATAATAGAAACACCATAACTGCCGTCACTATCGGTTAAATCCGCCCAATATTGGGCATATACTTCATAAGCGGTCAATATATTATTACCTCTCTGAACGCTGCCTATACCCAGATCGTAGGTCGCCTTTTCGTTATCAACATTCAAGGGGAATTCTGCTTTCAGCAGTGCATTCGTTGACTGCCAGTTTATCTCATTGTAAAAGTCTATACGGTCAGCCAATTCTCCCTCGTAAAGCCGGATATACTGACGGAACAACGATTTGCCATGGCGCTTTTCTATACACAAAGTCTTGCGCAGAGCACCATTCTCACACAGATTCATTTTCACGTCTTCAGTAATAGAAATAGGTGCACGGTCAATAGTCTTTTTCAGAATCTCCCAAGCTGGCCAATTATATGATTCATTCTCAGTAAAAAGAGCCAGACGAATAGATTTGCCGTCCTTAACAAGTTCTTTATTGTTTTTCTTATCGTAAAGCGAGATTATATCTCCCTGCTTATCCAATGAGATTTTATAGACAGAGTTCTCCACTGTTGTTTCTGAAACAAAAGAATCTGCCTGCTTCTGGCTTCCGGAAAGTCGGACATCATACACGGCATATCCTGTAGCAGGTACAGTTGCCTCTATCAATAAATACACAGTTCCATTCCGGTAAGAAAGTAATTGGGAAGCAACTTGCTTGCCTTCCGCATTATAAACACTGACACCTTTAGGGAATTTGGGAGCTTCAATCGCTACCTCCGCTACATCCGTAACCGGAAATCCGAGTGCATTGTAGAACACAACCGGAATACCCTTGACGCGAGTATCCATTTTCTCAGAAACAGCCCCTACCGAAGCTGTCAGAACACCTGAAAATTGCTTTAATGAAAGCAATTCATCATTCCACGAAAACTCATAAGCACGTGGGATACTGGTACCGGTAAGGTCATCATGGAATTGGTGGAAAATGAAACGCTTCCATGCTTCTGTCAGACTTTCACCCGGATAACCGGCTATACCCAACCAATCCGCTGCTACGGCCGCTCTTTCGGCAGCATCTCCCAAAAGTTCATTCTGACGGTTATAAAGCTTCATGGCAGCTTGCGAAGTATAACATCCGGTTCCATGTACATCCATCAGCAATTCACCGTTGAAAACGGGCAATTCCGAATGTTTTTCATAAGGAAGATAATCCTTGAATAACTGATCGCTCGTTGCGCTGATTATTTCTAACGGTCCGTTTCCCTTGATACCTTTCTCTACAGAACTGACAGAGCCTATTGAGGGAGAACCACCCGTATCACCCGTACCATAATAGCGATAAACCGTATTCAATGGAGTGCGCTTAGTCAGTCCCAACAATTCTTTATCTTCCGACAGGTCAATGTTATTCCAGCGCTTACCATAATCATAGCCATGAGCAAGCATAATAGAAGAACCGTCAATCCCCTTCCACAATCCAAGCATAAAAGGATGTTTGCTCTCTCCATAAAAAGGATGGTTACGCCAGTCGAGTTTCTGCGAGGAAAAGCCGATGAGACCGCAATGTTTGGCAATAGTAGGCAGCGTCCAGCCAAAGCCAAAACAGTCGGGCAAGAAAATATCCGTACTTTCTGTCCCGAACTCTTTTCTGTAATATTCCTGTCCAAGCAGGATGTTACGAATGGAAGACTCAACAGAGGGTACCAGCACATCCGATGCTTCCCAACTACTGCCACTGATATGCCAGCGACCTGAACGCACAAATGCTTTGAGTTGCTCATATTCACTGGGAAAGTATTCTTTCATCCAAGCATATTTGACACCTCCTTCAAAATTGAAGATATAATCGGGATACTTCTTCAACAAAAACAGATTACGGGACAAGGTATTCCAAACATACTCTTTGATGGTGGTTTGGACATCCCAATTCCATTGAGTATCCAGGTGGGCATCTGCCACCATATAAGCTTTCGCTTTTTTCTCCGGTTTTGCACTCTGTGCATGCATACTACCTGAACAAAGCAGCGCAGATGCTAATAGGATAACTGGTAATTTCATAGTAAAATATTCTATTGTGAATAATACAGATATTTATCAATCGCAAAAATAGCGGCACTTACCTAAAAGCATACCTATATTTATGCCATAAAAGTGTAATTACATGGCTATGGCTGTAAAACGCACAAAAAAGTCAGAAAAGTATTACTCTTTTTTCTATGCTTCCCAACCATATCCTACCATAATTCTCTATCTTTGCAATACCTAATTAGTCCGATATACAGATATGAAAAACAGACACTACTTCCCTCAAGTTTCACTGCTTATCTGCATCTTATGCTGCTTTCCGCATTTGATTCATGCATACAGTCTACGGCAATTTTCAAACAAAAACGGCTTATCCAACAGTGCTATCTTATCCCTTTACCAGGATCATCAGGGAGTCATCTGGATCGGTTCATGTGATGGTCTGAATATTTTCGACGGCACCAATATCCATGTATATAATCCTGTCAACCCGACGAAAGCCCCATTATCCGGAAACCTGATTAACGACATCATGGAGACTGAAAAGGATGTATTATGGATACAGACCAACTATGGACTGGACCGTCTGGATACTAAACTCCAGACATCCAAAAGCTTTACGGAGTTCAAAGACAAGAACTATATGGCAAAAAGCAGGGATAATGACCTTTTCATTGTAAAAGACAACGGATATATCTATTACTATCAACCGGAAAAACAACTCTTCCAAAAGTTGGAAGTACCTCAAATAGCATTCGGACACGTATTATCCACTATCATCGACAAAAACAATATTCTATGGGTATTCACTTCGAATAATGACACCCGCAGCTATCAGATAATCAAGAATAAAGAAGAGATAGCCCTCACCCCAAACAATCTTTTCAAACATTCCGAACAGTTATTATGGGCATTCGCAGAAGAAGACCTGGTCTATTTCATCGATAAGACCTACTCACTCTATGAATATGACTTCGGAAATCAACAGCAATACTTTATTGCAGATCTCAAAGCAGAAGTCGAAACACGCGGAGAAGTTTCTTCCATCATCAAACAACAAAACGACTATTACATCGGCTTCAAAAGTAGCGGATTGATCGTATTGAAATATATGTCCGATCAGAAAATAAAATATCAGATGCAAGATACAGAAATCCATTCCGGCATCTTCTGTCTGATGAAGGACAAATATCAGGATATTGTTTGGATAGGAACAGACGGACAAGGGGTATACATGTATTTCAATGATGCTTTCTCCATTACCAATACGCTGCTGGATACTCCTGTATACCAGATAAACAACCCCGTACGTACCGTTTACTACGACGAGGAACAAACCTTATGGATAGGAACCAAAGGAGGAGGTATATTGCGTATCAGGAATTATTCTCCGGAAACCAATGCAGCAGCTTCTTTCGACCGGATTTCCATCAGCAACAGTACCTTAACCGACAACACCGTCTATTGCTTTGCCCCCGGTTCTGCGAACAGGCTATGGATTGGAACGGAAAACGGGCTTAACTACTATTCATACCAGAATAAACAGCTGAAAGCGTTTACAGTGATAGCCGATGGAAAGAAGGTGAAATATGTACACTCTATCAACGAACTAAATGATACCACTTTATGGGTATCCACTGTAGGTGAAGGTATCGTAAAAGTTATTTTGGATAAAGCCGGTAGCTCTCCTTCCGTTAAATCGGCTACCAGAATTGTTCTGGATGACGGGCGTATGGCTTCCAATTATTTCTTTACCTCCTTCCAGGAGAATGATTCTATCCTTTGGTTCGGTAATCGTGGCTATGGAGCCTACCGGCTCAATGTCGAAACTGAACAGCTAACTCCATACAGATTTGATAATGTAGTGAACAGTCAGACGGCCAATGATATTTTTGCCATTTATAAAAATGAGAAAGGATATTGGCTGGGAACCAGTTCCGGACTACTTCACTTCAATGAAGATTACTCACATTATCATGACAGGGCTGACCTTTTCTCAAACAACACAGTACATGGCATTTTGGAAGACCAGCAAAATAACCTTTGGATCAGCACGAATCAAGGACTGGTAAGGTTCAACCCTAAAACCAATACCGGGCAGACTTACGACCGGGAAAACGGACTGGAGGTCACTGAATTCAGTGATGGAGCTTTCTATAAAGACTTGCGGACCGAAACTTTGTTCTTCGGAGGGACAAACGGATTTGTTACCGTCAAGCCTAATGCTTATATTATGGCAGACTATATGCCTCAAATAAACCTGAAGGGATTGTCTATCTTCGGAAAAGAATACAATATTCATGATTTTCTCCACGAGAAAAAAGGAAAGGAGATACTTCAGCTGGATTATAGCCAGAACTTCTTCTGTATCGACTTTATGGCAATAGATTATATAAATGGTAACAATTACTCTTATTCCTACAAATTGGACGAAGTAAGCAGCCAGTGGATAGAAAGTGGAACATCAGCCAGCGCCATCTTCTCCAACCTTGCACCCGGACAATATACCTTGTTAGTGAAATACAAGAATAACATGAATGGAAAAGAATGCGAACCGCAGACACTTCTGATTCAGATTACTCCTCCTTGGTATTTAAGTAATTGGGCCTATATTCTCTATTTCATATTAATCGCTTTATTCTGCATTCTTGCTGTTTACAGGATAGTTCATCAATACCGCCGGAAGCAACACCGCATGATTGAGAAATTGAACCGGGAAAAGAAAGAAGAAGTCTATGAATCCAAGCTGCGCTTCTTTACCAACATCACTCATGAATTCTGTACGCCACTGACGCTGATTTATGGTCCGTGCGAAAAGATACTTGCCTACCCGCAATCTGATTCGTACATCCGCAAATACGGGAAGATGATACAGCAGAATACAGAAAAACTGAATGGCTTGATTCTGGAACTGCTGGAATTCCGCAGGCTGGAAACCGGTCATAAGGTGCTTTCTATCCAAAGATTATCCGTATCAGACAAACTCCAGAACATAGCGGAATCCTTCTGTGAATTGGCTGAAAATAAGAATCTGAACTATCGGTTGGATATTGAACCGGACATTGAATGGAATACGGATATCAGTTGTTTCAGTAAGATCGTCAATAACCTGATCTCAAATGCCTTCAAATATACTCCGGAAGAAGGGAATATCACCATCGGTCTGAAAGTAGAAAACCAGCTTCTAACCCTTAATATATCCAACTCAGGAAAGGGGATAGCGAAAGAGAATCTTGCAAAGATATTCGATCGCTATAAGATATTGGATTCTTTTGAAATGAATGGCAAGAATTCACGGAATGGGCTGGGATTGGCTATTTGTAAGAATATGGTTACTCTGTTGAACGGTGAAATCAATGTTAGCAGTATTCAGAATGAGATAACTACATTTACAGTCACTTTACCGGAACTATCGCCCACTGCACAGGAAGCAGAAACACCCCAAAAAGTGTATGCAACAGGACCTCTGAATACAAATACGGAGCCCATGGAACTGGAACAGACCACTGTTAATTTCGACACTTCCAAGCACACGGTTATGATCATTGACGACGATCCTTCTATGTTATGGTTCGTCTCGGAAATATTTGTAGATAAATACAATGTATTATCTTTCAATAACGCTGCAGAAGCTTTAGCCAGCCTGGAACTGAAGCAGCCGGATCTGATTATTTCAGATGTGATGATGCCTGAAATAGACGGGCTTTCCTTTGCCCAGAAAATCAAGCAAAACAAGTTATGGAGCCATATTCCACTCATTCTACTGTCTGCCCTTCATCACGAAGACGATCAGGTGAAAGGTATTGAAGCTGGTGCAGAAGTGTATGTGACGAAACCTTTCAATGTAAAATACTTAGAGAAAGTAGTCTACCGATTGATTAAAAGAGAATCGGACCTGAAAGAATATTATAGTTCCATATTCAGTTCATTCAAAGTGGAAAACGGGAACTGTATCCACAAAGAAGATCAGGAATTCCTGGATAAGGTGATAGAAACCATAGAAAAGAATATCACAAACCCTGACTTATCCGTTGAACTATTGAGCAGTGACCTGGGCTATAGCACCCGTCAGTTCTACCGTAAATTAAAACCTATAACAGACAAATCTCCTGCTGATATCATCAAAGAATATCGCCTCACAATGGCCGAGCGACTGCTGCTGACAAAGAACTATACCATTGAGGAAATTATGGACAAGACAGGTTTCAATAACCGCGGAACGTTCTATAAGTTATTCTCCCAGCGTTTCGGTATGCCACCACGCCAATATAGGGAACAGCAGAAGGATAGTGTGAAGAAAGAATTGACAGATATGGATTCTATCAACGAATAGCGTCACTGGATAAGAATAAAAAAGGGAAGCTTTACTTCCCTTTTACAATCCTCTTAATATCATTCAATTTATTCAATGCCTCCAGCGGGGTCAGATTATTCACATCTAAATTCAAAATCTCGTCACGTATCTGGCAGAGCACAGGATCTTCTAGCTGGAAAAAGCTAAGCTGCATGCCGCCACGCGTCTCTCCTACTTCCGCCATCGGCTTACTTGCAATACCTTGCTGACGATTGTCCGCCTCAAGCTGTTTCAGAATGTCATTCGCACGTTTTACGATACTTTTCGGCATACCTGCCATCTTTGCCACATGGATACCAAAGGAGTGTTCACTACCGCCACGTTCCAGTTTACGCAGGAAAATGACCTTATTATCCACCTCCTTAACGGAAACATTGTAGTTCTTGATACGCTTGAAGCTTTTCTCCATCTCGTTCAACTCGTGATAGTGCGTAGCAAACAACGTACGTGCCTTTGCTTTAGGGTGTTCATGGATATGCTCTACAATTGCCCAGGCAATAGAAATACCGTCGTACGTAGATGTACCTCGTCCCAACTCGTCAAAAAGCACCAGACTGCGCGAAGAAAGGTTATTCAAAATATCAGCCGCCTCGTTCATTTCCACCATGAAAGTAGACTCTCCGACAGAAATATTATCACTGGCACCTACACGGGTAAATATCTTATCTACCAAACCGATATGTGCACTCTCGGCAGGTACGAAGCTGCCAATCTGCGCCAGTAGCGTTATCAACGCCGTCTGTCTCAGCAATGCAGACTTACCCGCCATGTTCGGACCGGTAATGATGATGATCTGTTGCGAGCTACTATCCAGCACCACATCATTGGCAATGTACTTCTCTCCTATGGGAAGTTGCTTCTCGATAACCGGATGTCGTCCCTGGCGGATATCCAGAACATCGTTATCTTCGATGACAGGACGTATATAGTTATTCTCACGTGCCACATTGGCAAAAGACAGCAAACAGTCCAGACGCGCGATCTGGTTTGCATTCACCTGAATGGCAGGAATAAACTCACTTAGAGCCTGCACCAATTCCATGTAGAGCTGGGTTTCCAGTATCAATATCTTATCTTCGGCGCCGAGAATTTTCTCTTCGTACTCTTTCAGCTCTTGTGTAATGTAACGTTCGGCATTGGCCAAGGTCTGTTTACGTATCCACTCCTGTGGTACTTTATCCTTATGTGTATTGCGCACTTCAATATAGTAACCGAATACATTGTTGTAACCGATTTTCAGACTGGGAATTTCAGTCAGTTCACTTTCCCGTTGCTGTATCTGTAGCAGATAATCTTTACCGGAATAAGCTATCTGGCGTAATTCATCCAATTCGGCATTGACGCCTGACTTCATAACACCACCTTTGTTTATCAGCAACGGAGGATCATTATTAATCTCTTTTTCAATGCGGTCGCGAATGGACTTACAGATATTCAGTTGTTCACCGATACGGTTCAGACTAGCATTATCCGCCTCCAGACAAGCTTCCTTAATAGGCTCAATAGCCTGCAAAGCTACCTTTAATGCAACTACTTCACGAGGAGAAACACGCCCTACAGCCACTTTAGAAATAATACGTTCCAGATCGCCTATCAAATGCAACTGTTCTTCGATCAGTTCTTTGAAATCCGGCTGACGGAAAAAATATTCCACTACATTCAAGCGTTCATTGATAGGCAGTACATCTTTCAACGGAAACACCAACCAGCGCTTCAGCAAACGGGCACCCATCGGACTGATAGTCTTATCAATCACGTTCAGCAAGCTGCTGCCTCCATCATTCATGCTGCCTATCAGCTCAAGGCTACGGACCGTGAATTTATCCAGACGGACGTATTTATCTTCTTCAATACGTGCCAAAGAAGTGATATGCCCGATTTGGGTATGCTGCGTCATAATGAGATATTGCAGGATGGCTCCCGAAGCGATGATACCATTCTTGAGATGCTCTACACCAAAACCTTTCAGATTCTTCGTTTCAAAATGCTTCAGAAGTTTCTCCCGGGCGGTGGTCTCTGTAAATACCCAGTCGTCCAGTTCGAAAGTAAAGAACTTACTTCCGAAATTTCCCTCGAACATCCCCCGCTTACCACGTTCAAAAAGTACTTCCTTGGGCGCGAAGTTATTCAATAGCTTGTCTACATAGTCGAAAGGCCCTTCTGCTGTAAGAAACTCACCCGTAGATATATCGAGAAATGCCACACCGCACGTTCCCTTACCAAAATGTACGGCTGCCAGGAAGTTATTCTCCCGGTAATTCAGTATATTATCATTGATGGAAACACCGGGAGTTACCAGTTCCGTAATACCCCGCTTCACCAGTTTCTTGGTCATTTTCGGGTCTTCCAACTGGTCACAGATGGCTACACGCTTCCCGGCACGTACCAGTTTAGGCAGATACGTATCCAGTGCATGATGAGGGAATCCCGCCATTTCAACAGTCTTTCCTTTACCATTGGCACGCTTAGTCAGGGTAATTCCCAGGATTTCGGCTGCAACAACAGCATCAGTAGAATAAGTTTCATAGAAGTCGCCGCAACGAAACAGCATAACGGCATCAGGATGCTTGGCTTTCAGGTCCAAGAACTGTTTCATCATCGGGGTAAGGACAATATCTTCTTCGCTCACAGTAGTTGTTCTTTATAAATTTATTAATATGCAAAAGTGCAGCTATTTTCGCAGCCATGCAAAGATAATTCTTTTTTAGAAAACAAGTACTGGGGGGACTCAAATCCTTAGTAAGCCTTAACAAAAACAACACTTTTACTAAAACATGTTATAAAACACTCTTTTTTATTTGTTTTATTTGCAGATATCCCAGAAGTACGTATCTTTGCACTGTGTTTTTCATAGTATTAGATTTAAGGTTAACAAAGGTTGGAGTAC
>OHDS01000325.1_pt1 | contig 26590 bp, 13 predicted proteins | sample 1567031 | NCBI WGS metagenome assembly OHDS01 (sample SAMEA3879503, study PRJEB24766) | human gut metagenome | biome: human-associated habitat; feature: feces | place: USA | collected 1985/1987
CCAGCTGCCGCTGTGTTCGTGCCAGGGACGGAAAAGTACGGGTATCTTCACGCCGTCCGCCGTCTTCAACGAATGAAGGAAATCGGCCACTCCTCCCAACCAGCCGGCAAATTTCTGGTGATTCTCGCCACCAGGCAAGATGGACTTCACCACCGTCGTATCCGATACATCCCAGGCATCACCGCCCGTCTTGGGATTGCGCGCATGCCAACTGAGCGAAACCATGCCGCCCCGCTGATACTGATTGATTATCTCTTTCCTGATTTTATCGAAGGGAACCTTATCCAGATTGGCGGCATTCCCAAGTTCCAGCTCTCCCAAATCAAAGCTGATAACAGCCGGATAGTCGCCACACACGCTTTTCACATCCGAACGGCCTTCCTCACCTTCCCAGCCGATACCATATACCGTATCGTCATGATGGCCGAGCATGATACCTTTGGAAGGGATTTTTTTCAAGTTAGCCAGTAAGTTCTCCGTTTCCTGCGTACGCGCAGCAGCCGTCTCTTCATTCACACTCTGTTCTTTCTTGGAAGAACCGCAGGCGGTCAACAGACTTGCCGCCAGAATCATCATAGCAAATTTTACTTTTCTCATATCCATGTTTTTCAATCTGGTATTGTTATTGGTAACACTAATTCCTGGCACAAAGATAGCGGATTGCACCAAGAGAAAATGATACAATTTTATCCCTTTACTGTATTAAAAAGCAGAATATAAAAAACGTATCATCTAACTTTCACCGGAACGCGCTTCCGCGAGACAATTCCCCGTTCCACTTTCCGGCGTTCCAGCTTCACCGGTTCGCTTGTAAAATCGGGAACATTGTACGAGTAGACCAGACGGTCGTAATACTCCCAAGGATTTTCCTGAGGAAGCAGGAAAGGCTTGCCCACCACCCCATTCTCATCCATACTTGCCAGATACAGACGGGTATAAAGCCCATCTCCCCTGCGGCTACTGAACACAAACCATCGGGAGTTGCTGCTCCAGTTATGGAAACTTTCCGTATCATCGCTGTTCACCTCCTTTATGGGACGCATACCGCCATCCTTCAAATCCAACAGCCATAAATCGGCTTCTTTATGCCAAATTGAGAAATTCCCGTAATCCGACAAAGTAAACATGATATACTCGCCATCGTACGAGGGCCTCGGGAAGGAGATGCTTTTCTTCATAGCTGCCGCATTGACCAGCGTATCTATCTTTTCGCCAAATGTCCCGTCTTCCGGATTGAAATCTATACTACACAAGCTATAACGTATTTCCTTATATTCCGCCGGTATCGGCTTGGCCTCCGCAGTACAGAAATACAGTTTGCGTCCGTCCGGTGAAAATACTGGAAAGGTTTCGAAGACTTCCTTCTTCTGAAGCAAGGGAGAGAGCAGTAATTCATGTGTCTCGGGATGATAGACCAGTACATCCGATTCCAAGTCGAGCACTTCCACACGCTCATCCTTCACCGCATGGAAAGACTGGCGCGTATTGTTGACAGAATAGGCAATATATTTGCCGTTTGGATGCCAATAAGGGTACACCCCCGCAGAGAGAGTGGAATCCGTTTTCGTATCCAGCATTTCGCGCTTCCCGTCTATCTGCATCAAGGTCCCTCCGTTCTTTCCACGGATATGCAGGCTCAGATGGTCCGGATTTGTTTTGTTGAAAGCATGACAATTCAGGCACATGCCCGGCACCATGGTATTCTCCAGCAAGGGACGCTCCTCGAACGAAGCAAGGTCACGCTCATAAATGCCCATCTTGCTATAAACTTCATATCCGGGAGCCAGCTTGCGGTATACCACCCCATAATCTATAGGATACGGACTGACATACATGGGAAAAGAGCGGTACTGTTTCCACTCGCCGTCTTTCCGGATACATACCGTAAACAGAAGGCTATCACCCTTATTCTCCTCCAAAAGCTCTTGCCATGCATCTTGCGGAAATGATACTATTTTATCATTTACGTGCATCTCTCCGGACTTTCCTCCGGTCACGGTCACATCCACACGTTCGTACGCTCCACCAATACAATTGAAATTCATAGGAGCAATGGTTGCAGGAATAGTCACACCGATATAGTCGGGATAGATATCCGGCCATTCATCCACCCTTTCCGGGGAAGTCACCGGATTGCCGCAAGCGGCAAACCACCATGCAGCCATTATGCAAACAGCTATATTCTTCATCTTTTTCATTTTACTTTCTTAGTAGCAAATAATTCCAGTATGTACTGCCGAAACGCGCCTCCAACATCTGCCGGGCATTCTGCTGCGAGGTATATATCCGCGCAAATTCCGTTACATCCCGCACCACTTGGGGCGAAATGCTCCACGGCATACCCTGGAAGTTCTTGTGCGTCTGTGTCCATACATATATCAACGCCTCTTGATAGCTGCGGGGAATATGGTCGTAGCCGGCATGCTTACCCAGCGGATAGTACTTCATGAAACGTTCCAAATCACGTTGCTGCAGGACATAGGCCAGCATATACTCAAATGCCATCCGGTTCCGGTGGTTGTGCTGGTAAAGCAACCCCAGCATGATGTCCGTTTCCTGGCTGCTGAACAAGAAGTCTTCCGTATAGCGTATCTGCCTCAACCAACCCCACTCCTTGTGGGCATTGATTTTTTCCTCATTATACAGATAGGTCATGGCATCCTCTGCCCAATCCTTGTAGAAGATTGTCTTCCTCAACAAACGCAGGTACTTGGCTGCCACTTCGTATTGCCCGTTTATCAAGTTCGTCTCCGCCAGACGCTTGAAGCAACGGCCACTCTTGTTGAAGTTAGGTATGGCCTCCATCGCCTCAAAAGTGAAACGCTGTGCCGTATTGACCATACCCAAATGATAATATGCCTCACTGGTGGGCAACGGAGAAGTAAAATCACGCTGAAACTCCGGCAGCAGCCCTTCCGTCCCGTTCTGATAAAACTCGAACATACGGTCGCCCATCTGTCCCGTCTTTCCCAAAGCAAGATTCAGGCAGGTCACGCCGAAAGGTGAAACCGGTGACTTCTCTTCTGCCTTTTCTATAATCTCCTGCCATTGTTTATTACGTACCAGCTGGTCATACTCCATCGCTTCCTCTTTATCCATATCGCAACCGGCCGCCACGTAGTAATAGCCGAACAATGTTACCGCCACCACTTGCAGAACTCCATAAAATACCGGCTTCTTCTTCAAAGCGGGCAAAGCGGACAGCAGGAAGGGGAGAACAACCAGTAATACGGCAAGCCCTATCTCTATCCAGGGAATCACTGCCGGGAAACGGTAATATCCTATACCGCCCATCAGACGGTAAATGGGGAATTGTACCCACATGCTTGCCAATAGCGGACAACCGATACCCCACAATCCTACACCCCAGAACACTCCGACACCACCCCAGAAATTCTTACCTTTAAGATTCAACCGGAACTCGCGTACAATCACCCAGCCCATAAAGATGAAGTGTGCCGCACCCGCTGTCCAGTAAAGCAGCGGAAGGACTATCAGAATGTATGCCACACGCTGCCACTTCCCTTTCAAATCCGCATACCAGCAGGATGCAGACAATGCTAACAGCAGAGCCACCACCAATGACAGCATCGCATTTTCATCACCCATGAAATGCCACAAGACAATGATGGGCAGAAAACTCAGCGGATAATACACATCAGCCGCACCCTGCTCCTTCGCCAGTTTCCAAACCAACCGTTGCAACAACACGTACAAAAAAGCCAGAATACAAGCTCCCGCCCACACGTGATAATAGAACTGCGTCAGATACTCAGCGATATAATCGGCCAACCCACCGGGAACCACTATCCGTTCCCACCAGTAGTCGGCATCGAACAAGAAAAGCTGGAACTGCTCCTGATAGGAAATATGGGCCGGATATACGCTTCCCCAAAAGAGAAGCACCGCTACGCCAAAAAGTATCGACAACCCTATCTTCCAAGTCTTTTTCAGAAATAAGAACATTTACTATTTACAATTTATTATTTACAATTTGGTACTCTCTGTATGTCTTGTCATTTGAATTCCTCAGCCTTCAGTTGCCGGTTTATCCGCTTGATGGAAGAAGCATCAAAAGGAACGGGAGTAGCCGACAAATCGGGAATATTGTAGGATTTCAATGTCAAATCGTCTTTTTCAGGGTCCGACTGGGGTAGCACAAAAGGCTTATGCGCCTTCCCTTCAGCATCCAGATAGGCAAAATAAACCCGCCCGTACTGCCCGTCACCCCGCTTGCTGGCAAAGGCAAACCAACGGCTGCCTGACGACCAACTGTGATAAGTGTCCGAACGGCTGGAGTTGACCATTGGCAGGGAGTCGATGGCGCCCGTCTGCAAATCCATCAGCTGCAATTCCGTCTCCCGGTGCCAAATGGGGAATGTTCCATAATCAGCAACGGTATAAAGCAGGTAGCGTCCGTCCGGTGAGGCTTTCGGATGACACACGGAGCCTTTCTCCAGCCGGGCATTCCAAAGGGTATCCACGTGGTCACCCCATGCGCCGTGATTGGCATCGAACGCAATGCGGCAAAGCGAATAGCGTAATTGCTGTACGCTGTCCGGCAATGGCACAGTCGGAGCTGAGCAGTAATATATCCATTTCCCATCGGCAGAGAATGTGGGAAAAGTTTCCAATACGGTGGAATCCGCCGTAAGCGGAGATAGAATCATCCGGTTTCCGTCAAAATCGGCGACAGCCAAATCGGAGACGGTATCGTAAACTTCCAGACGGCGGTTACTTTCCGTATGGAACATGGGAATAATCACATTAGACGAGAACACACCATACCGCCCGTCAGGATGGAAATCCCCGTAGACAGCCGCAGATATCATCTGTTCATTCTTCAAGGCAAGCTTACGGAGCTTGCCGTCACGGTTCAGGACAGTCCCCCCTCCCTCACCCCGAAGATGGAACATCGAAAGGTTGCCACTATTTCCTCCGTGCACATGACAGTTCATGCACTTGCCGTCTGTCTGACTGTTATCCGCCAAAATACGCTCTTCGAAATTCTCAATACAACGTTCACGTATCTGCAAGGCATTCCATACCTCATAACCGGGCTCTATCAGACGGTAACTGACATAGGCGTCAAGCTTGTCCGCCACTACCTGCCATGCAAAGGAAGGATAGCGTAGCCAGCGGCCGTCGGTACGGGCAGTAACAGTTACTTCCAAAGTATGTCCCTTCTCCGCTTCCAGCAATGCACGCCAAGCTTTCAAGGGGAATATCGCCTTGTTCCCGCGCGCATTTATCTCCAAGCTGTCCGATGCTCCCTTTACACTCACGCACACCGCATCCACCCCTTCATTCCGCACAAGGAAATTCAGAGGAGCCACATTGTAGGGAATGGTTACATCCTGATATTCCGGATAGAGCACTAGTAGCCGGTCTGCAGGCTGTACAGACTCCGGACGGGGGCTACAAGCATATAGGCAGCAGCACAACAACAGCCCCACAACAACCTGTATATATTTCATATCTCTGTTCATCATAAATCACTTCCCCTTTTTCATCGTAGCATAGTGGAAATAAAACCAATATGTTTTTCCGTATTTGGCTTGCAAAGGGGCACCATTACCACCATTCGCCTCGTACAGTCGGGTATAATCGCCAAATTCATCCAATACTTGAGGCGGTATATTCCATTTTTCCACTTCATCCAACGAAGCCTTTTTCCCGGCAAGATAGATAAGTAAACCTTCGGCATACAATCTGGAAGGAAACTTCTTTGCAGCAAACTCCCGATAATCTCCGGCGAAAGCCCCAATATCCTTATTCAGCAAATCAAGGCAGAGAAGGTAATCGCATGCCAACGTATTATCAGGATTGTTACGCAACAGATGACGAAGTGAAAGCGGAATGTCGGCAGAAGAGCGCAAAGTATCCGTTGCAGGCAACAACAACCGCTTCCGTTCCAGCCATTGGCAGACTTCGGCCGTCTGTTTTCCGGGAATACGTCGTTCTGCCCAATCACGGTAACACATTGTCTTTTGCAGGAGACGAAGATATTTCATAGCCGCCGCCTCATCACCGTTCACCAGGTTGATTTCCGCCAAACGCTTGACAGCTCTTGCTCCGGTATGATGCGGAGAAAAAATCATTCCCAGAATGGCAGCATGTTCAGCCATCGTCATATCTCCCAACGCAAACCAGACTTCATTGGCTGCATAAATAGTGAGGTAGGTAGAATGGGGAGCCACGGGCAGAAACAGCCCTTGCGAAGCCGGTTGATAACCATCCATCAGCCGGTCGGGAAGTCGGTTCTGCTGTGCATTCAGCAAATTATAATAATAGGCAGTGAACGGAGAGCGGTATTCACCCTCCGCCAACAGTTTCCGTACTTTTTCCGAACGGCCGAAATACATTTCCGAATCCAACGCCAAAAGATATTCTCGCCCTAAATCGGGCATATTGTACCATCGTGACGACCAATCGCCACAGCCAAACAGCCAATAGCCGGACAATACCGCCAATATGCTTACCGGTAAGCCCGACTTCCACGAACGTCGCATGCAGCTACGACACAACAACAAAACACCTCCGATACCGGTTAAAGCGATTGTGCCGGAAAGCGGATAACTCAATCCGCATTGCCTTCCTGCCTCCCAAGCCACCGCCAACACCGTAGGAACCCACGCCCAACGTCCCATGTACGGAACCAACAAACGAAACACCACCACTCCCCAAAGCAACAGCACGACAGCCATTATGGCCGGACCACCCCCTTCGTAATAAAAGAATTGAGTGAGGAAATCTCCTGACAGACGTGCCAGAGCCGCCGGATGCCGCAGATACTCGGCCAATGGTTCGGTGGCAAGCAAAAAGAGCTGTGTCTGCTCCCGATGGAACAGATGATAGGGCAATATCCGGAAGAAAAAAAGGAACAACGCCAAAGCGCCGATTCCTGCCGCTCCCCATTCAATGTATTTCCTTCTGCAAGCTTTCATCCAACAGTTTTTGTTGTTCTTCCGTCAAGGAGCCACGCACCATCTTCCGCATGAATGTTCCCAACGTATTGTTTCCCTGCTCTTTCAGGAAAAGAAAGTTCGTTTCCTGCTCCTGCATCCTCAGACTGTCACGTATCTGTGTCAGATGCAGTGAATCTTTTCCGGTGGCATTCCGTAGTCCCGTCCGGATGAAATGGTAAGCCTCTTGCATCTTTTCCCTCCCCTCTTTCCATTTCTGAAGGGCATCATTTTGTGGAGTGCCCGTTACCGAGCCGACAGAGTCGGCCTTCACATGTATGGTTCCCGGCTCCGTCACCACCAGCAGTTCCTGGATGTAGATACGCAGCAGATGGCGCAGACGCAACACCCTCATCTCCTCCCCTTGTCCGGAAAAAGAAAAAGAGGCATTGGTTATCTTTACAGAATCCACCCGCCCCGGCGCATTCTCCATCGGCACGAGGTATATCCATTCCCCGTCGTATTTCACCGACGGCAACGTTCCTTCAATCACATAATTCTGTCTGGAATTTTCACAACTTGCCCAAAGAAGGCAACTGATACAGAAAAACAAGATACGTGTTTTCATCCTTATACATTAGAATTTCAACAAAGGTAAGCGTTTACCAACTGTCAGCCTAATATTCAATTAACCAAAGATAATATTTTTAATCAGAGATTTTCTTCACCGCCATACACTCCATTTCCACCAGCCACCCCGGGCGACAGACGGGAGCCAGCGTAATCACTCTCGGCGTATCGGGAAAACGCTTGTCAAACATCTTTTTCACTACAGCATAATCCGCAATATCACGCAGATAGACAATGATATGCCCTACATCTCCAAAGCCGCAGTCAGCTTCCTTCAGCAGAGCCTCCACATTCTCCCACATCCGTTCTGTCTGACGGCGTACATCTCCGGCATACATCACTTCCCCACGGTTGTTGATACTCGCCGTACCGGAAATGAGTACTTGCCGACGGTCGTCGTAATCCACCGCCGTTCCCCGTTCGAAACTGACTCCATACTCATAAGTGGGGTTCAGGTGTGTGCGGGCATAGAGATATTTGATTTGTCCGGGCTTTAATCCCGCTACAGCAAAAGCGTCAAGCATCACCAATGCTTTCGGATCGGCATGACGCCCACCGATACCGGTACTGGCAATATAGTGCGTGTTCTCCGTCAGGTTCTGGGTGACGAACATCTCATTGCGTGCCTTGACTACACCGGCATAATTGCAATCCACATTCTGCACAAATATCCAGGTACGCAGGCAATTGTCGGCCAGAGTACACCCTTCCTCCATCAGTTGCATGGCATAGTCGTTGAGCAAAAGACGCATCTGGTATTCCGAATTGGCGGCACGATTGAAGCTGCCTCCCATCCAGAGCTGGCGGTAAGCACCGTGTTTCACTTCATACAGTCCGTTCGGCAGCACTCGTGTCTGCACATCGGTCTGCAGATAGGCCCACAAAGCAATCTTGGTGCCATCCAGCGGAGGCTGTTCCACCACAGACAGCGCGCAATCGGAGCTTTCTGCCGTAGCGGCAAGCAACAGTTCCGCTTGGTTGGCGGCATCACTCAGGAAGTATCTTTTAAAAACCGCCACGGCTCCGGACAGTTCTTTTTTCAGTAAAGCGGCATACGCATCCAACACGACATTCATCTGTTCACGATAGGTCTGTTTCGGGTCAGTGGCATGTATCATCACATGGTATTCCGTCACTCCGCCGGTCACAACAAATGCAGCCACTTCCGCCCTGCCTGAAGGATAAGAGTATGATGTGTATTTCATATCATTAACAAGAGATTGTTTCAATCGCAAAGATAAGTTTTTTATCCGACAAGGAGTAGTGAAAATCGCAACTTTCGCTTGTTTTGTTCTTATAAAAAAGTTACTTTTATAGAAATCTATAAAATATACAGTTATTATGAGCGAAAATATTTATCCCATCGGCATCTACAACCTGAATTAATAGGAATCTATGTCAATCCGTAATGAGACTATAAACCGGCTTTCTCTTCCTTCACCCCTTCACCTTTCGCATTATTTCCCTATCGTTCAACCCTTTCCGGTGAAACTTCTTTCTTCCTTCTCACCACCTCATATACATTGCCGTACTTCGTATGCCGGCGTTTCAGTCCCACCCGCAGCAGCACCGAACCGAACTGCATGGGATTGCTGCCACGCATCAAGGCGGGATGCGTTTTTTGTAACTCATCAAAGATGTCGGCGGCAGTCAGGTCGAAGCTCTTCTCTGCCGGAAGCGGGGTACGAAACAAGCTGTGAACCGCCTCCTCCACAAGGCTGACACGATAGAAAGCCTCGTTATGCCATTGCAGTTCCTCCTCCTCCGGCTTGGTGAACCAGTTGCGCCGCCCGGCAATGAGTTCCGCTTTCAGTTGGGCAAAAATCTGGTCGTGCTCTATGCCTATGCAGTCAATATTGTGCTTCACCTCGATGCAGAGGAAGCGCCGGCTCCCGGTGGGGTCGGTCAGCAGGTCGAACCGGTTGCTGGTGCCGATGAACGAGGCGATACGGGGCAGTTGCCTGAAGTTCTGCTGATAGGCCTTGCGGATGTTGAGCACCGACATCTGCATCAGATTTTTCAGTAAGGGCATTTTGTTGTCGGCATACTTGTCGAACTCGTCCATATTGAGCAGCCCCATTTCCGCCAGCATTCTCTCAGCTTGTCCCTGCGAGGTCAGTTTCAGGTTGTCGGCGTAGTAACGCGTCAGCACGTCAGGCATCAAGGCGCGACAAAAGCTGGATTTCCGTCGTCCCTGCTCGCGGCTGACGAGAACGGGAGCCACGCTGTTGGCATGCAGTCCGGACACGCCCATCCATTGCGAGGCAAGTCCCAGCATCCAGGTATGGAATCCCCGCACCCAGTGAGGCCGAGAAGAGACGCGGCAGGCAAGCGCAGTCAGCCGGTCCTTGCCGTCCCAATCGGGCAGTTCGTCCATGTAGAGCAGGAAGGGATGGTAGGCAGGGATGTAAGTGGAATAGACGTATCGGTTCAAGTCCTTGTCCCAGCAAGGAATACCTTCGGCATGGGCTTCGATGCAGAAAGTGTTCAACTCGCGCTTGCCCACGGGGGTGAAGGCGGCAGAGCGTTGTCCGGCGGGGCGGAACTCGGTTTCATCCGTCAGCAGATTATAGCGAAAGTCGTAGCGCGAAGTGAGGAACTCCTCGATGTCGCCGCTCAGTGCAGTCACGGTGCTTGCGGCTTTCGCGCTCCGGCGGCGCTGCTCTTCCCGCTCCTTCCAGTTTCGGTCGGTCGTTTCTTTTTGTGCGTGTTTCAGCCTTTCGGAAAAGGCTATCAGTTGTCCCGCTTCCTTCAAGAGCCGGTGTTGCTGCAAAGTCATCAGTTTTTTCTTCATAAATATTTTTTATTAAAATGATTATTGGGAGGTTTCGAGGAAGGGAATCATCCTTTCTTTCCTCTCGCCTCTTCGCCAAAGTTACTGCCTGCCAAGGGCGTTTTGCAAACCATTCTCCGCTTATTCTTCAAAAATCATTCCTGCCGACAAACATACTTATTTATGCTTCGGAACCCTTTATTTTCAGTACCTTTGCACGGTTCTTTATAAGTGAACGCCCCGGGTCGTCCAATCGACTGACTTAGGTCGTTCAATCGAACGACCCGGGTTATTCGTTCGGCCGACCGGAGTCGTTCACTTACAGGAAGACACTTCCGAGGGAAGAAACAAGTATGTTGAACGCACTAAAACCTATTGATATGGCAATACTATATGACTGGTACGAGAATCCGGGCACTAATGAGGAAGCCCCTGAAGAGAGAGGCCTCCATCCCCGCCCGTTGCTCAACGGGAAAGTAACCATGCGGCAGCTCTACAACCGCGTGCATGCCCGCAGCTCGCTCACGGTGGGCGACGTGATGAACGCGATAGACTGCCTGGCGCAAATTTGCGGCGAAGAACTGCGCGACGGCCACGAGGTGCACATCGAAGGGCTGGGCTACTTCGCCCCCACCCTGGAAGCCACACAGAAAGTGACCCGCAGCACCCCGAACAAGCACCTGAAACTCCGGCTGAAAAGCATCAGCTTCCGTCCCGACGTCAGGCTGAAACAAGCGATGACGGGAGTCAGTGCCATCCGCAGTAAATACACCCGCCACTCCCTGAAGCTTTCGGAAGTGGAGATAGACATGAAGCTGAAAGAATACTTTGCCGACCACGACGTGCTGATTCGCAGTGACTTCCAAGCGCTCTGCGGCATGGCGCGCACCACCGCGAACGTCCACCTGAAACGGTTGCAGCAAGAGGGCAAGCTGAAGAATGTGGGGAAGCCCACGCAACCCATCTACCGGGCCATGCCGGGATACTACGGCGTGTCGCGCGATGCAAAGGCGGGGCGATGAGGGTGGAAAGCGGTTTCACCGGGAAAGCCAATGAACAGGAGGATGGGAGAAGGAGGTGAAGGAGATGCAGGGATAAAAAGAAACATTCTGCGCCCTGAAATCAGGGGTAATACAAAAAGGAATGTGAATTGCATCCGGAAAGGCAATAGAGAATGAATGCGAAAAGGCGAATCTCACGACTCGCCTTTTCCTGATTTAACCATTAAACAATTGTACTATTCGGTTAATGCATTTACAATTATCCGATGTTACGGGCGACTAATAAAGTCGGGGGGGTAACGACAACTGCTTTGAGTTGAATAATTCATTTATAGATTATTCTTAAAGTGCCTTTTTAGAAAACACAATGGAGAAGAATGACGCAGGAACTGTGAAAGTCCTACCAGCAGAAAGCGGTTGTCTAACATTTCCATACTCCAAATAAATATAATTTCCATTGGTAGCACTCAAAGATTTTATAGTGTATGTGCCTGGCTTAATGTAAAAGTAATGAGCACCGCCTATATGTCCGGTATAATTAAAGATACCATATTCTTTTTTGTCAGAATCAACCAACACCCCACCGCCGTTTGTCTCTATTCCATACACTTTCATTATATTGTAACCTACTTTGGAAGGAGGAACATTATCATCAGTACCCGATGCTTGAACAATACTTGGAGTAGAGATTGTTCCTATATAATTTAAAGAAATATAGCCACCTCCTGTCACTTCGAAAATTGTACCAACCGTAAGTGCGCCCCAATTAGATTGTGCTGTACAATCCTCTAAAGCGACCACGCGGTAAACGCCATAAGCCAAGAAATAACAATATGGAGCAGCATTTGGGGTAGTAGTTCTCAAAACATACTGTTGACCACTTTCGTCACAAACAGTTATGCTTACGGCTACCGAAGCGTCAGCACCTCCTATCGGAAGTACAACCCGAGCATATCCGGTTGGTGTGGGAGGTACATTACTATCCATTGTATACGGTCCCAAAACATCCGCTTTAACAAAAAGAGCACAGAAGAACAGTAATATCAAAAAGAAAGTTCGTTTCATTGTTGCATTTTTTTAATTAGTAATAAAAGTATACGAGTGGTCGTTACCCACCCGTACCTTTCAATATTAACTATTTTTTCTTGAAGTTCCAGAACCATGCCGTACCCCAAGCGCCAGCACCGGGTTCAGGAGCACAAAGACGAAGTTCATCTTCTGTAATCTTCAAAATATGATACTCATACTGACGTGCATTTCCTTGATTCGGCTGTATACCTAACAATGGAATAGTACCAGAGAACTCCATAGTACCTACATCCCAACCGGATTGCACCACATCTTCTGACACCTTGACAGAACCACTTTCACCACGACTTGTCTGAACACCAGTCAAACTAAGTGAGAACCAACCATTTAATCCATCATCAGGCAATCCTTTTCCTACAGCTTGTTCATCAATTTGCCCTCTACCGTTTCCGACATCTCCCACAGCATCACAAATCCACCAACCGGGGCCGGTATTGCCGAGATAACCTCCATTACCCCAACAACCGTCTGCAGCTTCTGTATTCCAGACCCAAGTGGTTGTTCCATAACCACCGTCCGGAGTTGTGCCGAATACATCAGCATAAATAGCGGGAAGATCTGTATACTCCGTTACTGCTATTGATTTGGAAGCCGATTTTGTTATGGAGCCGTCCGAATTAATGGTTGTTACATATACTTGCAATTCTTTATTAGGAGGAGCTACTTGAACCGACGGAGCCGTACCTTCTGCCAACTTGATATCAGACGTAGCATCATAAACCTTCACATAACGTGACGGAGTAGGAACAATCTGAATGTTGTTGTTTCCCTGGTTCTTGGCCACAAGTTCAAAAGTAAGATTTTCCGGTGTGACATTGGGATCCGGACTGATTTCATCCACTATCGGATCGCAAGCCACCAGCAGCATTGCAAACAAAGGTATTGCGAATAATATCTTTTTCATATCTTTTTTCATTTTAAATTCATATTCTATTCTTGCCAACCATTATACTCAGCACTTGCATCCGTATAACCCTCATTTTGTTCTACCTTTCCTTCATTCAGGAGGACTTGGTTTTCGGGAATCTTCTGGAAACCTGCCGTAGCCTTATAACGTGCGGCATAACCACCGTTCTGCGCCACATTACGGCTTTCAGCCCCATTTGTATAAACCTTTGCTCCCGTCTGTCTTTCAAGGGCATCGGCAGCAATATGCCAACGGCGAATATCGTTCCAGCGAGTACCTTCAAAACATAATTCCCAACGGCGTTCATTCTGCAATGCAGCCAACGAATATGTACCAATAGGTTCAAGTCCGGCACGACTACGCACTCTGTTTATACCGGAAACATCTTCCTTCAATTCAGACTGCATCAACAATACATCCGCAAAACGAATCAAAACCAAATCATGAATAGAACCGGTTTGCATCAGATTATCATTAATCCAGCCGTCGGCACCATACATTATCTTCTCAAATACCGGCTCAATCGTTTTATTTCCAGCCGCATCCGTACTATAAGCCATGATAGAACCTATTTTCATCTGATAATAATCCGTTTCTTGGATAAAGCCGTCACCACCACCTTTATTATAACTCGGCATATCCTCCGTCTTGAATACGGAGGCCGGACGACGGGCATCATCTTGTTCTGCCACACTCCAATCATTATAAAAATTGGGAGCTACAGGACCGGCACCCCATCCTTGTCCGAAGGGGAAAGAATTGGCCTGATCATTGCCACGTACACCAAAATGCAGAGCATAACCGTTACCATAACCGATAGTAGTGCTCCAAGATGCAAGTTTATTATATTTAATGGTAAACATGGATTCGGGATTTACCGCTGCATCATCTTCTACCCACTTCAATCCCTGACCGGCAGTAAACGGAAAATCTTCTACCGTACATTTATTGGTATATGCCCACAAATTACGAAACTCAGGAACAAGACTATAACCAGAATTATTCACACAATCATCAATATACCCAACCACATCCTGCTTGGTCAAAGTTGTCCCATCAGGCAAATCAACTGAAGTCAACGGACTATAGTTCGTACTAACCAAATCGTTCAGAGTTTCACCATTGCCATACATACCAGTATAATACAACCAAGCACGTCCTAACATAGCTTCAGCCGTATATTTATCAACATGCCCATCCGACTTGCGAACAGCCGGCATATTTGCAGCCGCATCGCGAAGATCCTGCAGAATCTGCCCCCAGATAACAGCGGCAGTCGGAGGAGTAGTATCTTCGGGCAACAAAGCAGTAATCACCAAAGGTACGCGCCCATACATGGAAGCCAACTCGTAGTAATAAAAAGCACGAAGGAACTTGGCTTCGCCCTCAGCCTGCGCTCTTACTTCCGGATCCATTTCAATACCAGCAAGAGCCTCCAACAACGTATTGGCACGGTTGATTCCTTGATAGCGAGCCACCCAGTAGTCCTGCGTAGCATTTGTACCCGTATTACAAATAAGGTCCAAAGATTGCATCAACTTATCATTGGGACCACCACCACCCAACATATCATCGCAAGCCAGCAGAGAATTATACAAGAAAGACTGCTGTGGAAAAGCATTGACATTATTCAGGTTCTGATATATGGCAGCTAAAGCCTGATTGGCATCTTCAGCCGTTTTAGGAAAATTGGTCGTATCTTTTTCCGTCAGACTCATCGAGTCCAAGCTACAAGAAGCAAACATTCCTGCTATCATCAAAGCTGCACCTATTAAATATGCTATTTTTTTCATCGTGTATCAATTTTAGAATTTAACATTAACACCTACCATATAAGTACGAGGTTGAGGATAGTTACCTACATCAACACCGGTTACCCACGGTTCTTTGTCATTGAGGGCTCTACCATTCTCCGGATCCATCCCTTTATAACCGGTAAAAGTAAATAGATTCTGTGCAGCAGCATACACACGAAGTTGCTGGAACGGACAGTTCTTCCAAATTCTCTTGAAATCGTATCCTATAGTCAGATTTTGAATGCGAACATAGTCGGCATCATCAATATAAATATCTGAAATGGCCTGGAAATTCTGTCCACTATTTCCCGGCGCAAGCAGCGGATATCTGTTTGAGGTTCCTTCGCCATGCCAGTAATCGTAAACTTCTGTCGTATAGTTTTCATACTGTCCATCTGAGAACTTTCGCCAAGAGCGAGCTACCTGTGCACCAAAAGCGCCATAGGTTGTTACAGAGAAATCAAATCCTTTATATTCCGCACTTAACGTAAGACCCATTGTCACGTCAGGATGAGGATTACCCAAATCAGTCTTATCGTCATCATTAATCACCCCATTTCCATCAACATCCACAAACTTCAAATCACCCGGTTTAATACTTGCACCTTGCTTAGAGTTTGCCGCATTTCCTTTACAATTCTGGTCAAGATATGCCTGCAAGTCATTCTGGTTCTGAATGACACCATCCGTCTTATAACCATAAAAATAGCCAATAGGATGTCCTTCTTCCATACGGACAAACCGACCCGTACTTTGAGCCAACAAATCATTACCGCCTTCAATAAAATGATTGGCGTTATTAACCTCCGTTACTTCATTCTTATTATAGGCCATATTGACATTCACCCCATACTTGAACTCCTTACCAATCTGATCTCTCCAGCCCATTGAAAGTTCAAGGCCAGTATTCTTTACCGTACCAGCATTTTGATATTGAGTAGCGAAACCGGAAGCCGCATTGGTACCCACTTCCACTAACAAGTCTTTCGTCTGCTTGCTATACCAGTCCATGGTAAAACTCAGACGGTTATCCAAGAAACGGGCATCAATACCGATATTGGTCTGTTCTGAAGTTTCCCATGTCAAATCGGGGTTAGCCAAACGATTCGGGTAAGCTCCGGTTGTACCTCCATTCTTATCCGAGCCAAATGTATAAAGACCATAATCGCCAAACTCGTAACCGGCACGCCAATTTGAGTTAGGGATATTGTCATTACCATTCTGTCCCCAACCAGCACGGACTTTCAAGAAACCAAGCCAAGAAGCAGTATTCTTCATAAAAGCCTCGTTTGAAATAACCCAACCAGCAGAGAATGATGGGAAATATCCCCATTGATTGCCTTTCGCAAACTTAGACGAGCCATCGGCACGAATGATAGCAGAAAACATATAAGTTTCCTTAAAGTCATAATTCAAACGTCCAAAATAAGACATCTTAGAACCATAATCCGAGGGATAACCATTTACTGTAGCAGTAGCTTTACGTTCTGTATTATGCAAATAAGCATGTGTAAAGTCACCAAAAGCACTATTATAACCGGTTGCCTCTACTGATTCGCCATAAGTTGGTCTTGATTTAGAATACTCTGTACCAGCCAAAACATCAAAATGATGTAAGTCTGTAATATCAAACCGATAACTCAACGTATTAGTCAAACTCCAGTTCCAACCCAAAGACACGTTATTTATCGTTTGGTCTTTATCACGGCTATCTCCCTGATTATTAATTTGGTAAACGGGAAGATATGAACGCCATGAACTTGACCATTGTTTGTAACTAACCTGACCTTTATAAATAAGATTCTTAAGTGGTTGTACTTCCAGATATGCCGCTGTGTTCAGATTAAAATTCTTATTCTTATTATTCCCAGCCTGATTATATACCATGTGAGCCATCGGATTAGAAGCATATGCAGTATAATCAAGTATACCATTAGCACTCGTTCCAAAATTCTTCAAATCATCATACATGAAGAAATCACCATTTTCATTATATACAGGAATCAGAGGAATAGCACGCAAAGCATTAGAAAGGTCATTCGAATATTGATTACCTAACTGCACACCTTGATTCTGTTTGTGCTGATAATATATATTCTCACCAAACTTTATCACATCCACATCTCCCTTACGATATATCACATGCTCAGAATTAATGCGGAAAGTAAAACGACGATAGTCAGTCTTCACCGGACCACCGAATGCACCATCCTGATACTGATAGCCTATACCTGTCGAAAATTTGGAGAATTCAGAACCACCTGTTACATTCAACGCATGATTAGTAACCACAGCATTTTTATTCCGGAATTCTTTTACCCAATCTGTACCAGGATTGGTACCATTCTGATAAGCAGTCAGCAAATCAGCATCTACGAATTTTGACCAATCATACGGTTGGCCTCCATTATTATAGGCCACTTGATCCATTACCGCCATATATTCTTTGGCATTCAACATATCAGGCATCTTATATATATTTGCCCAACCTATGTTTCCATCATAAGATACAGAAACCTTTCCTACCTTACCCTGCTTCGTAGTAATAAGGATAACACCGTTGGCACCGCTCGAACCGTAAATTGCACAAGATGCAGCATCTTTCAACACGTCAATCTGACCGATATCATTCGTATTAATTTCTGAGAGTTCACCATAGAATTGCATGCCATCTAAAATTATCAACGGGGCATTATGCGTATCTTTAGTTCTATCTTTATCAGTTTGATAAACAGAACGTTGACCACGAATCTGCATCATACCTCCTCCTTTAGCAGAAGCATCGTAACCAACACTTAGTCCCGGCGTACCCCGCAATACGTCCTGTACGGTCTTCGGAGCTTCGTTAGCAAGTTTCTCAGGACGGATTTGGATAACAGACCCCGTCAAGTCTTTCTTACGCATCGTACCATAACCTACCACAACTACCTCATCCAGCATTTCACTGTCTTCTGCCAGCATTACTTTCACATTCTTTTGTCCCTTCAAAGGAACTTCTACCGTTTTATAGCCTATAAAACTTACTATTAGTGTAGCATTAGGACGTACCTTAATAGAGAAATTACCTTCAATATCGGTAATTGTACCATTAGAAGCTACACCTTTCTCAACAATACTAGCACCAATCACAGGACCCATCGTGTCCTCTACTTTACCCGTTACTGTAACTTGGGAATTTTGAGCGCCCAGATATGGGACGTTCATCATTAGAGTCATACAGACCATTAAGGTAAAAAGTACCTTGCTTAGTCCTGCTCTTGAGGAAATCTTTCGTTTTTCCATCGTATAATTTTTAAGATTAAAAAAATAATATAAGTTCTCTATCTTCAATCCGGGAACTGCATGCCTGGCTCCCGAACTGCATGGCAAATGTATGGAAAGGAAATACATTGCGGCATTACAAAAATGCCAGAGATGTTGAAGAATGGTGCATGAAACATTCTTCCATCAATAATGCACCATTCTTCAACAATCTGATTATTTATCTATTGTCAGTATATCCTCGATCAGTTGTTCCAGGTCACTGACAGAACTCGAATTTCCTCCACCGGCTACGTCCATAACCAGAACGTGCACCCGGATTTATCTGTCCGCCACCGGTAAAACTGCCGGTCATGACACAACCTTCATTCTCCATCGAAATCAACTCGACAGTTGGCTTCACATAAGTTTCTTTTTTCATATACTTGTTCATTTTAAGATTTACACTTTATTTCATTTGGAATATATCACGGCCTTCTGACCTTCCACAATATAGAAACCGGGAGCAAGACCAGTAACAATATTCACACCTTCCTGTAATTGCACCGTACGTACCAATATTCCATCCACACCATGAATCTGAACTATAGTTACCTTAGGGGAAACAATTTTCAGATTGCCGGCTTCCGAATACACACGCAATTTGCCGGCATGATCCTTAGTTCCATTCTCTAAACCGGTGATTTCGCCATTTCCACCACCTATGCTAAAGCTTTTCGGCATCGACATCGATTCTACATCCGGAAGCAAGTAGCAGCGGAAAGGTTCAACTGTAGCTCCATCATCATATTTAATGAAAGCATTTCCCTCAGCATTTAGTCTATAATGAGCTCTGACAGGTTGAACAACTGCATAAGTTCCATTAAAGCTATAATCATCTGCCGTAACTTTAGCAATGCCCTTAGTGGCTGATACAGTTACATCCGTACCACGAATCTCTATTTCCTTATCTTTAATACTATTTTCCACTCCCCAGCGTTCCCCTGGCAAAGCTATGATATATGGTATATCAGCTTCAATTGAGCTTGAATATTCAAAGTTCATAGCCTCGTTTGTTTTACCGGCAAATCTCTTCAGCCAGTAATTTCCGGATGCGTCATCATCACTAATAAAAGGATTCTTGGCATCTTCGCCGGCATACAAGGTTCCTGCAAAAGGCAGTACAAGAGAACTCCAACCATTTGTACCATCGGCATATACATATCCGGTCAGGTCACGTCGATAGACAGCAGATGTAGCCGTAAAACTGACAGGCGAATAAAAAGGCTGTTTATCCGTAAGCAATAAACTGGTACAAGAATAAGTGTTTGCCGCATTCTTTACGACAACGTTGTTCTGTCCCTCCGGAAGGTTAATACCATCAGCATCGTCCACTACGGCAATAGCATTGCCGGTAAGTATGTCAGCCAGACCACTACCATCCTTATATACTTCTACTGTTTCTCCGGTACTATTGCCTTTATAAACAGAAACAGTTACCATAGCATCAGCCAGTTTTGCCACTTCCAAGTCAGACAATGCTTTATTATATATCCTAAAATCATCATAGATATGGTCGCAATACGCATCGCTCGACCACTGAGATTTACCCAAATAGTTTTGTGTAGTTATTCCCATATCCTTAGGAGAAATTTTATCCGCATTTTCGCCTGTACCCACACAGATACCATTCAGATAAAACTTAACCGAAGTACCCGCCTGTGTCATAGCAAAATGTATCCATTCCTTAGTTTTTATCGTACAAGGAATGGTGATATCGAATGTACCAGCTCCGCATGTTATTTTATAGCGTATCTTAGTTGTAGCCGGTGCCAGCATCATAAATGTGCCTGTCCCGGTGCCAAAATCAAACAAGCGCCCTATTCCTCCGTTAAAGTTAATCCAGGTGGTAATGGTGAAATCTTCCAAACTGCTAAGTGCACCATCCTGCAATTGTATATAAGAACTTTTGCTCTTGGTGAGTGCTACTGCGCTTCCTGTTTTACCGGTAGTCCATTCAACACCATTCACCAGTGTTCCATGATATCCACCCCATGCATCAAAAGCTGTTGTTCCTGCATTTTCATCAAACGAAAGATATACATGTTGCCCGGCAACAGGTATAGCTGACAGTATTTCGCTTTCCGGACCATCACCGGCAGTATTATAGGCTTGCACCTTATAATAATAAGTAGTACCTTCAACAAGCCCATTATCCACATAGCGCGTAGTCTCAATAGCATCTGCTATTTGTTCATATGAAGCATCCTTCTCCTCGGCACGTAATACCCTATATTTAGCATCATAAGCGAAATCCCAAGTTAAAGTCAAATGCCCGTCCCCTGCTGCTATACGCAGTCCGTTTATCGCCAAAGGAACAGCCAATGCCTTCGTACTTACGGTTAAAACATCAGAAACCGGTTCTGTGGCTGCTGTACTCAGCGCATAAAGCCTATAATAATAGGGAGTATTCACTGCTAAATTCTCATCCATATAAGTTGTACCAGTAAGTAGGTTTGCTATTTCCACATATTCTCCGTTTGCACTTTCCGCACGTTCCAATCTGTAAGAACGAGCATTATCCACAGCACTCCAAGTCAATTTTATAATTTTAGAAGAGAGTGCTTCACCTTGCAAGATAGGTTTATCGGGTACGGCATCTCTGGTCACACTTGCTGTACGTGAATAAGAAGACTGTGTATCTTTATAACTCAACGCGATGACACGGTAATCAACCTTCGATGTGCAATCAATTTCTTCGGTATAAGAAATCGTACTTCCATATGTATAGACCAAAGGATTATCAGGATTCATGTCAGCTGCTGCAATAAAGACCTTTACATCTGTCCATTCTCCACCATCCACACTCTTCTGCAATGTGTAATTCTTACCCGTCTCTCCATTGTGATCATACCAACTAATAGTTATCGACTTATAGTCTTTCGACAAAGTATAGCTGGGAAGAGGAGGAGCAATTTTCCAGGTATGGGTATACTCCCGCGCTTTTGAAAAGCCCACTTTCGATTTATATGCTGCAAAGTTTTTCCCCGCAGGAGTCAGTTTATTGTCCAGCACTATAGCTCTTGCATCCTGTACCCAGTTATAGAGTGAATGTCGTTCAAGATATTCACAACGTTCAAGCCCATTCAGCGCATCCAGTATCCACGTAGCTTGTTTTGCCGCATTTTCGGGCGACAACGGTCTGGTCACTGTTTTTTCATTTCCATCCTCATCATAAATGATGTTCAAATCCGCATCTCTTTGAGGTCCCGAATTAGTAGGCCAGTTTTCAGTTGTCCAGTTGGCACCGTTGTTCCATTCAGTTATCCACATCGGACGTCCTCCATACAGGCGAGTGCAAGCATCCACCACTCCATTATACAGGTTTTGTCCCGATTGCCCATTCCAATACATGTGTCCCACCACAAAATCAACACGATAGTTCAAACTATCTGCCAACTCCAGGAATTTGACCAACCAATCTTTTCTAATAGCATCAGGTGTAGGCGATCCAAGCCGTAAACCCGATTTTAACAGCTCAGGCCACTGCCTAATCGCTTGTATCGGCGTACAATTCGCCTGGTCAGTATGATCCGGTTCGTTATAACCCAAAACATGGGATACATTGTTCCTTGTATTGATAGTTTCAAAAGAGTCCCAACCTAAATTATGACGCATAGGAACATATTCAAAATCAGGATTATCCGTAGCACCACCAGCAGCCCAGTCATTGTACCAGGAAGAATTAGTGATTGCAGCAAGTCCGCCGTTACAAATTCCCTTCTTGCTAACCCATTCCCAACGGAATACACGCACAAATGAAACAAATTCTAATCCTTCGGGCATTTCGGGTACTTCAATATCTGCATCGCTGGCAATGTACACTCGTGAAAAGCCCGTACCATCAGGATTATTGGCAAGCGTGCAGGAATAACCTTTCTTCAGTCTGAATGAGCGGATTTTGTTATCGAAAGTAGCTCCAAGTTCGGCTGTCCGATAGTATTTCTCCACTTCAAATTCCATGGATTCACCTCCATAATTATTTTCTGTATAGGCTATCAGAGCATGTTTTGAAACTTGTTTCCCTTGGGGAATAATCACTGTACCACTTCCGTAAATGGCTATACGATCCGTTTCTGCATTGAAAGCTTGTCCATTGATTTTTATAGAACTCAAATAATTGGAAGTAACTTCCGAAGGTTTAACAGATTCAAGATAGAGCCAGGCATTGTCCGAAGCAAGATTAATATTACTGCCCACCAGCGGACTTTCGCTTGAAATGTGTAATTCAGAAGTTCCATTAACTGTAATATTCATATATTTAGCAGATTGAATGGCAATCGTTTCATTGTTTATGGTAAGGCTCGTCATGGTAGGATTTCCATCCGGTACAAACCGTGCATAAATGATTGTATTCTCCAGAACTGGAATATTGAAATTAAAAAGTGATGTATAAGTATTGTCCTTATACCAGCCACTAAATACATAGCCGTTTTTGGTAGGTTCAACAGGGGGATTTACCACATACGATTCTCCTTCTACAAAATATTGTGTAGCAACTTCACTTCCTCCATCAGTATTAAAGGATACATTGAGGGCATTGCCCACTTCTGTAAGTAAGAAATCGGTAGCTATATTTCTATCTGTGCCATTTGTCGTTTGCCATACCATATAGTATGTGCCGGACACTTCTGCCGCAAAGTTGAAGTTAAATGTCGATAGTGAGTTCCACTTCGCAGAAGTCTTACTTTGGGAATTCAACATTCTACCCATTGCATCTTTCGACATATTGATGCCAAACATAGTGGTACAGGTACCGTTTACATTTGAGTTGCGACAAGTGAAATTATAGACTTTACCTCCGGTTAGAGAAACCGGAAAAGAAAAGACATTATTATTAACAGGATGGGTAATCACACGACCAACACCACTGCCAAAATTATCTCTATACCTATATGCATAAGTGTCGTTACTATTATCTGCATTCACCCATGTCACGTCACTACTACACTTCCAACCAAAGTTGCTCGGAATATCTGTAGTTGTCCCCATGCCGTTACCATCCCAAGCAGCCATATAATTTACTCTAAAAGTTACTGTGTAAGTTTGTGTAGAACCGTCACCAGCCGTAACTGTCACCACAGTACTGCCCGGAATGGCAGATGCTTGTTTAATACTGGCCGATGCAACCGAAGCTACAGCCGTAGCCGTAACTGTTGGAATGGAAGCACCCGGAGCAAGATCATAGGTGTATATGTAAGTTGTAGCCGAGAAACCGGGAATAATGATCCTCTCCACCAACAGTTCCTTTAAAGAACAATCACGGTAAATAGCAAGAGCAGTATTTAGGTTACTAATGGCTGTTGTGAAATCACTGATTGTAGAACCGGAATTATCGACAATCGCCTGCGCTTCTCCGATAACAGTTTGCAGATAGTTTATTCCGGCTTCCGTACCACCTTCTTTAGCACTTTCCACTTCAGATATCAACGTTTGTAGCTGAGTTTTTACCACACTCGCATCTTCCCACTTAGCATAAATGGTTGTTGCAGCAGTAATAGCAACCGAGAAGTCGTAAGGTATAGTAAATTCTTTATCGGCATACCAACCATCAAAAGGAGAGCCATCGTCTTTAACAGGATCGGCAGGTTTACTTATCGTATAAGATTCCCCCTCTAAAAAATATTGATTGTCTACTGAACTGCCTCCATTGGTATCAAACTTTACGGAAACAGCATTACCTAATTCAGTAAGTTGCAAAAGCCAGATGCCAGCCTCATCCCAGTTGCCACCATTAACATGAACATCCCAAAGAAAATAACCCGACGTAAAACCCTCCGGTGCAACAAAACGTAAACTATTGAATGTATTTACTACATTGTTTCCCGAAAGAGTCAAAGATTTTTTTGAAACAGGCTTTGTTGCCAACAGATCGTCAGCAAAATAAAAATTGAAGGTTGCACTTCCAGATCCCCCATTCCTTCGCCACGCTTTACCAGAAAGTTGATAGAATTTGTTTTCCACCGGCTTTACCGGATAACCGTACTTGGTATCCACCTCTGTTATATACAACATCTGATCTGTACCATTACTGGCAGGACTACCTACATTTATACGATATCGATTGCCAGAAGAAGCTGCGAGATTTCCCCAAGTAATAGAGATACTTTCATCGACCCGCCAACCGGCGTCATAAGGAGTTCCAGCAGTATCGTCCCAACCGGTAAGTAAATTTTGCGCCTGTATCGGCACACTCATCACCAGAACTATGCAAATTATCCAAGCTGAAATCATCTTGCACAATCCTGTTTTTTGCTTTTGTTTTTCCATACGTAATAACTTTTAAGATTAATATTCTGCGAACGAAACAAGTCTTATTGTTTCAAATTCATAGAAGCAAAGTTATTCCGCATAAGCGTAAGCAATACGTAGAAATGTTTCAAAATGATTTAATTATGATGAATGGCACATACGCCTCTATTTTTTGCACCTTTCCTCAACCGGGTTTTACTCTCCCTCAATCGTTCCTCCCGAAGTGAACCGTTCCATATACTCAGAAGGCTGCATCCCTATTTCCTTTTTAAAGATACTACTAAAATAACGCGGGTCATTATACCCTACTGCATACGCCAATTCCGAAATACGCACATGCTTTTTCTCTTCCATAATATGGCAAGCCGCTTTCATACGGATATTACGGATAAATGAAACATAAGTCAATCCGGTGAGAGACTTCAATTTACGGAAGAAGGTTGATTTTGTCGTATTCATCTCTTCTAAAAATTGAGTTTGATCAAATCCCGGATCATCCAAATGGCGATTTACACAATCAATGGCACGTTGCAAGAAGTCTTCATCCATACTGGTATAGTTCAATTCTTTCGCCTCGAACACCAGTTGTTTCTTAAAATCTTTCATAACCCTTTCACGTGACTTCAATAAATTACCAATACGGGCATGAAGTACACTCAAATTGAACGGTTTTGTTATGAATGCATCCGCTCCCGATTCATAGGCCTCCACACGGTCCTCTTCCTGTTTTTTAGCAGTCAGCAGAATTAATGGAATGTGGGAAGTATCAAAATTTCCTTTAATACTCCTGCAAAACTCAATGCCATCCATCACCGGCATCATTACATCAGATACAATCAGGTCGATATCTTCCGATTCTACGATTTCAAGCGCTTCTTTACCGTTAGTTGCAGTATGAATTTTATAATCAGTACCCAAAAGTTTCACCATCAAGCCTAATAGGTCTTCATTATCTTCAACTAACAATAAGGTGTGGCTCTTTTCTGCCACATTCTGTTCTGCCGAAACAGCGTTATCTTCTAATGCACTTGTCTGAATATCTTCAATCACCACATCTTCCTGCACAGCATCTATTCCATCCGAATCCAACAGAGTCACGGCATCATCTATCTCTTCCTCCGAATAAGCAAACCGATGAACCGGGAATTCTATTTTAAAAGCAGTTCCTTTCCCCTCTTCGCTCTCTACAGATATGGAACCATGATGCAGAACAACTAAATCGCGTACCAACGATAGCCCAATACCTGTGCCGATAGTATTAAATTTACGGTAATCTCCTTCATAAAAACGCTTAAACAAGTTCTTTTGCGACTCTTTCGGGATACCAGGTCCGTTGTCCTTCACGATTATACAAACTACTCCATTCGCTTCATCACAGCTAAGTTCAATTCCCACCTTACCACCAGGTTTATTATACTTGGAAGCATTTGAAAGCAGATTATATAGTATCTTATCCAGTTTATCCGGATCAAAGAAAGCTAAGTATTTATTCATACTGCTTTGAATAGTGAAATGAATATCCTTCTTCTTCATCAACGGACGGAAACCATCCAGACTCCGGCGCACAAACAGTACCAAGTCTCCCTGCAATACCTTCAGTTTCAGATTACCCGTCTCTGCCTTACGAAATTCCAATATCTGTTGCAGCAGACGTATTAATCTATTAATATTATGTGTCATCACATCATATTGTTCCTTATAAGCAGGTGCCGTCTGTTTCAGTTCATCTACAGAAGCCGAAATAATGGTTAGCGGAGTCAATAGTTCATGCGTGATATTTGTAAAGAATTGCAGCTTAGCATGATTTATCTCTTCTGATTTTGCCTGCTCCATCTCACGCAGATGCAATGCATTACGCAAACGAATACGGTTGCGAATAATCCGGTAGATATATCCGGCAATACCTACAAGTATTATTATATATAAGGTGTAAGCCC
>OHDS01000338.1_pt1 | contig 26129 bp, 27 predicted proteins | sample 1567031 | NCBI WGS metagenome assembly OHDS01 (sample SAMEA3879503, study PRJEB24766) | human gut metagenome | biome: human-associated habitat; feature: feces | place: USA | collected 1985/1987
GAATGTGGAGGAGGGGCGTCCTGAATAGTTACGATACTTCTATTATAATCGAAATACCCATATTTTCAATAGCCATCTCATTCTTTTTCGCGAATCATTTTAAACATCTGTACACGATTGCGGATGCCGAGCTTCCGGTAAATATTTAACACGTGTTTTTTCAGGGTGTTGACACTAATTACCAATTTTTCACATATTTCATCGTTGGAGAGGCCGGCAAGAAGCAGTCGCAGAATTGTCTCTTCTCGCTTCGTCAGTCCATATTCCTGCACAGCTGTCGTAATCGTCATTTTCCCGCCATCTTCACAAAATTCCATCCACAACTGCTCCAGTCGGTAAGCCATATGATCTTTCAACATATCAACAATCGTAATATCATCATAGCGAAAATCCTCTTTTCCGATCGTTCGGTAAAATGTAATCATCCCCAGGAAATGCCCATTCCGGCACACTACCATTTGCAGCGAATACTGCCAGTTATTTTTCTGGTATACTTCCCGATACAATTTTGTCTGCCGCCATTCGCCTTCCGGAATCATATCTGTAAGTCGGTACACAAGGCTCTTCCCACCTTCGATCACCCGCCTGCAGTATTCGTACTGCTCATAATCTACCTTGTCCTGCACCTCACAATTGTACGCCACCGGCTGCGCCATTTCGTCCTTTTCATCGTGGCCGGCAAGATAAAAATCCGCACTGTCAAAATCAACCACCAGCCGCAGCTGCTCCAAAAATTCACGGCGCATCTCATCCAGATCTTCTGTTGTGTAAATTTTATAAATAATACTGTTTAATAACATCCAATCACAAGTTTCCAAATTTTTCATAAGCACACTCCGTTTCTGAAGTCCTGTTTTCCTACTTCTATCATGCGAACCAATCTGCCTCCATATAACACAAAAGAGCCAATGCAAACTATGCATCGGCCCTTCCCGTATGTCTATATTATACTCCTATTTAAGTAATTGTCAAGGGACAACCTGCAAAAGATAGAGCGGTCACGCCTTTCGCGCAGCCGCCCATATCATCTAATTTCCTTATTTTGACTTTTCCGATGTCGTTCCAGATTCTAGAATTGTGCACTTTTGTCGGAAAAAGTAGTAGTTATACAAGATCCTCTTCACTCAGCCTGTTAAAGCACAGTCCGATAATCTTGCCATTGTCATCACTCAAATAGTCTAACATGTATGGTTCTTCCTCCAGTACATAAAAGAATTCTTCCGGATTTTGGTATTGACAGATCTTGTCGTCGATTTGTACCGTAAGTCCCATCTCCTTAGCTCGTTTGAGTTCGTCCCGAAGCCATGAAGTCCTTTGTTGCATCTTTAATCCCTCCTTGCTGTATTGTAAAGGAAGTGTACTCCGTAATGTAAAAACCCCATATACTGCAAGTTTTTTATAGATAAGAGACATTGTTCTCAATCAATTGCTTATAACATGTCATTGGAAATTTTTGGCGATTCGTGCCAAAGAAACTGCTTAGACTTATTTCTGGGAAAGACACTTGACTTCTCTTGTCCCCGGTAAATACAGTCCCCCCTTTCTTCTCTGTAACACATATCCCTTGTCTATGTTTCTATTATACCAAGCCCTAATATAAAAAAACAAGTGTCGTATGTACGTAAAAATGGTCGTTCATACGTGAAAATTTGCGTTTCGTTGAATTTTTCGCATTTATCCCAATACTAACAGAATTTTTACACACTTTTTTCATGCTAGCGGTTGACTTTATTTGTTTAATAACTTATACTTTTCATACACCATCAAAATAATTCGGAAAGGATGTGGGATTATGCGGATTGAACGTATCAATGATAATCAGATTCGTTGCACATTAAATAAACGTGACTTAGCTGAAAGACATTTAAAGATTAGTGAACTAGCTTATGGTTCAGATAAAGCAAAAAAACTTTTTCGAGACATGATGGAACAAGCGCATATGGATTATGGATTTGAGGCAGATGATATTCCTCTTATGATAGAAGCAATTCCGACTTCAAGAGACTCTATCGTACTGGTTATTACCAAAGTAGACAACCCGGAGGAGCTGGAAGAACGTTTTTCTCCGTTCCGGAGCTTCTCTCGCGATGAAGATGACACGGATGAAGAAGATGACAACGATTTTTACGATTCCGACACGGAAGACTATGACGATGAGGACGACGATTCTGCTTTCGATGACGAGGAAGATGATGAAGAATTTGACAATGACCTGTTTCATTCTTTTGAGCAGCTCCATGAAATCCTGGAAGATGAGTCCACCAAAAAGGACGAAAATGATGATAATTCCGACTTTGTTCCTCTGCACGAAATACTAAAAAAAGACAAAAAGGCGCAGCCGGCGAAGAAAAAAACGAGAGATTATGCGTATTCTTTTTCCGCTTTTTCACTTATGGCAAATGCTTCCTGTGCGGTATACCCGCTCTATCAAGGCGAAAGCTGTGTCTGGAAAGACGAGAAAAATAAGACCTTTTATCTTGTCTTGTCAAAGCCGGAAATGCCGGACAGCATGAGACATATCTGCTCGATTTTAAACGAATTTGGTACAAAAGAATTTTACACGCAGGCACGAAAGGAATATTTCAAAGAACATTATTCTCTTTTCATTCCTTCGGGCGCGATTGAAAAATTATCCAAATTGTAACGATTCAGGATCAATGTATGGAAATCAATGAATCGTCGTGCTTGCACGTAAGAGACCTTGATTTCCATACATTTAGATCCTAATAGGGCTCCAAGTCATAAAAAAGAAGAAACTCTATCAGCTTGTCTGATATGGGTTTCTTCTTTTTTAATGCTCATTTTTCAGATCATCATTAAGCATTGGCCTTATTTGCCAAATACTCATTTATTTTTGTAACCAGCTCATCACAGTCCATGCCATGAACCATAGCAGCTTCTTCCAGACTTTCACCCTGTGAAGCTGGACATCCTACACAATGCATACCTGATGCCATAAGAATTGCAGCGATTGTCTGATCTTTTTTCAAGATCTCACCAATCAACATATCCTTTGTCACTTCCATCTAATGCATCCTCCTTTCAAAAGATATCATTAAAATTATAGGCAACCTTTGTGTAAATGTCAAGCAGGTTACGAAATTTACTTAGCTTTTATAAAAAGATATTGAAAATTTTTTTCATATTTCACTTGTATTTTTGAACATTTTGTATTAAAATGAAAATAGCCTATAGGACAAAAAGGAGGATAACGATTATGGCATACACGATTACAGACGCTTGCATCAGTTGTGGATCATGCGCTGCTGATTGTCCAGCAGGAGCAATCTCTGAAGGCGAAGCACATTTCGAAATCAATCCAGACGCTTGTATGGATTGTGGTTCTTGTGCAGCTGCTTGCCCAACAGGTGCTATTGAAAGCTAATTAAAACATGTAACATTAAGAAGAGATCATCATCCGATGATCTCTTTTTTTTGGTAAATAAGTCCGTCTCAAAAAGAGGAATTTCCATTCTGTTTACAGAAAATGGGAGTTCCTCTTTTTAGAGACACAAACCCCAATGAGCATGCAGCGCTTTGCGCGAAATGCGAATGGGGGTTAGAATTGCGGGAGTGCAGAGCACGAAGCAATTCGTAGGACTTATTTACATGTAGCACAAACCCGGCAAGCAGCATCGGGCTTGCCTATGCCATATACTCTTTCAACACTTCTTCGATTACTTTCTGCTCTTCTTTGGTAAACTGAATCTGCTCCGGCTGCAGCAACTTGTCCAGTTGTTTTCTCTCTTTATCAAAATATTCTTTCCGGTATTCCTGCATTTCCTCCTGATGGAAGAACTCATTTTCCAACCGTGGCTGACATACATTTTCCAAATAATCCACAATCTCCACTTTTCCGCGTTCCCGTCGTTCTGTCAGATCAAGCACCAAATCCTGCATATATAACACAAAACAGGGAAGCAATGTGGCACAAAACACCGACACGCTACTCCATTCCTCGGCGCCTGCCCACTGCACACTCGTCTTCGACCAGATCAAATATGCATTTACCCCAATGCACCCCAGCACAACGGCAGCAAACAAAGCCTCGCCCCACGTCTCCCACGCAGCAAGCGACATTCCGGCTTTCTTATAAGACCGCAGATATTTCTCCACATAAATATCCACATTCTTAATTTCCATTTTCAACTCATAACTTGTCTGAAATCTTTTCATCAATGTTTTCAAAAGAGAATGCGAAGATTTTCCCATATTTTCTGCTTCTTTGTTGATTTTACAATAATTTACAAATAACATACTCCGCACCGCAAAACACAAAACTGCCGCCCCTATCATTACACATATTATATAACTCATAATATCCCGTCCTTTCTTTTACCTTAATGTAACTATTCAGGATCCAATGTATGGAAATCAATGAATCGTCGTGCTTGCACGTAAGAGACTTTGATTTCCATACATTTAGATCCTAATAGGGCTCCCCTCCCCATATGAGCATTTTTAGCCTTACCAAAGGCGAGAAAAGAACACGAAGTGTTCGAAATGCGAATGTGGAGAAGGGATGTCCTAAATAGTTACACCTCCATTATAACAGAGTCCGTTCCCAAAAGTATAGGGGATATGCAAAAGAGATGCCAGAATCGTTCGACTAATTCCGACATCTCTCCAAATCATTCTACAATTTTATTCCTGTATCGCCACTTCATCGATAATATCGACAACTTTTTTTACCGCATCATGCTGATTGCTGTCTTCCATCGCCTTAATGTAAGTGTCGCGGTTTTCAAATACATTTGCGATTGCTTCCGACAATCTTGCACTCGTCAGATCCTCTTCTTTGATCACATAACTAAAGCCCTGCTTCTCAAACGAATTGGCATTAAGAATCTGATCTCCTCGGCTTGCCTCCAGCGACAACGGAATCAATATATTCGGTTTATGCAATGCGAGAAGTTCGCAAATTGCATTTGCACCGGCTCTCGAAATTACGATATCTGCCGCATCCAAAAGGTCGCACAGTTCTTTCTGAATATATTCAAACTGTACATATCCTTCTGTTCCTTTTAAACTCTCATCCACTTTGTCCTTCCCGCAAAGATGTATGATCTGATATTTTTCCAATAATTGTGGAAGGATTTCACGCACCGCTTCATTGACACGAACCGATCCCAAACTTCCACCGATTACCAAGATAACCGGTTTCTGTGTAGAAAAACCGCAAAAATCCAATCCTTTCAGACGGTTTCCAGAAAATAATTCTTTTCGGATTGGAGAACCGGTAAGGTGCGATTTCTCTTCCGGCAGATGTGACAATGTCTCCGGGAAATTCGCACAAACTGCTGCTGCCGAAGGAATGCACAAACGATTGGCAAGTCCCGGCGAAATATCTGACTCATGAAGCACACAAGGTACTTTTTTACGTTTTGCCGCAAAAACTACAGGAACCGTTACAAAACCACCTTTTGAAAAAATAACATGCGGTTTCACTTTCTTGATAATTTTTCCCGCTTCTGCGTAACCTTTTAATATTCTCGCAGGATCCGTAAAATTCTTTACGTCAAAATACCGGCGCAGCTTACCGGAAGAAATTCCATAATAAGGAATGTCAAATTCTTCCATCAGTTTTTTTTCAATTCCATCTTTTGATCCGACATAATGAATCTCATATCCCCGCTTTTGTAATTCGGGAATCAACGCAATATTGGGTGTAACATGTCCTGCTGTCCCACCACCAGTCAATATGATCCGTTTCAATATCTCGCCCTCGTTTCTTTACAAATTCTTTTTGATTTCTGCTGCGACTGCTTCCAAATCCGGTGTCTCGCCCTGTTTCCATTTGATATTAACATCATCATCACAATATCTTGGAATCACATGCACATGAAGATGGAAAACCGTCTGTCCTGCTGCCTCTCCATTATTCTGCAGAATATTCACACCATCACACTGGTATGTCTTTTTCAATGCTGTTGCGATTTTCTTTGCTACCGGAAAAATTTTCTCTGCCTGTGAATCCTCCAGACTAAAAACATCATCTGCATGATGTTTTGGAAGAATGATCACATGTCCGCGTGCTGCTGGATTTACATCTAAAATTGCCTTAAAATCTTCGTCCTCATATACCGTAGTTGACGGAATTTCTCCCGCAATAATTTTACAAAAAATACAATTCTCTGCCATAATTGCCTCCATTCTTTTGCGTTATAGCGCAACTCTTTGTATTGTTATTTCCTTGCTTTTCTTTTTTATGAAAAGCGGAAAACAGCATCAAAATTACGAAGTGCCTTAAAATTTCCCTGCGCTGACAGGTCTCCGGACATAAATGCATTTTGGAATGGTTTTTCGCCATTTAAGATCTGTTCAAGCACTGACGTCGCAACTTTTGCGATCACATCCGGATTTTCCATCGTTCCATAATAGCAATCCAGTTTTGCTCCTTTGACATCAACGATCAGACTCTTTCCTACATCCGTCAGATCCAATCGGAACGAAGCATCCATTCCTTCTTTCGGCACAAAATGTTCCTGTAACTTAGCGATGTATTTATCTGTCTCTGTTTCTTCCTCATCGCCCAGCATGTCCTTAAATAAACTTGCCAGCTCCTCGATATCTTCTTTCTGCTTTTTCACATAATTATCATCCGATACATAGGCCGACAACTGTTCACTTTCCTGCGGAGTAAGCGCCATTCTGGTACTTCTCAAAACCGTTTTCTTCACCTGCGAGCTGCTATTCGGAAATGCCACCGTTTGTTTTGAAATAGCACGATAAAAGTTTTCCGCACATTTTTCAATCATCAGTCCATAATCGGAATTTGTCTCAAACTCGACATGGTTATCGACATATGCACAAATTCCCTCACAAGGGAGGCCTCCCAACATTTCCCAAGCACGAATCAAACTCGCCTGTGCTTCCCTTTCTCCATACGTCGTAGCCATGACAACCGGGAGCATATAAATATGCTGTATTTTTTCTTTATCACCATACAGCCAGCAGGCATCCAAAAACTGCTGGAGATATCCACCAATTCCGTACCACTCCACAGAGGCCGCCAATATCACACCATCAGCATCCTTCAATGTTTTCGGCAAAACAGATATTCCACTTTTGTCTTCATACAAATTATATCGTTCCACCGTTACACGTAATTCATCCAAAACCTGTGCAATCTTTTCAATTGTATATAACGTAGGGTCATCGATCAGCCCTCTTCCACCATAATAAATATTTACCTGCATCAGTAGCCTCCAATTCTAATATCTGTTTTATTCTTTCTTTGATACAATACACTGCATAGTATAAATCCAGCCACAACTCCGCTGAAATGTGCCGTATTATCGATTCCGGTGTCCTGCATTCCGGAATACAAACTCAACACCAAATAGATGCCAAAACGGATGATATCTCCTCGAACAATCTGCTTACGATTTTTCAATAATACCATAAGCAGTGCTCCCATCAAGCCATAGATTGCGCCGGATGCACCGCACGAGACAACATTTTCACCAAGACTCCAATTCACATATACGGAAACAAATCCCGAAAGGATCCCCGATAACATATACAGAATCAAATACCGTATTCTTCCTATATCCTGCTCCAATGTATATCCAAGCACCAAAAGTGCAATCATATTATTTACCAAATGTTCCAGCCCAAAATGTAGAAAAAAATGTGTAATAATACGATAATACTCATGTCCTTCCACAAAAGCCGGTTCGTACATCGCCCCCATATCGATCATAAACTCCGCATCCAGCGAAGAGCCCTTCCACTCAGTATATAAGTAAGCTCCTACGTTGATCAATACAAGTATGACCGTAATTACCGGTAGTGGCTGCTGTTCTATTGTTTCGGTTTCTTCCCAGTCCATAAGGCACTCCATTCTGCATACTGTAAACTAATTTTGACCCTGCCAGTATTTTATGGTACTATAATAGCATAATACACCGAGTGTGTCAAAGAGCCAATGAAAGGAATGTGCCACGATGGAAATTCATATTCAAGCCGATTCAAATAATACCTTAACTGTGCTGGATCTTTTAGAACAGCAGGGCTTTTCTCTGCCATGTAATTGTCATGGGGCAAATGTCTGTGGCGGAGTTCAGTATGACTTTCCTTGCGGAATGGTTCCAAAAGCCCCTCTGACAGTCCATCTTCCCGACGCCACCAGTTCGGCGCAAATAACGGGATTAAGCCTGATGCAGACACCGGATCTGTCGATTCAGCCGGACAGCCTTCTAATCGATATCGGCACTACCACCATTGCTATGGTTTACTACCATTCTACGAAAAAAAGCACTTTATTTTCTGAAGTTTTTGCCAATCCTCAGATTGCATACGGAGCAGACGTTATCAGCCGGATTCAATATGACGTAACTCATCCTTCGGAGCACACACTTCACAAAGAGCTGACAGCCAGCCTTACCGGTCATGCTGCTTCCTTTTTAAAACGGTACCCAGACATTTCTATTAAACAATGTCTGATCGGTGGGAACACAACCATGATACACTTATTACTGAATCTTTCTTTACAAGGAATGACAGGGCATCCATTTACTCCGAAAATTCCGGACAATTTTTCCTTTACTCACAAGGGTGTTTCCGTACATGTTCTCCCTTGGCTTTCCGCATTTATCGGAGGCGACATCACTGCCGGACTTCTTTCGTTGTCCTTTGACACCCGCAATGATACATGCATTTTAGCGGATCTTGGAACCAATGGTGAACTGGTCCTCTGTCATAAAAATCATCTGTATACCGCAAGCACCGCTGCCGGACCTGCTTTGGAAGGCGGCGGCCTCTCACATGGCTGTCCTGCGATTCCCGGTGCGGTTTCCGAGGTTTCCCTTTGCGGTATCATACCACGCATTCAAACGATTGCAAACAAACTTCCGTGTGGTATCTGCGGAAGCGGGGCAATCAGTGTCCTTGCAGAACTTCTTTCACAGCAATACATGAATGCAGATGGAACATTAACTTCAAAATTCCCGGAAAATGGCATTCTTCTTGCAAAGGCACCTTCTTCTGACATTATCTTTACCTCAAACGATGTTCGCCAGATGCAGTTAGCAGTTGCCGCTATCGCCGCAGGAATTGATACGCTTTGCCGAGAAGCCGGAATCCTGCCGGAAAACGTGGATTCCTTATATTTAGCCGGTGGACTTGGCTACCACATTCCTTTGGAAAAGGCTTCTTCTCTTGGTATGTTCTGTGATATCTTTCTAGGACGCATTCATTGTGTGGGAAACAGCTGTCTCAACGGTCTTGCCAAATTATCTTCTGCTGCGGAAGAAGATCTCATTTCGTTGCAGCACCGCTTAACCGCTCAGACAGAAGACATTTCGCTCGCCGATAATGCATTTTTCCAGTCTTCTTATCTTTCGCATATGACGTATCACCCATCATAACCGCTTGATAACGGTGAGAAGAGATATCCACAATGTCACCGTCTTTCAGCCGGCGGCATTCCCATGGCACAAGCCTTTGTTCATTTACAAACGTACCCTTTTCACTTTCCTGATCAATAAGAAAGACCGCCTTTTCTTCTATTATAATCTTTGCGTGAACCTCACTGACATCCTTTTGCAAAATAACGCCTTCCACATGCATTTCATCATTTCCGATATAATAGGGACTGTGGTCAATCTGCATAAGTTTATCGTGCTCTTCAATCGGCTTCAGACAAAGTACCATTGCAGCCGTATTTTTTTCATATTGCAGTACGTGCTCCTTTTTTCCCGTTTTTTTACTAATTCCCCAGATGGCAATAATCACACAAAAAAGCAACCCCACTTTACACCAATCCTGCCACACACGAATGGTAAAAATTTCATTTAACCAGCCCATGTACCAGGCAATTCCTAAAATCACCACTCCGCCAATAAGCCATTCCCTTTTTTTACCGGTTTCTTTTTTGGGCTTTTCCGTCCTTTTCGCCTTATCGTCTGCCGGCGGGTGAGGAACGAATTCCCGCGGTTCTTCTTCGTAATGATATTGTGCCAGATATTGTTCTAATTTATTTAATGTAAAATGCTCTTCCCGGCATATTTTATGTATTCCATAAACAAGAAATGTCAAAGAACGGCAGCCATGATCCATTACCTTCATAATTTCTTCCGTAATCTTTGCCAATTCGTCTGCCACATCTGCCGCATACCCATCCATATAGGCAAGATACAATTCTCTTTCAGAGGTTAAAAAAATGGCATCTGAACATAAAATCAGATTTTCCGGAACAAGGAAATATTCCTCTGCCAGCAGCATTTTCTCTAAAAACTGCCGATATAACCGCAAAAGCATTTTTTCATCCAGCTTTTCCTTTTTTAAATACTCTGTCAATGTTACTTTTTCTCCAAAAGAAAAAGTATACTGCACTTCACCATCCACACTCAGTTCTGCTGGCCCGACAATCCCTTCCACCGCGGTATTATTTAAAAGTTCTGTACCATATCCTCCCTGCCGTTCTTCCGTGCGGACCTGTAATTTTCGTTCCCGCAGATCGGATATTATCTCCATTTGCATGCTGTCTTCACTCCTTTTTTATCCATTCTGTGTCCCACAGCCGTTTACTGCACGTCCAGTTTTCTATCTGCATTTCATCACAGTATTCCTTTTGTGAACTTAAAAATGGCGCTGTCATAACAATTTTTGCCTTAACTTTCAATTTTCTGTATAATACATTCGTGTTACAGTCAACGTCATCAATCTTTAAAATAAATAACTGCTTTTGCATTACTTCCTTACATTTTTGTTCACTGTAATTTTCGCGCAGGCACCTCTGTCCACTCGAATATAAAACCGCCTGATCGTGAGAAAATAAGGAAAGGTAGCATAACGCAAAAATGATCCAAAGTGTAATCGTCACAACAAATGTCGCTTCCACTGTAAACGACCCCTCTTTTCGTCTCATAATATGCTGCATATAAAAATCACCCCATAACCGGCACATATAAATGGTGCAAATGGTATTTTTGTATGTCTGCCCGCTTTTTTACGAACCCATAATAAAATTCCAAAAGCCGACGCAAGACAAAGTGCCAGAATACTCAATATCACTACCTGATATAACCCGAGTACCATTCCACACACCATTAAGATATAGCCATCTCCGATTCCTACCGCCCCTTTGGTAACAATACTTGCGAGTAAAAACACTGCCCCTGCAGCGCCTCCTCCCAAAAACATTTTCCACTCTTTTACGTTTAAGAAACACAACACTGTCATCGCTGTACTAAAAAGGATTGTTGCTAAAACTAGATTTCTTCCCGAAAATGATCCCTTTCGAATATCCACGACCGCCAAAACTAACAGCCATATGAACAATATACTTTCTATTATTATCATTTTTCTTCTTACTCCTTTCCATTTGCACATGTTTTACATGGTGTTCTTCCTTCCACTTGGGAAATCGGAATTTCCCGTATACTCCGGCTTATTTTCTGACAACTTTTCTCCACATGATAACGGTTTCCATAATTGCAGATAACGACATTTTGCTTGGCAGAAAGATTTTTTCCCCCACAACATTTTTCACACGGATAATAAATACTTCCATCGAAACTTCGTTTCTCTTCTAATTCTTTTATAGAAACTACTCTTAAGCTGAGCTTCAGGTGATTGCACGCAATTGATCTATGGTAAACCGATCCCGTCTTCGTAACATAAACCATTTCATCCTCGCCCTGTTCACTTTGGCTCATCCGCGTCAGAACACCGGTAAATGCTTTTCCGTAATACCCTTCGCTGAATAGAAAAATATTTTTTCCAAAAAGTGGAATTGGTGAAGTCACCGTATAATCCGCCTGAAAATCCATCTGATCTGTTTCGCTGTCGATCTTAGCCCGCACCACACATACGACGGACCGGTTTTCATTTTCTCTTCCCGAGATGGCTGCATTTATCTTGGCACTCATAAAAACCGGGTTAACCACCAGTTTTTTATGTACCAAAGTATATTCCAAAGAAGTCTCTTTCGCCGCCTGCTCCAGGGCACATAGCACCTGTTCTTCACAATATAACAATTGATTCAGATACAAAATACCGGTAACTATTAAAACAAATATCGGTACCACAAGCGATGCTTCCACTGTAATTGAACCGCAAAAACGTTTTTTCACTTTTTCTATTTTCATCTGCTGACTCCTTTCATTCAGGAGCTCGAGGCGAGAAAGGGTACCCTATTGTATGGTAGGCAATTTCCCTTTCGGTTAGGTATGTGTAGATATGTTATATTTTTTAATAGAATACCCTTTCTCGCCTCGATCCTTTTAATACACTGCCAATTGTTCTGCTTCTGCCTCAAATCCTGTTTCCGCTGATAAATGAAACGGAAGCTTCCATGGATAAGAAAACCTGGCCTTAACATTAAATTGACTTGTACAAAGACCCACTCGAAATTTAGGAACATATTTTTTCTGTATTTTCCATTCCATCAGGTCCAGCATCCGTAAGCATATTGTGCTTTTCTCCATCCCCAACAGAAAAAAACAGAGATACTCTTCATATCCGAAGGAAGTCTTTCCTTGTTGTTTGTACTGCGAAACCTTTTTCATAACAAGATCATGCGTAAACCCAAATAATTCCGGAAAATCCACGCAAAACTGATCTGCCGTTTTGACAAGCGGAACATGTTTTCCCTGCATGAGAGCAGCTGTATCTACGACTGCCTCTGCCATCCCCCAAAGAACCGTAAAAAGTGTCTGCATAAAACGGATTAATGGTTCTATCGCAGTAAACCCAACTACCGCAAGCGCCGCTGCATGTGCCGTTTCCCTGCTTTTGGCAGATACAAACAAAGCAGAAGTGTTGGCGGCCGTTCGCAGTAATACAATTCTTTCCACTATATCCGACAAATTTTCCTTATCACTTTTCCCACCGGTAATCAGATATTCCCATTCATACCGTAAGACATTGCCGGTTTTAAGATTCTCTAAACCGTTGGAAAAGTACTTATGTAAATAGGCAAGAAGACATGCTTCTGTCACGGCAGAATCTCCCATTTTCTGAATACTATTCTGGAAATCTACTTCCTCATCCTCCGTCAAAGTCTTCACAGGATCTTTCTTTGCCGCTTTCTCCTGTTCACGAAACAGGGACAGATAGTGATCCGGGTTTTTGACTTCCTGATTCGATACTTTATCATAATCTTTCATCACCATTTTAAGGATACCGTCAGATAATGCAGAGGAAAAAACATCCAATGGATTTTCTCCCCCACCTTCTTCGTCAACTCCCTCATAATCAAAACACACCGATGGCATTTTGTAACTCTTCCATACTATCTGTAATTTCTGCGCCGTTTCTTCGTCCCATTTTCCAGATAAAAGTGAAATACTCTGACGAATAATGGATTGGTTCTTTCTTAACTCTGCAGCAAGCGAAGTTCCACCGGACACAGAGGCACACATAGAAGGATTTTGCTCTGCTTCTTCTGCAGTCTTCTCACAAACATCGGATAATTTCTGGAATATTTTTACATATTCTCTCCGTTTGGTCTCCTTTTCCGATATCTGTTTCAACATTTCCTCGATGGAAATTACCTGATCTTTCATTCGCTTCCAGATATTGGAATCTGTAATATGGAATGTCTGTGCTTTCTTTTCTCCATGAAAAAACATCTTTGCAAACACTTTATTAGAACTTGTTTTTCCACCTTTTACACAGACTCCATCCACATTTTTCATCCATTCGATAAGATTTCGTCCATCCTCTGCTTCTTCTTTCTGTTCTGCTGCCGTCTTTTCTAATTCCTCAGATTCTTCCTGCATCGAATCCAATGCCCCTTTTTGTGCTTTCACATTTTCAAGCATTTGGGATACTCCTTCTCGTTTCATATATTCACAAATCTGATTGAGCATCGCCTGGCCACCATCCTCTGTAACATACGTCTTGTCCGTAACAGAAACTTCTTCCAAAGTTCCATCAAACATATCTGTTACAGAAACCGGGTTATTCTTTTCCAGATTTTTGTTTATATAAAATTGTATGGTATCTTCATAAGACCTTCCCGCATCTTCCAAAAAGAAGAGATGATATTCGCGATACATCGGCTCGCTGTATTCTGCCTGCAGACTTTCTGTCCCGATACGAAGCAGACGCTGTGCCTGATCTTCAGCCACGCTTCCTCGAGCAAGTTCTATCATTCCACATCCAAGCGCGATGATCACAAGGAATATAAATGTCAGAAAAACCGTTATACTTCCTTCTTTCCGCTGTCTCATTTCAATATGTCCTTTGTATCTTTGTCAAACGATTTCCAGGCACTTTCAAGGACCCCTTCAACCTTCGTCTTAAAGATAAGAACCAGCGCGATCAAGATTACCAGAATCAGTATCAATTCCACGATTCCGATTCCATCTTCTTCTTTGATAAATTGTGTTACGTATTTCATGTTATCCCTCATTTCTTTTTTAAGTATTTTGTTACATCGCCATAAAGGCCGGCATAATAATGATACTAATTACAATGCCAAACATGAGCATCATAGGAAGCAGTAATTTTGTTCCTGCTGTCTCTCCTAACTGTCTGCTCCATTCTTTGCGTTTTTCAAACGCATCTGCCGCTTCAGCTTCCAATAATGCGATAAATCCTTCTGTCCCTTTCTTCATATTTTGGTTAATAATAGAGGCATATCGCAGGTAAGAAAGCTGCCGGCATCTTTTTCCGAAATGTTCTATGGATGCTGCTTCGGACGCACCATTTGTCATTTCCTGATAGGCCGTTAAGACCTCTTCATATACATAACGGCGTTCACCCCCTTTCTGCAAGCGATATTGATACTCTTCTCCCAGTCTTTCAAAACATCCGCGGACCGTTAAGCCTGCGTTAAACAATAACATCGTTTTATTGACAAACTCGGGATAATCGAGTTTCAACTGCATTTGTCTGTCTTCCAGATTTTTCCTTTCTTCTTTTTTCCATAAGACAGGAAGGAAAAGAATTGCAAGAATCGATAAGAGATAAAATGGTGGCTTTTTTTCCTGCTCCACTTCGCTGTAGTGAACCTCGTAACCGCCTACTTTCGTCGGTAACGCAATTTCCTTTTGCGTTTTCTGTTCCTCGATTTTTTCGAGCAGCACATTCTTAATTTGATTGATTGCACGCTCACCCTCCGGAAGAACACTCCTATTTATAGTAAGTGGAAATGTGTATTCTTTTTCCCAGTTTCTCCATTTTGCCTGTGCAGCCACATTTGTCTGTACACCCTCATCGGGAATTTTTGCAAAATTTAAGGTTCCATCTGCATTGACATAATCTTCTGGAAGGATCCATGAGAATTCAATCCCGGTTTCCGGTACATTGGAGACAAAATTTAACGGCGCGCTTACCATTTCCAAAGAGGCATTTTGCCCCTTTAACTGTTCATTCAGGTAAGCCAGACATTTTTCATCCAGTTTTGAAAATTCTTCCCTGCTGAACTCTCTGTCTTCCAACGATATCGACATCGTTTCCTGCTTTTTTTCTCCATCCACCTGTGTCGACAGATTAAAAGTAATGTCCTTTCCTTCGCCTTCTCTGAAGATCACATTTCCATTTTGTATCACCTTTTCCGGCGGAGAAGTCCTCCCTGCCATGTAGCATAAGAATAAAAATGCAATCAGAAAAAGAACAGCGATCCCAATTCTTTTACACCATATTTTCTGAATCTGTTCCTCTTGTTCCTGCCTGCGGTATAACACAGAAACCATTCCCTCTGTACTCGGAAATACTTTTGTCAGCTTCCAGAAAGCCGACTCTAATTTACATTTTTTTACTGCTTCCCAAATAAGTTCTTCTCTGTCTTTCATCCAATCTGCCCCTTTCTATACCGATATATCTGTAATTTTGTAGCTCCACCAAAAGGCACCTGCATAAACCATAAGTGACACCGTCATAATCAGTATCCCGGCTAGATTTCCATACAAGGGATCCAAAAATCCCGGTGAAAAGACACGCAGATATACAATGATTCCAAAGGGAATTACATTCATGCACCTCGCCTCCATCTTCTTTCCGGCGATAACGGTTTCAATTTCCCGCTTTGTTTCTATCTTTTCGCTGATATTGTCTGCGGTACGTTTCATAATCTTGACAAGATTTCCCCCTGTCTTTTTCGCCGTCATCAGAATCTCACTAAACATCCGAATATCCTCTATCCCGCTCCGTTCGCCCAGTTCCAGCATCAGTTTTTCGACCGGGACATGAAGTCCTGCCTGCGTCGTCAGATACTCAAATTCCCTTATGATAAGATCTTCCTTCTGATACATTAACATCAGATCTTTCTGCGCTTCATATACAGAATTTTCCAACGAATATCCCGCTGACAATGCCGAGATCATGCTCTCCATCGCATCCTTAAACTGCAAAAGTAATGTCTCCTGCTGCCGCCTTAATAAAACCCTGCTGTAATATTTAAGATAAACCATTCCGCCAAGTCCACCCAAAGCGATTACCGCCGGAATCCGGTTAAAAAACAGCATTCCAATGATTGTGCCAAGGACAATTCCCACTACTCCATAACGGATTTTCTCCTGACGTGAATAGGTATAGGCTGTATATGAGATCAACTTAAATTCACCCCCGCTCTCCTGCATTTATCCATCGAGCAGAGAACATGACCGGTCCGCTCTAACGTTCCCAGAATCCTTCCCTCTTCTTCCCCCAACTCACAAAAGGTGAAAATTGGGAATACTTCAATCTCACCTTCCACTACATTTCCAATCTCACAGATCTCCAGAACTTTTCTGGAACGGTCGCGCAGTCTTCCGAGATGAACGATAATATCTATCGCCGAAGAAATCTGCTGCCGGATTGCAGGCAGCGGAATGTCCATCCCCATCAGCACAAGGGTTTCCAATCGATTTAACATATCTTTGGGACTATTTGCGTGGCCTGTAGACAAACTTCCGTCGTGCCCTGTGTTCATCGCCGTAAGCATGTCAATCGCCGTCGCATCGCGAATCTCCCCGACCACTATTCTGTCCGGTCGCATTCGCAAAGCACTTCGGATCAGGTCACGGATTGTCACTTGATTCTTTCCTTCCACATTAGCATTTCTCGACTCCATTCTTACAATGTTTTCAATATTTTGTATTTGGAGTTCCGCCGAATCCTCAATCGTAATAATTCGTTCGGAAACCGGAATGTAGTTCGACAATATATTTAAAAAAGTGGTTTTTCCCGCTCCTGTTCCTCCGGAAATAAAAATATTATATTTTGCTTCCACAAGTCCCTTCAGATATCTGTCTGCTTCTGGTGTGATTGCCCCCATCGCTACCAGTTTCTCCATCGTAAGCGGCTCTTTGGGAAACTTTCGTATCGTGATAACCGGCCCTTCGAGAGCGATTGGCGGCATCACAATATTCACACGCGATCCATCAGCCAGCCGCACATCCAGTATCGGAACCGACTCATTGACGATGCGGTTTCCTTCCGATGCAATCTGCTGAGCAATATCCTCCAGTCGCTCCACCGACTCAAATGTTAAACCGGTCTCGTATAACTGCCCTTCCTTCTCCACAAAAATGTGATCCGGTCCATTGATCATAATTTCCGTAATTTCGTCAGTTTCAATCAATTCCTGCAGCACATCCAGCTTTCGCATCGAATTAAAAATTTCGCGGCGCATCTTCTTTCGATCGCCAAAACGCATGTACTGCTCCTGTCCAATTTCTGTGATCACCCGGTCAATCGCATCTGCAAGATACTTCTCATCGACATCTACGCCGGTAGGCACTTGCTGCAATACCCTTTCACGAATTTTTTCTTTTATTCTGTCCATCGTTTTCACCTCCCAGTAGATGATCCTTCATTTCGTTTACATTTTTTACCTTTGGAAACGTCACCTCGCAAAACGAAATCTTGTCCCAAACAGCCTCCTTTTTTTCTGCAATGCAGTATTCCCGCAAAACATGTCTTCGAATTGCCGCTAAAAATCCATCCTCCAGCGGCATTAAAATTTCATCTGCCTGATCAAGAAGATGAAAGGTATATTCAAAAAATTGCCCAACTTCCACAATCACCCGGTCAAACAAGGATTGTTTCCGCAGTCCCTCCATCATGCTTTCAATCTCCTGAAGACTAAAATCCAGTAGATCTTTATAATGCGCCACCGGCGCAAGGATAGATATTTTTCCATAAGAATACGCAAGCGACTGAAGCGATTCTTCCGCTTTCCCATTTTCCGCGGCAAGAATCCATTCTGCCAGTCCCTGATGAAAGATGGATGGCGTTTCCTTTAGCTCTTCCGGAAAAAATACCGGGACACCACACATACTGATATAAAGCACTTTCAAATATTTCGAGCATTCCAATGCCTCCTGCAGGGCAAGTCTGGTTTTTTCTTCTCCTCCTTCCGGCGAAAAAATGCAGCAGATCCGCCCCTTTTTTCTCCTTTTTCCTTCTATTTCCTGTTCCATTTTTGTAATCTCACAGAAATTCTGCCAGATTCTCTCTCTTTTTTGGTACATAAATATTTCATTTTCCTTATCTGTCACCGGCTGACTCGAAAGATATATTCCTTCCCTGCTAAATTCTTCCAAAAATTGTCTGTCGTCAGAAATCACAATGGCTGCTTCGGAAATTTCCATTGGTTCCTGTCTCTCGGATATCATCTTAATTTCCACTTGTTTTGGGAGTTTTTGCCGAAAATACGTGACAAACTGTGTCGCGTATTCGGAATCCCTTAGATAAATATAACAAATTTTATACATGTTCCACCTTTCCCTATGAAGCGATACAGAGACAAATGCAGTACCCAAACAAAATGCAGACGGAAAAAGGTATTACTGCCTCTTTCTCCCAATTCGCCGACGCATAATAAGGAATCAGCCTTTTTTCTCTGTAGACCTGTTTTATGTAACTTGAAAAATATAGGAATCTGCGAAATAAATTCCGCTTCCTGAGAATCTTGAGTGTAGAAAATAAAGCACCGGCCAGCAGTGCATAAAACACTACACGGGCACTAAAAACTAAACTATAATAACTACTAATAATGGAAATTAATTTGATATCTGCAGCTCCGAGCATCCGAAGCAAATAAAAGAAACTACAGACGATAAGAGGAATGATACAGCCTACTGAAAAATATATCACCCCGTGAAACAGCCCATACACCATAAAATTATGGTATAAACTTAGGCCAAGTCCCATAATAATTATTATATGGGGAACTCGATAGCAATATAGATCACAGATTGCAGCCGGCAACAACACAAGGAAAATCATCACTTGATTTTCGATGTTGTCACCCCCTCGATTTGTTGTGATCCATATACTAGCACGAAGTATCGATTTCTGTCAACAACTTTTTTTAAAAACTTGCATTTTTTTTTCGAGAATGGTTATACTCCTACTATAAAATTTATTTGATAAGCGCGTAAATACGCGGGAAATGAGGAAATTATGAGAAGAAAAAAAGATTCCCTTTATCAAGCGAAGCAGGAGTTGCTCCGCGAAATAGAAGAGGTAAAAACATCGCTAGCCATCGCCCACTCCAATTTTGACAATGTTAATGACCCGGATCTGGTCGATAGCTGCATCTATGAAATGACTGCCATTCAGTATAAATACAAATACCTGCTGCGCCGCATGCGTCAATTTGAAGGAGAGAGCACACCGATGCGTTCCATCAGATAACGTGCATTCGTTGTCTTACATTGGCCGAATCGGATTTTATGATCAAATACGATCAGATCTCCGTCGTAATTTTCTGTAAAATGATAATTGCTCACTTTCTTTTCCGGCACTTCACACAGTTCAAAGTCATGTGTTGTAATAAACGTGATACAACTTTTTTCTGCCAATTTGTGCACAACAGCTTTGGCACCAAAAAGTCTGTCATTGTAATTTGTTCCCTTAAAAATTTCATCGATAAATACGATGAAAGGAACCTCATTTTCCGCTGTATTTTCGGCATAATCCAGCACTTTTTTTATCCTTAGAAGTTCTCCGTAAAACGTAGAGATTCCTCGGCTAATATCATCCTGTACACCGATTGATGTAAATATTCGCATAAACGGTGCACAAAACTTTTCCGCATTTACATAAGCTCCCGCATACATCAAAACAAGATTTACTCCAATCATCCGCATAAAAGAAGACTTTCCGCTCATATTCGAACCGGTTATAATAACAATTTCTTCTCCGCAGGAAAAATCATTGGCGATACATTCTGACTCCGTAAGTAACGGATGTTTCATATTTTTTGCTGAAAATGAAATTTCTTTTATTTTTTCCGGCATACATACCGTATCTTTCACCCAGGCAACCCCTGCGAGTGCTATAAATAATTCTATTTTTTCGATGCTTTCCATTGTGTCATATAGGATAGCACTTCCTTCTTTCATTGTATTTCGATATAAAAAAACAAGCAATGGATTTAAAATAAATACAACATTAAATAATACATTTGAAAACATATTTTCTTTTGCATAATAAAGCGATGCAATCTTACTGATTCTGTGCATTGTCATTTTTCCAAGGCGTATTTTTTCCTGATACTGACACACCACATCTTCCTTAAATTGTTCTTCTGAAACAAAAGAAATTAACCTCTCCATTTTTCCAAATGCACGGATACATTTTTCTATCTCTTCGTATTCAGCCCCATGAAAATAGGAGAATATGCAAAGGTTGCAGAGACATATTAAGAGCATAATTCCTGCTGTCCCAAACGATATCATTTCACTCAATCCAAGCACAAGACTAACAAGCATGGCAAGTGCAAACACGCTTCCCATGATAATAGAAATCCATTCCGGCTTTTTGCATTCCGACGGGTACAATTTCTTTTCTTCCAGATCAAGTTTGCGGATATTCCGTATTTCCGATAAGATTGCCTGAAATTTTATGCCAAATAAGGGATGCTCAGTCATTTCCTTTACGGCGCGCTGCGTCTGTTTCCACGAAGTTTCATCAAACTCTGTTTTCGTAAGCTGTTTCATGAGTTTGCGCTTTCCGCTTTTTGTGTACGCGATATTTAACCATTGAAACAAGGAATGACTTCCAAGTATATTTAAGTCCATAAGATCTTTATTTTCTTCTGTGATAAATGAGCTGCCATCGTCTGTAAAACTCTGCCAGTCATCATTTCGTCTGCTTTCGTATTTCTCTATGATCTGCAACTGTTTTTCTTCTGTTTCACATTTTTCTAACAACCTAGAATGAACTGCCAGTAAGATGATAAAACAAACTGTCACAAGAATTGCCAAAAAATAGCAAAGTAATTTTATGGGTTCAAATACAGCTCCCAAGATGAAACCAAAAACAGCCGCAGCGAATACGATCAGTTTCGTATTCGACATACGGTCGGACTGTTTTTTATTTTTGATATATTCACTTTGTATCTGCTGTTTTAATTCCATCATTTTTTTCCACATAATAATTTCTCCAATTCCCCTAAAAGCTGTTCCTGCGATTCTACACGAATCGCGTGAATCCCGAGTTTTTCCGCGCCTTCTACATTTTGTTTGCGATCATCAAAAAACAGACACTGGTCTGCTTTTAAATTGTATTTATCAAGTAAATACAGATAAATTTTTGAATTTGGTTTGATCTCATGAATCTGATAAGAAACCACTTTTCCATCAATGTCATTCAAAAAAGAGGCTCCTTTTGTGTGTTTCGTAAATAAATCCTCCGAATAATTTGATAGTAGATAAATACCATATCCTGCTTTTTTCAATTCATGTACTTTTTCCCATACTTCCGGACGCTTTACATGCATATATTCTCCATGCGTCAAAAACCACCGGATTTCTTTTGCATATTCCGGATATTTTTTCTCGTATCTGCAAATTGTTTCTTCCAATGGGTTTCCAAGATCCAGACCACTCCAGAGCGGATCGTCAAACATCGACTTTCCAATCTGCACTGCGCGTTCTTCGGTCATTCCGTAATCCTGAACCAGCATATCTTTCCAGCGGTATTCTAAAAGCACATCGCCTACATCAAAAATAATATTCTTCATCGTATTTCCTCCTAGTCTACTACCCATCTTAACACATATTTCCCACGTCGTCCATATAAAGTCTGCCATTTACAGTTTCTAAGTAATTCTACCGCTTATTTTAGTTGAATTATAATCTTTCCTATGTTATACTACTTATATAAGGTTTAATAAATACAGTTTATGAGGAATATGTTGCAGTATATCGTCCGCTGATGGAACCGTATTTTGCCAGATTTGGCGGAAATCTCAATGATTTGATCAAAAATTCAGCGTCTGAAAAAATTTCTCGAAGAACAAAAATCAGGGTGGGAGAAATCATAATAAGAAGAGGGCAATTGAAATGGAACAATTCAAAAAACTATTTCAAGCAACAGATATGACCGTGGGAACACCATGGAAAAAAATCGTTGCATTTACAATTCCGATGTTACTTGGAAATATTGCACAACAGTTGTATAACACTGTAGATAGCATTGTAGTAGGAAAATATGTAGGCGACAATGCCTTGGCGGCTGTAGGAAGTGCGGGACCGATTATGAATCTGCTTCTGGTTCTGTTTATCGGTATCAGTATGGGGGCAAGTATTATGGTGGCACAGTATTTTGGTGCAAAACAAAGAGAAGATCTCTCCTATACTATTGGAAACTGTATTTTACTGACAGTAATTTCCAGCATATTTATTATGTTTTTGGCGCTGGTTGTTGTACGTCCGCTATTGGAACTTTTGCAAACTCCGTACACCATCATTGACTGGTGTACTTCGTATCTGAAAATTATGTTTTTAGGTATTGCAGGATGTGCTTTTTATAATATTTTAAGTGGGGTATTAAGAGGATTGGGGGATGCCTTTTCTGCTTTAGTATATCTTCTGGTATCGACAGTTATCAACATTATATTAGATCTGCTTTTTGTGGCAAAATTCGGAATGGGTGTCAATGGTGTAGCACTGGCAACCGTTATTGCACAGGCAGTTTCTGCAATATTGTGTTTGATTCGTTTATCAAAAATGAAAGACTTATTTGATTTGAATAGAAAATACTTAAAATGGAATGGAAAATACGGAAAAAATATCATTCGTCTTGGTGTACCGTCCGGTCTTACTCAGGCAATATTTTCCATGGCAATGATTATTGTACAATCTCTTACAAATAGTTTTGGTGAAATGTTTATCGCCGCAAATGTAATTGTAATGCGTGTAGATGGATTTGCTATGCTTCCAAATTTTTCCTTTGGAACAGCAATGACCACCTATTCCGGTCAAAACATAGGAGCGGCAAAAAACGATCGTGTTACAAAAGGTGCAAAACAGGGAACACTTATTGCTGTACTGACAACAACTTTTATAACCAGTTTAATTCTAATTTTTGGAAGGCAATTAATGGGAATTTTCACCGCAACAACTGAACTTGTTGATTTAAGCCGACGCATGATGGGTATTATCGCAGCAGGATATATCGCAATGGCCGTAACACAAAGTTTATCCGGAGTAATGCGTGGTGCAGGTGACACAATGACACCGATGTGGATTTCCTTGTTTACTACAATAGTAGTCCGTGTTCCGGTTGCTTATGGTATCGCTCATTTTACCAAAAGTGCAACGTTCCCAAATGGACGCCAAGAATGTGTCTTCATTTCCCTTTTGTGTTCTTGGTTAATCGGAGCCATAATGACAACCATTTTCTACTTAAGAGGAAAATGGAAAAACAAGGCATTGAGGTAATATTGGTATTATCTATTTTTTAATCTCTATACTCTGTTAAACTGACCACATTAGATGTCTCAAACTGTCCTTCGTTGACAAATTTATCATGTGATAATACCGTAAGCGTAACCGGTTACACGAGTTCATCAGAACAGAATTAATAAATATTTTCTCTCTATTCGATTGAAAGCAAATCCCCGGATTCTATCTTATGGTAGACTCCGGGGATTTGTTATTCTTTTCAATTTTCCTGTTTTTTCTCAAAAGTGAAAATTTCGGAAAAATTTTTGGCAACTAACTCGGTATAATTCTACTTGTAAGAAATAGAAAGCGTACGATAACCGGAGTAGACAAAAAATTTAAACTAAACGGAGGTTTTTTAAATGAAAAAACAAATTGTACTGGCAACGACCTTTGCCCTGGTTCTTAGTTCTTTGTACTGCCCGGAGTCTCAGGCAGCGGCGAAACCAAAATTGTCAAAAACCAAATTAACTTTAACGGTCGGAAAGACAGCCAAGCTCAAAGTTAAAAATTACAAAGGCACTGTAAAATGGTCTTCCAACAAGAAAAAGGTAGCAGCCGTCAGCAAAAAAGGTGTCGTAACCGCTAAGAAAAAAGGAACTGCTGTTATCACGGCTAAAGCCGGAAAGAAAAAGCTGAAATGCAAAGTGACCGTAAAAGTGGCAGCAAACAAAAATACGCCGGTAACGACAGCGTCTGCTGCTCCTGTAGTTACACAAAATCCGATAGTCACTCAAAACCCGACAATTACTCAAAATCCGACGAAAACGGATGTATCTACATCATCCGCGAAGCCATCGCCAACACCTGCTGCACCGGAGACTGCTTTGCCTACAAAGACTCCAATAAAAAAAGATCCTGTACAGGAACAGGCTTTGACAGAAATGATAGAAAAGCTCAATGCAAATGGAGCAACTGTGTCAACAGACTTGAATAATAAAAAAACTTATACTTGGTCTAATGAGGGAAAACTTATGAGTATAAACTGGTACAATTGTAACATTTCTGGTGAATTGGATTTTTCTGCTTTTGAAACATTGACAGTTTTAAATTGCAGTGCCAATAATATAAGCAACTTGAATGTGACAAACTGTTCTTCTCTGACAACGTTATACTGTGACACTACTTCGCTTAACTCATTAGATGTCTCTAATTGTTCTTCGTTAACAAAATTAGATTGTTACTATACATTGAAGCTAAACTCCTTAAATGTCTCTAACTGTTCTTTATTGACAGAATTAAATTGCAACATGAATAAACTTATCTCATTAGATCTTTCTAACTGTTCTTCGTTGACAAAGTTAGATTGTAGTGGTAATAATCTGAGCTCATTAGATGTCTCTAACTGTCCTTTGTTGACTGATTTACTCTGTGACAGTAATAATCTATATGACAATAATAATCTAAGTTCATTAAATGTCTCTAACTGTTCTTCGTTAACAAAGTTAGATTGTAGTGATAATAATCTGAGCTCATTAGATGTTACTGACTGTTCTTCGTTGACATATTTAAATTGTCGCGCTAACAATCTAAACTCATTAGATATTTCGAACTGTCCTTTGTTGACAACCTTATACTGTCACGAAAATAACCTAAGTTTATTGGATGTTTCTAACTGTCCTTTGTTAACTGATTTATCCTGCCACGATAACAATCTAAACTCATTAGATATTTCGAAATGCCCTTTGTTGGCTGATTTATCCTGTGGCAGTAATAATCTAAGCTCATTAAATCTTTCTAACTGTTCTTCGTTGATTAAGTTACATTGTAACAATAATAAGCTGAGCACATTAGATGTTTCTAGTTGCTCTTCATTGACAGAGTTAGAATGTGTTAGTAATAACCTAAGTTCATTGGATGTTTCTAACTGTTCTTCATTAACTGAGTTAGATTGTGAAGATAATAAGCTTATCTTTCTTGATGTCTCTAACTGTCCTTTGTTGGCGCACTTATCTTGCGACCCTGATGTATTAGTTAACCGAGACAAAGATTAATTTCAGTAAGCTTAATTATATATTTGCAAGAAATCTATAACATACGAATAGAAAAGATATTCTCTATTCGATCGAAAGTCAATCCCCAGATCCTATCTTATGGTAGAATCTGGGGATTGTACTATTGTTATCAACAATTCAATATCTTAGTAAATAATTGAATTTATTCTGCCTCTCTTTTTAGTTTCGGAAACTCAATTTCCAAAATTTCCACCAATGCTTTCAACGCTTCATACTCAGAACTTCCCTTTTCAGCTTCTCTATTAAGGAATCTCTGCATTTCTTCCGTAGTCATAGTTTCCATTTTTTTCTCCTTTCTGGCTTTCGCCTTATTGCCTTCCGACAATATTGTAATACCTGTTTGAGTACATCCATTTTATACACAAACATTTCTTTCATTTCTATGCTATAATTATAACATCTTGTATTTTTTTACACAACAATAATACTTTTATGCATATAAAATACTAAAATGAAATTTTAAATTCCACTTTCCCACGGGTCGGTGGAATTCAGTCCT
>OHDS01000372.1_pt1 | contig 24433 bp, 19 predicted proteins | sample 1567031 | NCBI WGS metagenome assembly OHDS01 (sample SAMEA3879503, study PRJEB24766) | human gut metagenome | biome: human-associated habitat; feature: feces | place: USA | collected 1985/1987
GATACCCACGGCGAAGGCATCATCAACCAGATCTTCGACGGTTACGATGTCTGGGCTGGCATGATTGCCAACCGCTCCACCGGTTCTCTGGTCAGCTTTGAGACCGGCGAGGCTGTCACCTACGGTCTGTTCAATGCTCAGCAGCGCGGCACCCTTCTGGTGGGCGCTGGTGAAAAGGTCTACGAGGGCATGGTCATTGGCTACACCGCTTCCGGCGAGGACGTGGATGTCAACGTCTGCAAGACCAAGCACCTGACCAACACCCGTGCATCCGGCTCCGACGATGCTCTGCGCCTGATCCCCATTAGCAAGCTCAGTCTGGAAGGCTGCCTGGAATTCTTGGCACAGGACGAGCTGCTGGAGGTCACTCCTGAAAATCTGCGCATCCGCAAGCAGATCCTGAACCACGAGCAGCGCATGAAGGCCAAGAGCAAGCTGAAATAAGCCTTTCCTTCTTTTATAATATGTACTTTACCGTCCTGCAGCGTTTCAAAACACTGCAGGACGGTTTTATTTTGCCAAAAATGATTTATTTTTTAAAAAAAGGCTTGCAAAAGGCATTCTTATGCGGTATAATATCTTTCGCAGTCACAAATGTGATCTGCCTCTTTAGCTCAGTCGGTTAGAGCACCTGACTGTTAATCAGGGTGTCGCCTGTTCGAGTCAGGCAAGAGGCGCCAGAAGAAAAGGCAATGTTCCACAGAACATTGCCTTTTTTGTTTGTCCCACACTACACCCTTTTTCTGTACAGCCATGCAGTCGTGTTTCTCCTCTGTTTTTTGGGCTTCTCTGTCCCAAAAACACAGCATCCATGCGAAAAAAGCATCAAGCATAATGATTTCTTAAAATTTGACTACTTGAAGAAGATGTCACATTGTGGTATACTGCTTATAAGCTTTGGGAATTTGTATCTGTTTTTCCAAAGTCCGGCACACAGATCAAAGGGTAGGTGCTCCCTTCTTTTGATAGCAGCCGACCGGTGTTTTGTCATGGTTCTCCGCAGGACAGGACAAAGCACCGGTCTCTGTGCTGTTGTTTCAGGCTCCGGCTCTTTTCACGTTGTCAGATCTGCGGCAGGCCGCTTCTTCAAAACGCCTGCCGCTGTTTGAATAAATTTGTATATGATCAAAGGAAGCATCTATGCGTTATACCTATGTCCGGCAGCACGACACCACTGACTGTGCGGCTGCCTGCCTCGCAATGGTGTGCCTCCATTACAAAAAGGAAGTTACCATCACCCGCCTGCGCGATATGATGGGTACCGACCTGAAAGGCACGAACCTTGTTGGTTTGCAGAAAGCCGCTAATGAGTTGGGTTTCACCACTGCAGCGGTTCGCGTAGACCGTGAAAATTTCCTCAGCGATTTCTCGCTGCCCTGCATTGCGCAGGTCATCACCGATCAGGGTCTGGCCCACTTTGTGGTCGTCTTTAAAAAGACCACCATCAAAGATGACGGTGAGCGTCGTCGGCACATGCTGAAAGAAGCCGAAGCCGCCAAGGAAGATGAGAAGAACGGCAAAAAACACAAGTGCAAGGATTATGTCGTGATCGGCGACCCCGGCAGTGAGCTGAAAAAGATCAGTCTGGATGAGTTCTACAAGAACTTTACCGGTGTTCTGCTGCTGATGAACCCCACCTCGGAGTTCAAGGGCGGTAAGATCGAAAAGGGCGGCATGTTCAAGCGTTACGTCGACCTGTTGCTGCCCCAGAAAAAGCTCTTTGCCTATGCGATCCTGAGTTCTCTGATCGTTACGATCCTGGGCATTGCCTCCTCCATGTTCAACAAGATCCTGATGGACGAGGTCTTGCCATATGGCCTAGACAATCTGCTGGTCACGCTGATCCTTGTGTTCAGCATGGTCAGTATCACCAATACGCTGGTGGGCTTTGTCCGGCAGTGGGTTCTGATCCACCTATCCATCAAGATCGATATTCCGCTGATGCTGGGCTACTTCGGGCATATCTTCCGTCTGCCCATGAAGTTCTTTGCCACCCGCAAGACTGGTGATATCACCACCCGTTATTCGGATGCAAACACCATCAAATCCATCTTCACCAGCATTGCGCTGAGCCTGATCATGGATATCTCGATGGCCATTATCACCGGTATCATCCTGTTCCGCATGAATGCGATGCTCTTCTCGATCTCGCTGTTCATGGCTCTGGTCAGCATTCTGCTGGTGCTGATCTACAAGCAGCCTTACAAAAAGATCAACGAAGAGACCATGGTGCAGTCCGCTGCACTGAACAGCCAGATGATCGAAAGCCTGCGCGGCATTGAGACGGTCAAGTGCAACGCCAACGAGAATACCGAAATGGAGAACCTCGAGCGTGAGTACATCAAGAGCCTGAAGATCAGCCTGCGCTCCAGCAAGATCAGCACCACGCAGGGCCTGATTTCCTCCTTCATTTCCACCGGTTTCAGCATGCTGACCACCTATGTGGGTATCAGTCAGGTTCTGAAGGGGGAGATGACACTGGGCGGATTCATGGCCTTCAGCACGCTGTCCTCTTACTTTACTTCCCCGCTGAGCAACCTGATTGGTCTGCAGATGCAGATTCAGGAGGCCAGCATTTCCATGAAGCGTCTGGGCGAGATCATGGATTATCCCTCCGAGACGGTCGGCGACGAAGACCGCACCGATCTGGACAAGGTGGAGGGCGATATCGAGTTCAAGGATGTCACTTTCCGTTATGGCAACCGTGCCCCTGCACTGGATCACATCAGCTTTACCATTCCGGCCGGTAAAAAGGTCGCGCTGGTGGGCAGCAGCGGCAGCGGCAAATCCACGATTACCAAGCTTCTGCTCAAGTATTATGAGCCGGAAGATGGCGAGATCGACTTGAACGGTGTGAATCTGGCTGAATACACCAACGACTCTGTCCGCCGCGCAATTTCTTATGTGCCGCAGAACGTTGAGCTGTTCAGCAAGACCATTTATGATAACATCCGCGTTTCCCGTATGGACGCTACGATGGACGAAGTTAAGGAAGCTGCCAAGAAGGCAGATGCTCACGACTTTATCCGTCATCTGCCCCTGCAGTATAACACCTATCTGGAAGAAGCAGGCAACGGCCTGTCCGGCGGTGAAAAGCAGCGCATTGCGCTGGCACGCGCTTTCCTGAAAGATTCCAACCTCTACATTCTGGATGAATCCACCAGTAATCTGGACTTTGCTACGGAAAATCTGATCTTCAACATGATCTACGATCAGCTTGCAGATCGTTCCATGCTGATCGTAGCTCACCGCCTGTCCACCGTTCGTGACTGTGATCTGATCCTTGTGATGGATCACGGCAAGATCGTGGAACGCGGCACGCACGATGAGCTGCTTGCCAAGGAAGGCAAGTACTACGAGCTGTGGAACATGCAGCAGGGTATCTACCGCAGCAAAAAGGCAGAGCCCAAGCAGTCTGTCATGCAGGCCGTGGTGGAAGAGGATGACGACGGTGAGTCGATCACCTATTGATGTGTTGCAGCCGGGTGCGTACCCGGTTACATATGAAAGGGAGTCATTCATGATGGATAGCTTGATTTGACATAGTTTTGCTGTGTCAGATAAAAAAGAGCTAGAAAGACTTTCTGTTTAGTAGAAGTAGATGGTGTTATCCTGAACAGGCCCCGCCTGCTCAGGTAACTATGCCTCACTATGGTGTGCCCGGAGGCAAAACGCCTCCGGGCACATTTTATTTGCAAGATCCCTATTACTTTTATAAGTAGTAGGCGATCGGGAGCGGAGAGGAAGCTGCTCTCTGCAGCGGTTTTCTCCCCTTTCTCGATTGCCTATTACTGCCTCTTCTGAGGTAAATCTGAAAAGGAACCGAGGTATTCAACATGAAAGAGATCAAAGTAGCCGAGAACAAGACCCTGAAGCTCACCAATGTGCTTTCCCGTGAGATCCATCCGGAAGAGATGGCCAGTCTGCCCGTGGTGCTGACCCAGATGCACAACTTTATCAAGAGCAACAACGCACAGCCCATTGGCCCCATTGTGCAGGCCATGGTGGTTGGTGAGGACCGTCAGATGCACCTGTACATGATGCAGCAGGCTACCCAGTTCATCGGCCAGATGGAGCAGGACTACCATATGGATGCTGTTCTGCGCGTGAAGAACTGCCTGTATGCCCACTACACCGGCCCCATGCCCGAAAGCCAGCTGGCTTCCTACAAGCTGCAGGTCCACGCTTTTGAGAATGAGCAGAAACTGACCGGCACCTCCTATACCATCTATGTCAATCAGGATGAGGATGATGCCGTGGTCGATGTCTTTATGGAGACCAAGTAATTATGACGATTAAAGTTCAGAACCTTTCGGATCTGCAGGACCGCCGCATCATGATGGAAAAAAAGCTGCCGCCTTATGGCTACGCTTTTGTCATTCTGGTGGGCATCTTCATGCTGTTTCTGGTGGTGTGGAGCACCCATACCAACCGCATTTATGTCAGCCAGAACGCAGGCACCGTGCAGGCCAGCAATAAAACCTATATCATGTCCAGTTATTCCGGCTCCATTACCGAGATGTATATTTCGGAGGGCAGCTATGTGAACGAGGGCGACCTCGTGGCCCACATCAAGAGCACGGATATCGACATGCAGCAGGATAACTTGGAAAGCCAGCTCAAGATCTACCAGACCCAGCTGGATCAGTACAACAAGCTGCTGCAGTGCGTGCAGGATGATACCAACTACTTCAGCGAGACAAACCCCGAAGATCAGCCCTACTACTATCAGTACGAGACCTACAAGAGCCAGGTCTCTCAGAAGACCTTTGATGCCACGGCCTATCAGGCTGCCGGTTACTCCGATGCTCAGATCAAGACCATGATGGAGCAGAGCCAGAGCGAAGTAGAAGCTCTGTACTACTCCACCATGCAGTCCATCTCCCAGAGCATTACCAGCGCACAGAGCAACGTGGACAACGTTCAGGCTCAGCTCGATGCCTTGAACACCGGTGCCAACGATTACTACATCTACGCCCCCACCTCCGGTGTGATCCACATGGATACTCCTTACAAAGAGGGCATGGTGCTGAGCGCAGGCTCCCCGCTGGCCACTGTTGCCAGCGAGAACGACGATCTGGAGATCGTTGCCATGGTCACCGTGAATGACCGCCCGCTGCTTCATGTGGGTGACCCGTGCAAGATCGCCATTACCGGCCTTTCGGAGTATTCCTATGGCACCCTGACCGGCACTGTAACGGCCATTGACAGTGACGTGACGGCCAGCTCCAACGCTTCCTACTATAAGATGACCATTAAGCCCGATGCCACTTATGTGGTGAGCCGCAGCGGCGACAAGGTGGATCTTTCCAACGGCATGAGCGTTACTGCCCGCGTGGAGTACGATCAGGTCACCTATTTCGAGTACGCAATGGAAGCCCTGGGCGTTCTGTTCCGCTAAACCGGAGCTGTGCTGACTGCCAGCCGCCGTTATATCACCCAAAGAGGTACACTTACTATGAAATCAACCGCAAAAAAACTGGCCGTCTGTGCGGCAGCGCTCTGCCTGCTGGCCTGCGGCACAGCTGTGTCTGCGGCCGCAGCAAGCCCTGTCTCCGGCCTTGCCCTGAGCGGCGTTGCCATGCCGTGGGATCAGGACGTGCCTGCCGAAAGCATTGAGGCCGGCAGCTATACCGCCAACATGCTGCTGGGTTCCTCTCAGCAGCTGTCTCCTGTGGTGCGTCCGCGCAACTCTACCGACTCGGTTGTCTTTATCTCGGACGATACTTCCATTCTGACCGTGAGCAACTCCGGTGTCGTGCAGGCTGTGGGCGTAGGCACCACCCGCATCACCGCTGCCGCAGGCAACCAGATCTGTGCCTACACCATCGTTGTCTCCATGGATTCTTCCATGATCGTTACCGAGATGGACCTTTCCCTTTCCTCCAACACCATCTATGTTGGCAACTCGGTCTCGGCACAGCTGCAGGTGCGGCCTACTTCGGCTTCCAACTATGCCACCGTCGCCCTGACCTCTTCCAATGAGAAGGTCGCCACGGTGAACAATTTCGGCCGTGTTACCGGCATTGCCCCCGGCACCGCCACCATTACCGCTACCTGCGGTTCGGTGACTGCTACCACCAATGTCACGGTCATGAGTATTCCCAACTCCAGCACCGGCACCGCCAGCACTGGTTCTTCCAACAGCGGTCAGGTCGTCACGGTGAATCCTTCCTACGTTGTGCTCAAGCCCGGTGCCACCCGCACCCTGACCGCCAGTGTCAAGCCTTCTTCCGCTTCCCAGAAGTTCACCTATAAGTCCGCCAACAGCAACATTGCCACGGTCAGCCCCAGCGGCGTGATCACGGCTGTGGGCACCGGCGCTACTTCCATTACCGTTTCCAACGGCACTGCATCCGCCATGGTCACGGTCATCGTCAACCGTTCGGCTGCATCTTCTTCCGATAATTCTTCGGACAGCAGCTCCACCGAACCGGATAACGATACTCCCATCGAGATCGATCCCGTTGTGCAGGCCATTCAGGACAGCGAGGACAACGAGATCGTTTTCACACAGGCCGAGGTGCCTACTGTGACCGGTGATATCCTCAATGCGCTGCGCACCACCGGCAAGACCCTGTGCGTGGTGGGCGATGGCTACACCATGCAGATTGCAGGCAGCGGTGTCAAGAGCACCACCAGTGAGCTGGACACCATGCTCATCCTGACTGAGTCCGATCAGGGCATCGAGTTTGAGCTGGACAAGGGCACGGCTCTTCCCTGCTCGGTGCGCATCGATCTGGATGTGAGCACCTATACCCGCCTGTATCTGTACAACGCCGTCTCCAACAAGTGGCAGTACCTGAACAGCTACACCGACGGCATCATCACTGCCGATACTGCAGGCCGTTATCTGCTGACCAACCAGAACCTGAAATTTGCCAATATCAACTGGACCTTCTTCATTGCCGGTGGTGTTGTAGTGGTTCTGATCGGCATTGCATATGTTGTGCTGAAAAAGCGCTACTGGTTCTGGTAATTTTCAAAACCACTCTTTCATGAAACAGTAAGACCCTCTCTGAGTGTGATATGCTCCCCCTAGAGTAGACAGAGTAAAACAAAAACTCTGCGTACTCTGGGGGTATTTTTATATCAAGAAAGAACAATCACTTTTGCACAAAAAATTCGCCGTCTCCTTGTGGAAACGGCGAACAAAAACTTATATTATTTCTCTGTCTACTTGACGGAGCGCACTTCAATGGAACGCCTGGGCTTTGTTTGCATTATGATGTCTGCCTTCGTTACTTTTCAATGGGCTGCGAGGGCTTCCAGTCCTTGTAGTTCTCGTAGCGGCTCTCGCGGATCTTGGTGTGGGACCAGATCTCGTCCGCCGTGGGCTGCCAGTTGGCTGCATAGTTCTTGCACTTCTCGCACAGGTGCTCCACGCTCTCCGGCGACTGCAGGTCGGTGCTGTGGGCACCGGTCTCGTGCACCATCTTCTGCAGCAGTTCGGGGTTTTCCAGCATCGGGCAGGGACGCAGATGGTTCTTGTTGAAGGGCTGGCCGTTGTGATAAGCCATGAACAGCGGGCTGTGCAGAATTTCCAGAATGCTCTGGTCGTGGATGTTTGCATTGGAGTAGTGGATGAACACGCACGGCTCTGCGTCACCGGCAGAGTTGATGTGGAAGTAGTTGCGTCCGCCGGCAATGCAGCCTCCCACAAACTCGCCATCGTTCTGGAAATCCATCGGGTAGAACGGGATATCGCACTCTTCCGAGCGCAGATAGCGGATGCGGTCGATCATATATTTGCGCTGCTCCGGGGTAGGCATCAGTTCCGGTGCTGCCTCGTTGCCCACGGGCATGTAGTGGAAGTAGAAGCCGAAGTGTGCGCCCTTCTCGCACAGGAAACGCATGAACTCATCGTTGGTAACAGCTTCGATATTATCGCGGGTGTAGCAGATGGACGTGCCGAACACGATGCCGTGCTCCTTGAGCAGATCCATAGCATGCATAACAGCGGCATAGTGCCCCTCACCGCGGCGGGCATCGTTGGTCTCCGGGGTGCCCTCGATGGACAGCATGAAGGCAATGTTGCCCAGACGCACCACCTCTTTGCAGAAGGGCTCATCGATGAGGGTGGAGTTTGTGTAGATGGCAAACTGCACATCATTGTGCTTCTCGGCCAGCTTGAGGATATCAGCCTTGCGCACCAGCGGCTCGCCGCCGGTCAGCATGTACAGGTATACGCCCAGCTCCTTGCCCTCGGTAACGATCTTGTCCATATCCTCAAAGCTGAGGTTGTTCTTGTTGCCATACTCGCCAGCCCAGCAGCCCACGCAATGCATGTTGCAGGCAGAAGTGGGGTCGAACAGAATCAGCCACGGAATGTTGCACTGATACTTCACGCGGTTCTCGCGGATGGTCTTGGTGCCGCGGAAGAAAGCCTCGTAGCCCAGATTCAGCGCCATGGTGCGGGCCACGTTGGGGTCGGTCTGATCCAGCACACAGTTGATGAGCTTGGACCACTTGCTGTCGGGGTCGGTCAGGGTCTGTCTGGCGTGTTCGTAGGCTTCATCGCTGAACGAACTGCCATAGAACTGCTTTGCAACATCCACCAGCTGTCCCACGGTTTTCTGACGGTCTTTATCGGCATGAGAAAGCACCACGTCCACCATTTTACCAACGGCAGCACGCTGCATTTTATGAGTCAGGCTCTCAATAGAAGTATTCATTATCCTTTTCCTCCAAACGGTATTTTTCGGAAATCTCTTTTTCTATTTCTATGCCATTACTCTACCATTCTATCCCACAAGTTTCCATAAACAGAAAAAGCGCCGTGATAGAAAACCCATCACGGCGCGGATTATGATAAAATTTTGTCGTTCTTCCGGTTCAACCGTCCTGTTCCAGATGGATCTTATTGCTGGCAAGGCGGCATAACGCGCGGCGCAGATCGCCCTGCAGCATCCGTCCCATACGTTCTACCATCACAGCGGGCTCGGTCTTCATATCCCGGCGGATCCATTCCAGCACCACGCCCACCAGCGCATATTTGTAAAAATCCACCACAAACTGCTTGTCATCGTCCTGCACGGTGATGTCGCGGCATTCGCGATCCGCAAATTCCTTCAGCATGGGGTCCAGAAGCTTGTACAGATACTGCTCTACCTGTTCACGCCCCACAGAGCGGTATACGTTCAGCACCAGTGTTTTGTTATCCCGGATCTGGTGCAGGATGTCCAGAAATGCTTCGGTCCATGTATCAAAGCTCTGGCAGCCTTCCATCGCCTTGATTGCATCTTCCGTCAGGATCCAATCCACCAGATCGTAAATATCCTTGAAGTGGTAGTAAAAGGTCATGCGGTTCACGCCGCAGTCCTCGGTGATATCGTTGATCGTGATCTTATTGAGGGGCTTTTCCAGCAGCAGCTTTTTCAGCGATGCTTCCAGTGCCCGCTTCGTTGTTTGTGACACAAAAACCTTCCTTTCCCAACCGTAGAAATTTTTCCCGCTGCGTACGGCGATTGGCAGCTTCGTACATTATAATACCGCAAAAGTCGTTCCGATTGCAAGCATTGATTCTGTCCATTTTGTAAACAAAGAATGCCTTCCTGCGTTTTCACTCCGGCAGTTTCTCGCTTCAAGAGCCGTTTCTCATCCCCCAAACCCCTTCCGGCGGTGTGAAATGCCTGCAAAAGCGGCTTCTTCCGGCAAAAAAGCGGAAAAGGCCCTTGATTTTATATCCCTCTACGCTTAGAATGGGAGCAGACGGCTGTGATTGAAGTGCCGTTTTGAGGGAGGGTACAAACTATGATGGATACCATTGGTTTTCTGGGCTGCGGCAACATGGGTGGAGCCATCGCCCGTGCCGTTTGCAAAGCTGTTGACCCTAAGAAGGTTTTTCTGGCAAACCGCACTGCGGCCAAGGCACAGGCACTGGCCAAAGAACTGGGCTGCAAAACCGCCACAAATGCCGAGGTGGCCGGTGACTGCGACCTGATTTTTCTGGCGGTAAAGCCCCAGATGATGGAAGCTCTGCTCCAGCCGCTCAAATTCACCTTTGACGAGCGCCCCAGCCGTTTTGTGCTGTGCAGCATGGCAGCGGGCCTTTCGATCGCCCGTATTCAGGAGATGGCCGGTGAGGACTTTCCTGTGATCCGCATCATGCCTAACACCCCGGCTTCGGTGGGCGAGGGTATGATCCAGTACTGTTCCAGCAATGTCACCGCTGAGGAAGAAGAAGCCTTCCTCAGGATCATGGCTCCTGCGGGCCGTCTGGATGCCGTGCCGGAAAGTCTGATTGATGCCGCCAGCTGCGTTTCCGGCTGCGGCCCGGCATGGGTGTACCAGTTTATTGAGGCTCTGGCTGATGGCGGCGTGGCCTGCGGGCTGCCCCGCGCCAAAGCGCAGGAATATGCCGCGCAGATGGTTCTGGGCAGCGCAAAGCTGGTGCTGGAAAGCGGAAAGCATCCCGGCGAACTCAAGGATGCTGTATGCAGCCCCGGCGGCAGCACCATTCAGGGCGTGCGCGTGCTGGAAGAGCACGGCCTGCGCGGTGCGGTGATGGATGCCGTGATCGCCTCGTACAATAAGACAAAGGAAATGGGAAAGGGTTAAGGATATCATGCGCATCGTTGTAAAAGTAGGCACTTCTACTCTGGCATACGCCACCGGACGGCTGAACATCCGCCACACGGAACAGCTGGTCAAGGTGCTCAGCGACCTGAAAAACGAGGGCCATGAGGTCATTCTGGTGTCCTCCGGTGCCATTGGCATGGGCGTGGGCAAGCTCTCACTGCCAACCCGCCCAAAGGACACCACCACCAAGCAGGCCTGCGCCGCTGTGGGTCAGTGTGAGCTGATGTACACCTACGACCGACTGTTCAACGCCTACAACCACACCGTGGCGCAGATCCTGCTCACCGGCGTGGACGTGGAGCACACCGAACGCCGCGTGAACTTTCAGAACACCCTGTCCCGCCTGCTGGAGCTGGGTGCCCTGCCCATCATCAACGAAAACGACACCGTTGCCACCGATGAGATCACCTCCATTGGCGACAACGACACGCTGGCGGCCATCGTGGCCTGCTGCGCCAAGGCTGACATGCTGGTGCTGCTGAGTGACATCGACGGCCTGTACACCGCCAATCCCCACACCCACACGGACGCAAAGCTCATCCCGCTGGTGGAGGAGATCACCCCCGAGGTGATGTCTCTGGCCGATGGGGCCGGGTCGGCGCTGGGCACCGGCGGTATGTCCACCAAACTCCGCGCCGCCCGGATGGTGACGTCCAGCGGGGCCGACATGGTCATCGCCAACGGCGCCCATCCCGAGCTGCTCTATGACATCGCCGAGGGCCGTGCCGTCGGCACCCGCTTTGCGGCCCACAGACAGGAGGCATGACCATGACCACACAGGAGATCCTCGAGGCCGCCCGCGCAGCCAAGACCGCCGTCGCCCTCTCGGACGGCACCACCCGGAACGCCGCCCTCTGCGGGATGGCCGACGCCCTCGGCGCACCGGAGCATCTGGACGCCATCCTCGCCGCCAACGCTGAGGATATGGCTGCTGCCAGGGGGAAGATCAGCGACGTCATGCTGGATCGCCTCGCTCTGACGCCCCAGCGCATCGCGGCGATGGCCAAGGGTATCCGGGACGTCGCCGCCCTGCCCGACCCGGTGGGCCGGGTGCTGAGCCGCATCCAGCGGCCCAACGGCCTCCTCATCGAAAAGACCGCCGTGCCGATGGGCGTCATCGCCATCATCTATGAGAGCCGCCCCAACGTCACCAGCGACGCCGCCGCACTCGCCATCAAGAGCGGCAACGCCTGCATCCTCCGCTGCGGCAAGGAGGCGTGGCGCTCGGCCAACGCCATCGTGACCGCCCTGCGGCAGGGTCTGCGGGCCAACGGCCTGCCCGAAACGGCGGTCTGCCTCATCGAGGACACCACCCACGCCTCGGCCAACGCCCTCATGACCGCTGTGGGGTATGTGGACCTGCTCATCCCCCGGGGCGGGGCCGGACTCATCCGGGCCTGCGTCGAGAACGCAAAGGTCCCCTGCATCCAGACCGGCACCGGCATCTGCCACATCTTCGTGGACGACACCGCCGACCAGACCAAGGCGCTGGACATCATCGAGAACGCAAAGGCCAGCCGCCCCAGCGTCTGCAATGCCGAGGAGGTCTGCCTCGTCCACAGCGCCATCGCGGCCGGGTTCCTGCCGAAGCTGGCCCAGCGCCTCGGCCCGGACCGCACCGCCAAGGGCCTGCACCCGGTGGAGCTGCGCCTGGACCCGCGCGCCGCCGCCCTCATCCCGGGCACACCCGCCGGGCCGAAGGACTTCGACACCGAGTTTCTTGACTACATCCTCGCGGTGAAGGTCGTGGACAGCGTGGAGGAGGCCGTCGCCCACATCGCGGCCCACTCCACCGGCCACAGCGAAGCCATCCTGACCCGGACCGACGCCCACGCGGCCCTCTTTACGGCTGCCGTGGACAGCGCTGCCGTCTACGTCAACTGCTCCACCCGCTTCACCGATGGCGGCGAGTTCGGCCTCGGCTGCGAGATGGGCATCTCCACCCAGAAGCTCCACGCCCGCGGCCCCATGGGCCTCGGCGAGCTGTGCAGCTACAAGTACATCATCCGCGGCGACGGTCAGGTCCGGTGATCTTTTGACAAGACCGCCGCTGCGATAAAAATTTTCTTCATTTTTCACGACAGGCCGGGGCCAGACGCCTCGGCCTGTACTTTTGTTTCATTCGAATGGACTGTTTTTCTGCAAGATACACTTTCGGCTGAAAAATTTTTTACAAATGCATCGGAAAATAAATTCTTGTATCCAAATTTTCGCCATTCTCCACAAAGCTATAGTCATACTTTCCCCATTTTGTCTCGCAAAAATCACAACAAACCTCTTGACATCCGGGCTTTGAGTGGGTTAAATTTAAGATGAAGGTATAATTCGACACCATCTTACTTGTTTGGTCTGTTTGTTGAGAATTGTTCTCCACGAGGCTTCAGTTTTTTAAGTCGTTTTCTATTCAGGGACACTTTTCCGAGCATATCCGCCCACCCACAACACTATACTTGGAATGAAGGAGAGAGCGTTATGACGATTGCTATACTCGCACATGACTCCCGCAAAGAACTTGCACTTCAGTTCTGTACCGCCTACAGTGGAATCTTATCCCGCAACACGGTCATTGCCACCGGTACCACCGGTCGGATGCTGGCGCAGGCCACCGGCCTGCCCGTGCACTGCTACCTCTCCGGGAAGCTGGGCGGCATCCAGCAGATCGCGGCCCGGGTGGCCTGTGACGAAGTAGACCTTGTGCTCTTCTTCCGCGACCCCCTCAAGCAGGAGACCGGCAGCAGCAACGAGCAAAATCTGCTGCGGCTGTGCGATATGCACAGCGTGCCCATCTCCACCAACATCGCCACGGCCGAGGTATTGCTGCGCGGCCTCGATCAGGGCGACCTCGATTATCGTGAGGGCATCCACCCCGACATCACAGAGCCTCTGCCCGTCCACCGGGCCGTGTGCTGAGGCTGTTTTTTTGAGACATCGACCCATCTGGTGTTTTTTTGTGTATAGAGGGTTTCGAATAACGAAAGACACCGCAGAAGTTTGCGCTTCTGCGGTGTCTTTTCATTTTATCCTGTGCTCAGGCAGCACGGAGGGACGACTTATTCCAGACCGCCCATCTGCTTGATGGCCTTGATGGCGAAGGTCAGGGTGCGGCCCATTGCCACGCCCGCCATCAGGCAGGGGTAGTTGTTGGCGAAGAAGGAACCGGACATATCGCCGGTGACGTACAGGCCGGGCATGGGCTTGTTGTCGTTGTCGAGAGCCTGACCCTTATCGTTGATGGCGATGCCCTGCTCGGTGCACAGCAGGGAGGCACCCAGCCAGCAGCCGTAGAAGGGGGCGGTGCGGATGGCGCTCAGGCGGTAAGCGGGCTTGCCAAAGTCCTCATCCTCCTGCTTGTCGTACAGCTCGTTGTAGCGGTCAACAGTAGCGAGGAAGGTGTCTTTTGCCTCACCGGTGAAGCCCAGCTTGTCGGCCAGCTCCTCGATGGTGTCGCAGACGAACAGGGTGCCGGCTGCGACTGCCTCATCGACCTTGCTCTGGAAATACTTCTCGCCGCCGGCACGGGTCTGCGCAGAGCAGCCGATGGTGTGGAAGCGCTTTGCGTCCTCCAGAACATTGGCGTCGCAGATCTGTGCGTAGACACGGCCCGGCTGGTGGGCAGCAGCGTAGACGATGTCGTTGTAGGGGCTGCTCTCGTTGGCGAAGCGCTCACCGTTGCGGTTGACCTTCAGGAAGGGCTGGGTGCCGGGGTTGTACTGGCGGATGGGGCCGGGGAAGGCCTTGCCGCCGAAGGCAGAATCGCTTGCCACATAACCGCCGTCCACGCCGGGGGCCACGATGCCGCGGTCGAACAGCATGGGAGCTGCTTCCTTGTCGAGGTTTGCGCCGGCCCAGACCGCAGCACGGATGCCGTAGCCCTTATCGGCCGGAGAGTAGGAGCAGGCGGTGGTGACGGAGGTGCCCAGCGGGTCCAGCTGCTCCATCATGTAGGGGTTGCCGGGGAAGCCGCCGCAGGCCAGCAGGACGCCCTTGTTGGCGTTGTAGCGGATGAAGTGGTCGTCCTCGGTGCTCTGGGCGATGACGCCGGTGATGCGGCCGGTCTCGTCCTTCTCCAGCTTTGCCAGAGAAGTCTTGAAGTCCACATCATAGCCCAGCTCGCGGATGTAGTCCAGCAGCAGCTCGTTGCGGGCTGCGCCGGAGCTGCGGTCGTAGGTGTACTCGATCTCCGGGTACATATAGTCGGTGTTGTGCTCGGCGTTCTCGGCGGGCCATCTTGCCTCATCGCCGTAGGTGTAGATCATCTTGACGCCGTACTTGTCCTCCATGATGGAGCGGATGAACTCGATCATCTCGCCGGACTCGTTGATCCAGGTCTTGACGACGCGCTGGTCGCACTTGCCGGAAGCGTAGCGGGACACCTCGCTCAGGAGCTTTGCGCGGTCCATCTTGATGCCCTGTGCCTGTGCGCCGAAGCCGTCCACCGCGCCGACCCAGTGGCGGGTATCCTGCACATTGCCGTTCTGCTCGATGACGCGGAAGTTCAGACCGTTGGCGGCTGCGTAGGCAGCTGCGCCCATGCCGCCGTTGCCCGCGCCGACGATGAGGATGTCGGTGTCCACGGTCTCAGTGATGGCAGCCTCGTCGATGTCAGGCTCCTTGCCCAGCCAGTCGGTCTCATCGCCGGTGGGCAGCTGGACGGAGGTCACAGCAGCCTCGCCCTTGGCCTGTGCGTAGCAGCTCTTGGCGGCCTTCATGACAGCGTCGGAGGTGATGGTGGAGCCGGAGACGCCGTCGATCTCGGCAGAGCCGGCGGCCATCAGCTGCTCGCGCAGCTCGTCGGCAGCGGCAGCGCCGTAGGAAGCAGTCTCGCCGGATGTATCGACCACAACATCGGTCACAGCGCTGTCAGAGAAGGTCATCGTGACCTTGACGGTGGAAGAGATGCCCTCGGCAGTGCCCTCATAGGTGCCGGGGATGTAGGTACCGGCTGCACCGGAGGAAGCTGCGGTGGAGGAGCTGGCGGTGTTGCAGGCAGCCAGTGCACCGGCAGTCACACCGGACATGGCGGCTGCGGCAGCGATCTTCAGAAAACCTTTGCGGGAGATCTTATTCATTTTGCGTAGACCCTTTCTTCTCGTTCTTCTTTATTCTTGCTCATAGCTTCGTGCGGCGGCAGACCTTCTCGCGCTGCGCCCACATCGTTCGACAATAATTTAACACAAATGCAGGGGTCTGTCTTTTAAGAATCCTTAAACTTCTCCGCTGCCGTTCGGTCTGATTTTCGTCCCAAAGGCCGTTTTCGTTAATTATTTGCTTAACAAACCGCAAAAAGAACGCCGACTGTTTAAGTTTCCTTAAAAAGTCGGCGCTCTCATTTAAACGATTCTTAAGCCTCGTTATGCTGTCTTCTTTACTTCAACACTGTTTTCGTACAGTTCGTGCGGCGCAATATCCTGTCCCTCCGGCCACTCGATGCCAATACCGCCCGGCAACAGCTGCACCGCATTGAAATAGCCCTCATCCTTCAGCTGGCCATACCATGTTCCCGTCGCATAAGGAGCCACATCAAATAGCTTTACTTCGCCGCTCTCATAAAAAAGACGAAGCTTCATCGGCTTTACCGGTTCCACCTTCAACAATCTCGGCTGCAGCATATCATTTCCTCCTTACTTCAGCGGGTCGATGCGGAAAAACTGCTCACCGTTGGACAGCAGCGTCCAATTCGCCGCCAAATCATCCTTGTGGATCTCCATCCACGCATCCACGAGTTTCATCTGGCTCTTCGGAAGCTTTCCTTCTAGCACCGTGCCATCCAGCCCGATGACCGCCTCCTGACCGGAATATTCCACATGGATATGCGGTATATTGTGCTTTCCGCCCAGCTCCCGGTACATTCGGACAATGATTCCATAAAACATACACAATACCGGCATTTCCAAGCACCTCCACATTATTCTTCTACTCCTATTATATCAAACGGAACAGCGAAAGAAAAGCCTTTTCAAGCCCTCTCCCCCTCCGGCTGGAAGACGTATCCCTTTCCCCAGACATTTTTTAAGTAGACAGGCTTTGCGGGGTCCGGCTCGATCTTGCTGCGGAGGTTATGGATATGGACCTGCACCGTCCGTACATCGCCGAGGCTGTCCTTGCCCCAGATCTTCTGGTAAAGCTCATTGGCCGTAAAGAAGGTGTTCGGGTAGCGGACAAAGAGGGTCAGGATGCGGTATTCCATATCAGCCAGATGGACGCTGCGGCCGTCCTTCTCTACGCTGTGGCTGTTGGCGTCCAGTGTGAAGGCCGTGCAGTGGTAGCCGTTGACGCTGGGTTCTGCGCCGTCCATCTGGACCCGGCGGATGTTGGCCATGATGCGGGCCAGAAGGATCTTGTTGTTATAGGGCTTGGCCAGAAAGTCATCGCCGCCCATTTCCAGCGCACGGACGATGGTGTCAGTGTCGTCCAGACAGGAGGTGAAGATGATGGGGCAGTGGTGCCAGCTTCGCAGGCGCTGGCAGAGGTCTACGCCGTTGGTGTCCGGGAGAAGGATGTCCATCAGAATGACATCGAACCTCTCCCGCGCATGGCTCAGCGCGTCGCCGCCCGTCTCCGCACAGACCACCTCGAAATTCTGCTGGCTCTTTAAAAAATAGCAGGTGGTGTCGCGGATCACGGGGTCATCTTCCACCAACAATACGCGGATCATCCCTGTCAGCCCTCCCCTTTTTTCGCACGATTTGATATACTATAGTATACCTTATTTTTCTTACATCCACAAGGGGAGGCATCGCCATGAAGCAAAAATGGCCCATTCTCATTTTTTCCGCCCTGCTGACGGCTTTCATCGTGCTGGCCGGCATCTGGGGCAATGCACAGTTCCAGCAGCTGCCCAGCGGCGGCGTCCTTACGGCCCAGCAGGCCGCCAAGGGCATCGCGCCGGATGGCTGGCGGCAGGAGGCTCCCGGCCAGTGGCATTTCACCTTCACCGCCGGGGAGGATCTCTCGCCTCTCACCCTCTGCATCACCAATACGGCAGCGCCGCTGGAGGCCGAACGGCTGACCGACCTTGCCCGCTCGGGCGAGCTGTATGCGCTGGATGTTACACCCGGCGAAACGGTGGAGCTGGTATTCGCCTGCCGCCGCAGCCCCCAGACATGGCTGATGTCCTCGGCCTTCGCCGACCGGGCTTTCCGTTTCCGCACCCTGACCCAGCTCATCACCCTGACGGCTTTTGTGACGATGGGGGTGGTGGTGCTGGCCCTCTACCATTATAAGCACCAGCCGGAGCTGGGGTATTTTCTGCTCTACCTTGTCATCATGAGCGCGTGGGCGCTGATGGTCTTTTTCTTCCCGGCCATCCGGAGCGACCCGCTTCAACTCGTTCTCCGCTCTTTCTTCGCCTTCACGGTGCTGGCCTCGGCGCTGCTGGCTGCGGGGTTGCTGGGCATGGAGCTGCCCCGCTCCGGGCGGGGGCTTCTCGGGCTCATCGCGGGCTGTGCCGTTTTCTTCCTGCTGGGCATGAACGACTATCCCCCGCTGCGGTTCGGGATACTGGCGACAGGTATGTTCTTCTGCCTCTATCTCCTGATGGCCGCTGTGAAGGCGGGCTATGAGGGGGCCGGACTGATGCTCCTGCCCTGCGCCGTCACCACCGGTTTCCGGATCTGGGCGCTGCTGCCCGGTCTGGACAGCCCCTTCTTCGTGGAGTCCGTCCCCTTCTACCTGCTGCGCTGCTCCCGCCTCTACGACCTGCCCTTTGCCATCGGCTGCATGGTCTTCGTCTGCCGCCGGTTCGCCCTCCTCTTCGACCGCACCGAGCAGCTGGCCCGGGAGCTGGACGCCCGGGTGGCCGAGCGGACGAAGGAGCTGACCGCCGAGACCGATGCCCGCAAGAGCATGATGCTCAACATCTTCCACGACCTGCGCAGCCCCCTGTTTGCAGTCAGCAACGGGCTGGAAACGCTGGAATCTGCCCCCGAGGCCCTGCCTGCCCTTCTGCCCGCCCTGCGCCAGCGCGTCGAGTTCCTGCGGCGGCTGACGGAAGACCTCTTCCTCGCGGCCAAGCTCGAGCAGAAGCAGCTCCTGCTCAACGAGGACCGCGCTGCGCTCAACGAAGAAGCCGCCGCCGTCTGTGCGGCCTGCCAGAGCGAGGCCGACCAAAAGGGCGTTGCGCTCTGCCTCAGCGCCGACGTTCTCCTGCCCGTCTGGGGCGACAGCGTGCGACTGCAGCAGATCCTCCAGAACCTCGTGACCAACGCCATCCACTACACCCCCGCCGGGGGCAGCATCCATGTGGTCTGCCGCGCCGAGGGCGGGATGGCCTGCGTCAGCGTGCAGGACACCGGCTGCGGCATCGCACCGGAAGATCAGGGGGCCGTCTTCGACCGGTATTTCCACACCTCTGCCGACAAAAAGCACGACTCCACCGGCCTCGGCCTGACCATCGCGCAGGAGCTGGCCCGCCTCCATCACGGCGAGATCACCCTGCAAAGCGAAGTCGGCAGGGGCAGCATCTTCACGCTGAGGCTGCCGCTCTTGAATATCGAAGAGTATAGCAGTTTGCGCTTTTATCGCAAGACAAGAAATTAGTGCAACATTCAAACAGCATATTTGCGATATGCAATTCAACGCTGTTGCTGTTGCATTAAAAAGTTGAATTGCTATAATGCACAAGACCCGGAACCTTTTCAGGGCCAAAGTGGCTCAGAGAGGTTCCGGGTCTTGTGTTATTTCTTTGTGCAGACCGCTATCGCATTTTTATCTTGCAGCAGCTTCTTCTACACTCAATCCTTGAAATACGCATTCTGCACCGCCAGCAGGACGCCTGCGCGGCTGGCGGCGAAGTTCAGGCCGCCCTGCAGATAGCAGGTGTACGGCTCACGCAGGGGGCCGTCGCAGGAAAGCTCGATGGTGCTGCCCTGCGTGAAGCTGCCGCTGGCCATGATGACCTCGTCGGTGTAGCCCGGCTCGGGAGAGGGTTCCGGAGCGGCATAGCTGTCCACGGGGCTTGCGGCCTGCACGCCCCGGCAGAAGCCGATGAGGGCGTCCGCCGTACCGGCATCAAAGCAGGTGACGATGTCGTTGTGGGCCTCGCAGTAGCGGGGGATGGGCTTTTTGCCCACCAGCTCCAGCAGACACTGGGCATAGATGGCCGTCTTGATGGCCTCGCAGACCACGCCGGGGGCGTAGTAGAAGCCCAGATACATATCGCGGGGCGTCTCGAGGGTGCAGCCCAGCTCTTTGCCGAGGCCGGGGGCGTTCAGACGGTAGGCGCACAGCTCCACGAGGTCTTTCCGGCCTGCGATGTAGCCGCCGGTGGGGGCGATGCCGCCGCCGGGGTTCTTGATGAGGCTGCCCACCACGAGGTCGGCACCGGCCTGACAGGGTTCCTCTTTCTGGGTGAACTCACCATAGCAGTTGTCCACAAAAACGATGATGTCGGGGTTTGCGGCGCGGGCGGTGTCAGCGACCCTGCGGATGGTGTCGAGGTCGAAGGCGTTGCGCTGCAGATAGCCGCGGCTGCGCTGGATGTGGCACACCTTCGCGCCCGGGGCCTTCTGGGCGATCAGCTCATAGTCCGGGGTGAAGTCCGCCTTCAGCGGCGCTTCGTCGTACCGGATGCCGTAGTCCATCAGGGTGCCGGTGCCCTTGCCCTTGCCGTCCAGACCGATGACGCCTTCCAGCGTGTCGTAGGGACGGCCCGTGGCGGCCAGCAGGGTATCGCCCGCCCGCAGCAGGCCGAAGAGGGCCACCGCCAGCGTGTGGGTGCCGCTCTGGAACTGGCTGCGCACGAGGGCATCCTCTGCGCCCATCACCTCGGCAAAGATCTGCTCAAGCTTGGCGCGGCCGCTGTCCCACAGGCCGTAGCCGGTGGTGCCCAGCATATCGGTGGAGGACATCTGGGTGTCCGCAAAGGCTTTCAGCATCTTGAGCTGGTTGTAATCGCGGATGTCCTCCATCTGCTTGAAGTAGGGCTGGCAAAGCGCAAGGGCCTTTTCGTCCAGCGCCAGAACTTCGGGCTTGTAATCGAAAAAGTGATTTAACATTGACATGATATTGGTTCCTTAGTTTTTCTGTTTTTTTATTCGCGGCATCTTCGCCGTAGTCGCTCCGCTGGGCCAGAAGCAGAGAGGTAACACCAGCTGCGAAGCAGCAAATCGGAGAAACGAGAAAAAAGCGTTTAGCGCAGCGGCTAGCTTTTTTCCGTTTCGACAACTCCTTCGGGATTATCAAGGGCGAGCAGCCCTTGATTCGTGCCTCCCGCGCCTCGAAAGTAGCGGGTGCTTTTCTGGTTCTCTTTTGGCACGCAAAAGAGAACTTAGCTCTACCGCAAGAGCAATTTAATCCGCGCTGCCAGTGCGCAGCTCCACCGCACTTTATTTGAGTCAAAAAACTCACTGCGACGTGTATCTCGCATACTCCCCCAGCTTCTCAAAGCCGAGTCGGGTATAGAAATGCACCCGCTCAGGGCTGCACAGGAAGACGGGCATCCACCCCTCTGCCGAGAGGGCATTGGCCATCCCAACGATGAGCCGCCCGCCGATGCCGCGCCCCCGCAGGGCCTCGGCCGTCTCGCCGCAGGCCATATAGGCCTGCCCATCCGCCAGCGCATAGGCTCCCACGGTGCAGACGATCTCCCCCTCCCGTTCCAGCGTCCAGACCCGGGCAAGGCCCCGGCTGCGCTTGGAACACAGCTCAGAGTAAAAGTCATCCCGTTTGCAGGGGCGGTCGGGGAAGAGCATCTCCGCTGTCTTTCCGGCCGCAGGCTCAGTGTTCTTTTCGAGGCTCTGCCAGAGGGCGGCGTCTGCCTCGGGCAGAGGCAGCTGCCGTCCCGGCGGGAGGCCAAAGATCGAGAGGGTCTTGGCCCGCTTCCAGCCTGTGGGCGGCGGGCATCCGGCCTCGTCCAGCACCACGGCCTCACAGCCGCAGAAGTTCAGGAATCCCGCCAGCTCGTCGGGGTTGGCGTGGCCCGCCAGCCATGCCGTGCTGCCGCCTACATCCAGCGCCAGCGTCGGCCCGGCGAAGAAGCGGCCCGGCTGGCTTTTGCCGAAGAGCGAGAGCGCCAGCGGCATCGTCGCCCCAAGACAGAGCTTTTCCCGGCAGGCGTTGAGAAACCGCTGCCGCTGGCGGGGCGTTTTGACCTGTGCGATCACTTGAGGGCGTTGACGATCTTCTTGAACTCGCGTCCGCGCACCTCAAAGTTGGGGTAGAGGTCAAAGGAAGCGCTGGCCGGCGAGAGGATGATGATGTCACCGGGCTTTGCGCAGGCGCGGGCCAGCTCCACGGCGTGCTGCATATTGTCGGCGTGCCGGATGGGCAGCTCAGCCTCGTTGAAGTTCGGGTCCTCGCGCACAGCCTTCTCGATGCGGGGGCCGGTGGCTCCCATCAGCACCAGATCCTTGACATGGGCGGTGATCTCCGGGGCCAGCGGCTCATAGGGGATATGCTTATCGTAGCCGCCTGCGATGAGGATGACCTTCTGGTCGAAGCTGCGCAGGCCGGCGATGGTGCGGGTGGGGCTTGTGCCGATGGAGTCATTGTAATAGGTGACGCCGTCCAGCACCCGCACCGGCTCGATGCGGTGCTCCACGCCGGTGAAGCTGCTGCCCACCAGCTGGATGGCCTCCACAGGCACCTCGCCCCAGACGGCTGCGGCAGCGGCCAGCAGGTTCTCGATGTTGTGCAGACCCCGCAGCTTCACGTCCTTCTGGGCGAGGAAGGGGGTCACGACGCCGTTCTCCGCCATGCAGAGCATCCCGTCGTCCCGCAGGAATGCGCCGTTGTCCGTCTCGTGCAGGCGGGTGAACCAGACCTGTGTGCCCTTGCAGTCCTTCTGCATCGAGCGGCTGATCTCGTTCTCATAGCCCAGCACCGCGCGGCAGGGCTGCTTCTGGTAGAGCAGGATGTTCCGCTTTGCGTCGATGTACTCCTGCATATCCTTGTGGTGGTCGAGGTGGTTGGGGGTCACGTTGGTGACCACCGCGATGTCGGGGCTTTGGTGCATACTGATGAGCTGGAAGCTGGACAGCTCCACCACCGCCACATCGTCGGGGCTGACCTCAGGCAGCATGGGCAGCAGGGCTGCGCCGATGTTGCCGCCCAGATGCACCCTGCGGCCTGCGGCCTCATAGAACTTGGAGATGAGGGTGGTGGTGGTGGTCTTGCCGTCCGAGCCGGTCACGGCCACGATCTCGCAGGGGCAGAACTGGAAGAACAGCTCCACCTCGCTCGTGACCATCGTGCCCGCAGCCATCGCGTCCTGCAGCGGCTTCTCAAAATAGCCCACGAAGCCCGGGGTGCGCATGATGATGTCCTGCCCCTTGAAGCCGTCGAGATAGTTCTCACCGAGGCTCAGGCGGATACCCAGCTCCTTGATGGTGGCGGCATAGTCTCCGAACTCCTCCACGCTCTTTTTCTGATCACAGAGCGTGACCTGCGCCCCCAGCTCCACGAACTCCCGGATGAGCGTCTTGTGGCTGACGCCCGCGCCGATAAAGGCAACTTTCTTGCCCTTGATGAGGTTTGCAAGCTCCTGCTGTTCCTTCTGCATAAAAAAGGCCCTCCTCTATAAATATAAATATATTACGATCGTCCCCCGCCGCACGCCGCCGCAGGAGAAAATTCATTGCCGTCCTCCATTATAGACCATTTGTGCCCGCTTGGCAACGGAAAACCCCAAACCTTGGAACAAAATGTCCGCCCAAATCAACAAAATGTCGATTGTCTTTTCGTTTCGTTTCTGCTACACTTAGTATAACTCTGATTTTTGGCGCAGCATCAGCAGCATTGCGCCCCATCGACCGCAGAGTCTCCCTGCGCCCGGCCGGGTGCAGGCCGATCTTTGAACCTGCTTTTTATGACAAACAGGGCCACCGGCCCGGAAGGATGCATTTCTTGAGACAGTTTCGCCTTATCGCAGCCCTGCTGGCTGCGTTTTTTGTCCTGAGCCTCACCGCCTGCGGCTCCGGCTCCAACAGCTTTACATGGTTCGTGGATTCCATCCCCGCGAACCTCGACCCACAGGTGGCATCCAGCGCCGCCGACGTCATCGCCTGCGAGAACCTCTACAGCGGCCTCGTCCGCCGCACGCCAGACGGCCAGCTGGCCCCCGAGCTGTGCGAACGGTGGGAGGTGTCCGCCGACCAGCGCACCTATACATTTTATTTGAAAGACGGCCTGACCTATACCGCCGCAAAGGGCAGCGCCACCGACTACGCCATCACCGCCGAGGACTTCGCCTTTGCGTTCCGGCGGATGTTCCTTCCCGGAACAAATTCTCCCTATGCCGTGGAGTTTTCCGCCCTCGAGAACAGCGCCGCCGTGCTGGCCGGGCAGATGCCCGCAAGTACGCTGGGCGTCTCTGCCCCCGAGCCTCTGCAGCTGGTGTTCCACCTCTCCACTCCCGACGAGACCTTCCTTTCCAAGCTGACGCTGCCCGGCGCGATGCCCTGCGACGAGGAATTTTTCAACAGCACCCGGGGCACTTACGGCCTGACCAGCGCCTCCACCCTCTCCAGCGGCAGCTTCTACCTCTACAACTGGACGTCCGGCGGCCTCTTCCTTCGCCGGGCCGCCTCCGGGGAGCAGATCGACAGCCTGCGCCTTGTGGAAAACACCAACAACTCCGGCCAGTCCGCCGAGGAGCTTATCCGCAACGAGAAGTGCACCGCTGCCCTCGACGACAGCGGTACCCCCACCTCTCTCCAGAGCGTGACCTACTCCGACACCACATGGTCGCTGCTCTTCAACTGCAATTCCATCTTCGCCTCCACCGAGCTGCGGCAGGCGCTGGCCAGCGCGGCGGTCTCGGCGGTGGAAGTACCAGACGGCGGGCTGTTCGCGGAAGCCAAGGGCCTCATCCCCGACGGCCTGACTGTGGACGGCATCGACTACCGGCAGGCGG
>OHDS01000382.1_pt1 | contig 24119 bp, 9 predicted proteins | sample 1567031 | NCBI WGS metagenome assembly OHDS01 (sample SAMEA3879503, study PRJEB24766) | human gut metagenome | biome: human-associated habitat; feature: feces | place: USA | collected 1985/1987
GCCTGCTCTGCGATCCAGCCTTTTGCATAATTTTTTTCTACAACTTTATAGGTACTGCCTAATTTGGAAGCCAGCCCTTTTTCCATCAATTTCACATTGTAATCTTCCGACGAACCAAGGACTTCCAGTATCTGTGCGCCTTTTGGAAATTTCCGGGTGATCGCATCGCCGTAAATCTCGCCAACCTTTTCACTGTCAAACGAGAGGTACAGGTCCACATTGGCATTTTCCAACATTCTGTCGTAGGCAACGACGCGGATTCCCCGCTCTTTTGCCTGCGCGACCACATCGCTGAGTGCCGCTGTATCCGCTGCTACAACGACGATCACATCCATTTTTTGCTCAATAAAATACGAAATCTGCTTTTTTTGCGCCGCCACATCTCCGCCGGCATTCTGCACATTGACGGTAGCTCCGAGTTCCTGCGCCCGTGATACAAAGACGTCGCGGTCCCTCTGCCACCGCTCGATGACAAGGGAATCAAAAGAAAATCCGATCCGGATTCCGTCCGAGTCGCTTTTCTTTTCCGGCTCGCCTGCGCCACATCCGGTCAGCAAAACGACTGTTGCCACACAGAGCAAAAGACAGATCTTTCTTATATTTACTTGCTTCATACGTTCCTTCTTTCTAACCTTCTCGGTACTCCGACGGGGTCACACCAACTGTCTTTTTGAAAATCCGGCTGAAATAATTCGGGTCGCTGTAACCGGATTCCACACAGATCTGCTTGATGCTTTTTTCCTTTTCCCGCAGCAGATTTTTTGCGTGTTCCATCCGAAGTCCCGTCAGATATTCGACAAACGTCTCGCGGGTTTCTTCTTTAAATATTTTACTAAAATAATACGGACTGACATTGGCGACACGACTCACTTCATCCAGCGAGATGTCTTTTTGGAAATTATTCCCAATATAATCTCTCGCATTTGCAACAATATCACTATATTTCTCACTCGCCTTCACATGAATGATCTCTGCCGCTGCTTTCATATGATCAAGAAACCAGCTTTGCAGCTGATCCATCGTTGTAAAACCGGTTACCGTCGCCAGATAATTCGTTCGGTCGCGGAAATGATAAGACATTCCGCCCTCGTGAAAAGCGATTCGCTCGGCGTACATGACAAGTTCCAACACTTTCAGGCGGACATCGTCAAGGCAGGAAGCATAATTTTTCTGCATCCAATCAAAAAACTGCGCAGCCTCTTCCAGCGTTTTTGACACATCACCACGTTTGAGTGCCACATACATCGCATTTTCTGTCTCCAGCGGATAATTTTCCTCGACATCCTGCGCCGCCACAAGGTCATTGATATGCATTACTGTCCCTTCAGCCTTTTTCAACGCCAGACAGGCTTCCTGATACGACGGATAAATGTCATCCACCGGGCGGATGCTTCCGACTCCGGCACGAAACTGTAATTCAATACGCGAGATCAGTTTCTGTATCATATTGTCGGTTTTTTCGATAATTTTTACTCGTTCATTGTATTCTTTTTCCGGAGCTGCCGCCGGCACATAAACGACGATTTTATTGGTCATAACCGGTCCTACCGTCGCCGGAAAAAATTCCTTCACGATCTGGCGGAATTCATCGTAAAATTTCTGCGCTTTAACCGACATTCCGACGACATTCGTCATTTTTCGGTTTTCGATCGCATCGCCGACTTCGATCACAAGAATCATTCCATAATCTCCCGGAATATCGAGCAATTCACGGAAACGTTCTGTATCTCCCGAATAGTTATCCTGAAATAAGATCGAATAAATCATTCCGCTCTCAATGATCGGCACGACGGCTTCCAATTTTTCCTTGTATTCCAGACTTTTTTCCCATCGTCTCTGCTGTTTGCGCACTTCATCCATCGCTTTTTCAAGTGCCGAGACGATACGCGAAGTGTTGGCAGGCTTCGTAATAAAATCCATAACGCCAAGTGACATCGCTTTTTTCGCATAGTCAAACGTATCATAGGCGGACATAATGATAAAACAGGTTCTCGGGCAGAATGTTTTGATCTCTTCAATCGCCTCAATTCCGTTGATTCCCGGCATCTGAATGTCTAATATTGCGATATCCGGTCGAAATTCTTCTGCAACTTCAATGACAGCTCGTCCGGTCTTTGCCGTCCGCACTTCGCACGTATCTCCAAAATTTTTCGCCACGATCCGCTGCATGGATTCGAGTACAATTCCCTCGTCATCTGCCAGCAGTAATTTTATCATGGTCTCACCTCCTTCGGAATTTTCAGAGTAAAGCGCGTTCCCTTTCCTTCACCGTCACTTTTGATCTCCAATACATCTTCCGTCGTATAATACATCTGCAGCCGCTCCAATACATTGTAAATACCGATTCCATTGGATTTGCTGTTTTTCCTGTTTTTTACATTTTCTCCCTGCAGCACACGTTCGATGAGTTCCCGGCTCATGCCGCGCCCATTGTCAGCGACTTCGATATAAACGGTCCCTGTTTCCTGCCAGATGCGCAGTGTAACCCAGCCTTCCCACTCGACGCCTCGGATACCGTACTGCACGGCATTTTCGACAAGTGGCTGCAGGATCATGGATGGCACAAGAACATTTTCCAGTCCCGGCTCGATTTCCTTCTTATAATGAATATCTCCGGCAAAACGCACATTGAGAATGTAAATATAATGGTCGACAAGCTGAATTTCATCCGCAAGTGTCGCATCTTCATTGATACGTGACAGATTGTAACGAAAAAATTCTGCCATATTTTCGATAAAAAGTGCCGTCTTATCCGCATCTTCGATCATCGCAAGCTGCATTCCCGCATTCAATGTATTAAATAGGAAGTGGGGGTTGATCTGCGATTGCAGGTATTTTAACTGGGCATCCTTTAACAACGTCTGTGTTTTTAATTCATTTTCACGCATCTCATTTTCTTTTTCCATGCTGACACGCTGCGCTTCGACATATTCGCGTATGCTTCCCATCATCTTATCAAAGGCTTTTGACAGACTCTCAACTTCATCTCCGGTGCGAAATACCGGGATGTCCACAGAAAGATCCCCCGCTGTAACTTCCTTCGCGCGCCTCGACAAAATTTTCAACGGTCTCGTGAGACGCCGCGTCATCATAACGACCATGATCGTATCGCACAGTACAACGACGAAGAACATAATCGTTCCTACTACTTCCATATAATATAGGAAGTTTTGCAAAAGCAGGTAATTATGAGAATTTCCCTGAAACTGTATATTGTTCAGGCTGCTGATGTAGCCATTGAGATATTCTTTCATTTTTCCGGCATCTTCATAGCGCTCCCCATAAGTGTTCACATCTCGTCCACGCTTTGCCTTTACTGCCTCCTCGGAAATCTTTAGGTAATTTTTTCCAAGATAATAAATATTATTTTTTAACACACTCGTCTGTCGGTCCATCGTCTCTTCCTGCACCATTGCCAGCTGCTCAGACAGATTCTGCTGGCTGATGTAATACTCCTGCAAGACGCCGGAATCTCTCGTTTTTAGATATTCCAACATCTCGGAATGCACTTTATCCAGTTCTTCTGTCATTTTATTTAATTGCACATTGGTCGCATATACCTGCTCAATCTGAACAAGTACCTGATTGATATTAAGAAACATCATAACATTGATCAACAGTGTCATAACCGATGTAAATATCAATAATACGATCATTTTTGTGCTAATCGACGCTCGCTTCATTTTCCACCTCTTATCACGTTTTGTTGTATCATCTGATATTCGTTTACAATACCGTTTTTCTTATATTCCTGCAATGCCTGGATTGCCGTCTTTCCAATCGCCTCTGAATCAATCGCCACACTCGCTGCAATTACTTTTTTTCCCAGCCCCCGCCGAATCTCATCATTTTCATAAGCTCCAATAATCTTGACCGTGCCTACTTTACTATAATCAACAACCGCCTGATAGGCATATGCGGTTCCTTCCAAAGACAAACTGACAAGTACATCCGGGCACTGTTTCTCATCCAAAATACAGTCTCTGACTGCTTTTTCTGTCGCGAATTCATCTTCTCCCTCAAGAAGCTGTACTCGAATTTTTGCTCCCTGCACTTTCTGCCGGATGGTCTGCAAAACCAGATTATTGTCTCCAAGGTCTCCATTTTTTTTCATCAGCAGAAGGACATCTTTTTTCTTTTTGGAAATATTTTCCTGTATCAACTCTGCATAACTGTCTCCGAGACTGCTGTCATTGACTCCGACAAACGCGCACCGCCTGCCACTGTAATTGTCATGCAGCATTGTCACAACCGGGATTCCGGCTTCCATCGCCGCATTCATCTCCGGGCCGACCGATTTGGAAGAGGATTGCAATAAAATGCCATCGACTTTTTCTGCAATCGCAATATCCATATATTCTTTCGTCTCATATGTCTGCGACACATTTTCAAAAATCTGCTCGACATAAATATTTTGCTTTTTGCCTTCTTCTTTTGCCGCCTCGTAAACCTGCTGCCAATATTCGTCTTCCGGATTATCTACAATAAAGGCATAATGTGCCTCATAGGACTGCTCTTTCGTTTCCTCAAGATCGGTCTTTGCCATCTGTCTGCGCAAAATGGCAAAGCCACCGAGTGTCACAGCAAATGCAATGACGATACAGATCAGCATCCCCATAAGAACAGAATTTTGCCTGTTTTTCTTTTTCATTTTCTCTGACATACCACCTTATCTCAACGGAGTTCCTCACCGCGCCGTTTTTTGTTCATCACTTTATAACGGTACATTTTTTCGTCACTTTCTTTGATATACTGCTGCATGCTTTCCGTTTCCCCTGGCACACGGCTCGTAATTCCGTAACTGGCATGGATCGCATACGGTTTTTCGCTGGTTTTGTTAAATCTTTCCAACTCTTTCTCCATTTTCAGCATCCATGCGCGGCCTTCCATCTCGGTTACATTTTTTGCCAATACGACAAACTCATCACCACCTGTACGCGCACACAAATATTCTCCCCGACACGCCCCCGAAATCGTCTCGCATACTTTCTTCAATGCAAAGTCTCCCTCGATATGCCCGAAATTATCATTGATCTGCTTCATTCCATCGAGATCGATAACGCACAAAAACAAGGGGCTCTTCTCCTGCTTTGCCTGCTCCAACAGCCGCACACCCTGCTTTTCCAGTCCGCGGCGGTTGTACCAGTCGGTCAATTCGTCGCGGTCGTACATATAGGCAAGTTCATCGATCAACGTTTTCATCTTATCTTCAATGAGCAGATCATGAATTTTGTTGCCAATATTGATATTCCAGCGGAAGAATAATTTTGCCGTATTTTCCCAAGTCCAAAATTGAAAGGCTTCATAACCGTAACAGCTGTCCTGAAAATGAATCGGCGCAAAATACCACACCTGCGGTTTATCGCTGATCAGTTCTTCCGGCAGAAGTTCCCGCCGTTCAAATGGAATGCGGATTCCGGTCTTCTGCTCATTGTCTTTGATATAAACGCACAATTCCATCTGATCGGTATACGTTTTATACCCCTGCGCATCGTGAAGCATTTCACAGAGGCAGAGTGCATAGTCGCGGATGCCGTACATGTTTTTATGAAATTCTGCAATATAATCTGCGATATCTTCAATGGATTCTGCCTGACTCAAGTAAATGGACATATAGTCAAACTGCGTTGCCCGGTTTTGCTCCGCCTGCAGTTGATCGTATTCGCGCTGCTTTTCCAAAATGATCTTTTCGCCCGCTTTTGCCATGCATCCGCAGGATTCTCGCGCCAAAATCTCCGCCTCAAAACAAACTTTATCGATTTTTTTCCAATCCTCGGTTTCCTGATTTTCTGCGATCAACTCCACCGCCTGCTTTCCCATTTTCTGGAAAGGCACACGCATTGTCGTGATCGCCGGCGTAAAGGAAAGTGTCTCCAGCAGTCCATCGTACCCACTGACACAGATATCTTCCGGCACACGGATTCCCCGCTTGATCAACTCGCTTACCACCGCCAATGCCATATGGTCATTCGCACACATAATCACTTCCGGCATCTCGTCTTCCGCCAGAAACCAGTCACACGCCTGAGCTCCCATATTGTACCAATAGTCTCCGTAAAACATCTGATGTTCTGTTACCGGAAGTCCGTATTCTTTCATCGTATCTAAAAAGCACTGCATCCGCTCTCTCGCATCCCAATACGTTTTCGGTCCACTCATAAAACAAAGCCGCTTTTTTCCATGTAATTCAATAAAATGCCGGATAAGTCCTGCCATCCCGGTCGTATTTTCCACAAGAAAGTTGACTGCTCCCTCCACTTTTTCGCGAATGCTGACCACCGGACAATGACAATATTTCTTCACATTGTCGAGGATCTTCTGCCGGCTGCTTTTTTCACTCATTGTATCCAATGCCAGTATCAATCCGGCAAATTCCTCATAACATGGCAGGTCCCATATCATTTGATCACCGATAAAATGTTGATTATTTTGTCCGTACTTTCCATAATTTGTAAAAATTGCCACATTATATCCCTGTAGTTCTGCTTCTTCGATGATTCCTTGGCACAAACGCATCTGAAATTCTTCTTTGACTTTTTCTGCAAATACCCCTATGGTTTTTCGTTTGTTTTGAAGCATAACCAAACCACCTCCTTATGTATGATGTTATCACAGAATAGACCATCTTACAACACTAACATTATGAAAAAAATGTGTCTTTGCAAGCCTTGTAAGACATTTCTAAATATGGTAAACTGGAAGCAGCAAATAGCACAAAGGGGGTTTTATATGAAACGGATTTGTATTGTATTTGTTGTTTTATTGCTTTTTCCATATTTTAACATGTTTGTATGGACGCCGTCCGAGCCGGACGCGATGTCCTCACAAGCATCGGCACTTTCGACAGAATCTTCGTCTGCCTCCGCTTCCCCGTATTACCTTGCGGCGATCGGCGCTGATGATACCGCTGCTGTCCTGGACGGTTACCCGGTCAAAGAGACCGTGATCGCGGTCATTGACACCGGTGCGGAATTGTCTCACGAAGATCTCGTCGATTCCCTATGGATCAATGAAGCGGAACGAAATGGCACGGACAATGTGGATGACGACGGCAATGGCTACATCGACGATATTTACGGCGTGGATTTTATCAACAATGTTCCCACTCCGGCCCCGGATAATCCATCCGCCCCGCTTCGTTATGAAGCCCCGGAAGATGATTCCAACACCAGCCACGGCACGCACGTCAGCGGGATTATTGGTATGAATCCGGACAATGCAGTCGGCTACGCCGGTGTCGGTTACCGCACAAAGATCATGATCTTAAAAGCAGGAAATTATAAAAACAGTTTTTCGTTTGCCAATGCCGCAAAAGCGCTTCAGTACGCGGTCGCCAATGGTGCAGACGTGATCAATATGTCGTTTGGCAGTTATAACGAAAACAGCACTTTCGCTGAAGAATTGGAAAAAGCTTCCTCTTCCTGTCTTCTTGTCGCAGCAGCCGGCAATAACGGAAGAGCCTCTTCGGACTCCACCATGTACCCTGCCGCCTATCCCTACGTGATTGGCGTAATGGCGGGCAATACAACGGATGGCTGCTGGACTTCTTCAAATTTTGTGGATACTTCCCCGGCTCCTTACGACATCCTTTGTCCGGGCGAGGCCATTCTCTCTACCACCCGCTACAATTCATATGCGGAAAAAAGCGGAACTTCGATGGCTTCCCCCATGACCGCCGGCAGTGCAGCGGTAATTATGGGATTTCTTGAAGCAAATAAAACTTACGAAAGCCGGGAAGCTCTTCTTGCTGATACAAAAAAATATCTACTTATGAGTGATTCCGTTTATACTTACATCGCAGATTCCGGCCTCATTTATATTACACCACGCCTGAATCTGAAAAATTCGCTGCAGCATATCATTGAGGATTTGAAAAAAGAGACGGGGGCGTCGGCATCTCCATCGGCCACGATAGAGCCTTCGGGAAATCCGGTTCCAACAAAAACGCCTTTGCCGACAAGTTCGGCGACTCCGGCAGCTACGAGAACACCTTCCGGGACTTCAGTGCCAACCACAACTCCGGTTGTAAACCCTTCTCCGACGGATTCGGCAATACCAGTGTCTCCTGCCCCTGCGGGAACACCTTCCAAGACTTCAGTGCCAACGATAAGTCATTCGCCGGCGAGCTCGGCGATTCCGGAAAGCTTTGAATCCCCTTCGGAAAGTCCAGTGGTTTCAGTAAGCCCAGCTCCCGCAAAAAAATTTGATACCAAATCTCTCAAAATAAAAAAAGTAACGCAAAAGAAAAAAGGCAAGCACAAACTTACCATAAAATGGGAAAAGTGTAAGGCAGCCACAAGATACCAGATTCGTGTAAAAAACAAAAAGAACGGTGAAACAAGGTGGCTTTACACGAAGAAAACGAAAATCACCGTAACCTACAGCAAGAAAATGCAGCTAAGTATCCGCGCCCAAAAGATAAGTGGGAAAAAGATATGGAGTGGGAGCTATAAGAAACTTCCTCGGGTAAAATCGTGAGGCGGGGAAAAGCAGCGGATTTCGGCAACTTTCTCTGTTTTCGTTGCCTTTTTCGCTTCTTGCCAGCCTTAAAAGCATCGGATTTCGCTGGGTTTCCCGATTTTCGCTGTCTTTTCGCCAATTTCTGACCGAGAAAGGCAACCTATTCTGGTGGCTTTCTCTATTTACGATGCCTTTTTCGCTTCTTGCCAGCCTTAAAAGCATCGGATTTCGCTGGGTTTCCCGATTTACGATGCCTTTTCGCCAGCCCCACACCAGCAAGCCCCACACCATACTCCCCATCCCTTCGAAAAATCTCCACCTTCCCTAACTACTCGCCACACCAAACACAAACGGGGCTGCCGCACGAATCACTTCGTGCGGCAGCCCCATCTGCGTTCTGTTATTATACACAAATTGTTTTCTATTTGGCTTTTACACTTGCCTTCTTGGAAATACCACTTAAAATCTTGCCATCACCCTTATTCTTAAAGGCACGTACTTTGTAGTAGAATTTCCTTCCTTTTACAGAATAGTTATCCTTGAAAGAATTCTTTTTGACTACCGCAAATTCATCGTAAACTCCGTATTTACTTTCAGCACGGTATACGATATAGCCGCTGGCTTTCTTGTATTTCTTCCAAGAAACATCTATCTTGCCTTTCTTGGCTTTTGCCTTTACCTTGGTAACTTTGTCTTTGAGGGTTTTAATCTTTCCTGTGGCTGCGGTGCTTCCTGCTGCCGCCTGAGCCGCCGATGCTGCTGCTTCATCCACATTTGCAGAGATCGCATATGCACTCATTTCGCTGTTGTTTGCCTTCTTCTTGGCTACCGCAACAACTTTGTAGTAGTACTTGCGTGCATTTTTCTTCATGCTTGTGTAACAACTCTCTTTGACATTTGCTACCAGTTTATATTTGCCATTTGCCTTCTTCGCACGGTAAACATTGTAGGATTGTGCTCCACGTACACCTTTCCAGGTAATGCGGATGCCTTTCTTTCCAATTTTCTTACGACGGACAAATGTCGTTCTTGGCAGTTGGTCTTTATTCACAGCCGGTGCTTCTGTTGCCCCCGGAGCCGGTGCTGCATTGCCTGATGAACCAGGAACCGGTGCCAGTGTCGGTGCCGGCGTCGGTTTCACGATACATTGGATCGTAATGGACTTTGTCGTAACACTTCCGGCATTGTTCTCGACTTCGAATACATACGTTCCATTTTCAGTCACTTCGTACGTTTTTCCGGTATACGGTTTCCCATTTACACGGATTTCCTTTATTCCGGAAACGCCGCCATCGGCTTCGATACCAAGTGTCGCTTTTTCGACGGAACTTGTCGGAGCACCTGTAATTGAAAGGACCGGCTCTGCTACATCTTTCTTCACAGATACCTTAGCAGAAACTTCTTTGCCCAAAATATCTTTTGCAGAAACAATCACATCGTATTCCCCATCCGGCAGATCCGAGATGCCAAATACCGTTTCCTCTGTGGTATTCTCTTCGCCATTGACAACGTAGCGGATTTCCTTCAATGCCGCCGTACCTTCTTGTACCGTAGCTACTATCGCAGCATCCTTCTTATTGGTAAATGTTCCTTCGGTAAAGTTTGGTGCGAGTCGAACGGTCGCTGCTGATTTTTCAACCATTGCGCGCTCTGAGGATACAATCACTTCATTATCATCCTGATCCACTATCTTCGCATAAACTACAAAATCCATCTCTTCTTCGAATGAAACCGGTTTGCCATCGTAGGCAATCCACTTTCCATTTTCATCCAGTTTCTCACCTCGTTTTACAATCTGGTAAGAAATGGATTTTACACTCGAATGTTTATCTTCTCCCGTAATCTCCATTTGGAAACCTTTGGAGGAAACCAGGATATCGCCTTCGTCCGATTTTGTCACATTCTGCACCCCATTCAGATCGGTCAGTGTGATCGATCCTTCCGGATTGACAATGTCTTTGAACAAGGCACGAAGTGTTTCATCTTTTCCTACCGTATAAACAAATTCTTTCTCTTTTGAAAGAAGTTTATCACCGGAATCGTACCAACCGGCAAATTCATAACCTTCTTTTTCGGCGGCTGTCAATTCCAATTCAAATCCGGTATTCACATCGTAATGATATGGCTGTTCTGCCGAATCCGTCTCGCTCTGAGCAGTCAATATATCTTCTCCACAATGCACCGCTCCGCCTTCGGTTACCCGCAGACCGACCTCGTATTTATTGCGCACTGTATACGTAATGATCTTCGACCGTTCACAGGAATCCGTCTTCGCTTTTACTTTGACATGAACCTCTTTTGGTGTCGTACCTTCGTCAATACGATTAAATGCGATCGTATTTCCTTGAATCGTGGCTGCCGCATTTTCCAAAACCGGACTTTCCACTGATGCAGTTTCTACCGGTGTTGTGTTCTCTTCTTCATCTGTAAGCTCATAAGAAAGCTTCACATTTTCCTGAACGTGGTCTTTGTGTACTTCACAAAGTGTCACATCTGTCTGTACATCAAACTGACGGGAAGGTTTTTCGCCTGTCTTTGGCACGTCGATATAATCATCAAAGGTTCGGATGGAAATGTCACACGTACATTTTTTACGTTTCAAGGTAATCGTATACGTATTTTCCATATCGCCTTTGGTAACCTTAATCGTCAACACATCGCCATCCCAGTTCTTATTGATCGTCGCTCCACTTCCGCAGGTAGCATTTACTTCCGGAAGCTGATGTTCCGGATAACCATACGGAACATCCACGGTATAATTTCTCTGATATGGTTTAAATTCTCCATTGAGTTTTACGCCGAATGCGATATCTTCCGCACTACCTACAGCAAGGCTGTTCAGGCAGGTTTCATCCGTATAAATATACGTGGTCAATTTACCGGATACATCCTGTGCGGCAATCGTAAACTCTTTGGTAGAAGTGGATTCATCCAGAATTACTGTTCCGGAATCCATCGTCTGTGTCGTGTAAGACTTACGCATCAATGGTTCTTTTCCTTCTACCTCAATCGAACCGGATTCATTCATTGCCGTTACTTTTCCTTCATACACAGCAACTTCTTTCAATGGGATCTCATTGTCTTCATCACCAACACAGTAAAACAATTGATTTTCCACACTGTCCGCTGTATAGAGATATACCTGCGGTCCCTTTGTCAAATATTCCACGTAGAGAATGGCGGTCGTCGCATTGTCAGCGGAATCGGTTACTTTTACCTGATAATAACCATTTTCCAAAAGATTGACATCATATCTGTCAGAAAGCGTTGTCGGCGTTCCTGTTACTTTAATGCCGCTTCCCAGATCCGTCGTCTTCTGAGTTATCATATCCACTTTCTGAATCTCTACGGATTTAATCTTACGGTCTGCCTTAATATCGTAAGCAATATAGGCATTTGCCGTTGTATAATCCGTGATTTCGCTTCCATTCTCGTCAACCAGCTTCAATGTTACATCCGGCCAGTCATCCGTGGTTTCGTCAATCTTTTCTGCATCTTCTTCGAAACAATCAATGGTAATGTGTTTCTGTGTGATATTTCCGGAACTGTCTTCCACGATTACGTGGTAGGTACCATTTTTCTTAACCTTTAACGTTCCTTCTGCAAACTGATTATTTACCAGTTTATCTGCTCCGTTTCCACCGATGCTGACAGAATTGAGCATCACGTCGTCGTAAGCGTAAACCGGAATTTCCAGAACTGTTCCCGGCTGAAGTTTCGTTGTACCTGTCGGAAGTGTCTTTCCAACCACAATCACCGGTTTCACCTTATCTTCCGGTACATCACGTCCGGTATCCCCCTCGCTTCGCTCGGAATAATATTCCACCATTCGGTCAAAGGAAGCACTGCCATTAATTACTTTTACCGTAACGGTATGTTTTTTCAGCGAAGTATTGTTGAAATCTACGGTGTGTCGTTTGTAGTATTCTCCTGCTACTTCTTCTCCGTCGCGGTCTCTGTATTGTTTCGTTACAAAACCAAAACTATTGTTACTGGATACTTCGATATCGCCTGTGTAATAGAAGTCAATACTTCTCGCATATGTCGTAAATGTAAAGCTATTGCCTTCTCCGCCGGTACAAATATCGCTATTGTATGGAAGTACGGTTCCTTGCGTAACAGCTCCGACATCCGTATCTTCCCATTCCTTTCCGTGCAAGGCATTGGTAAATTCAAATACCGGATTATCTGTACGAATATTGCATCCCGAAACGGTTGCCACAAATGTAATATCCTTAAAAGAACCTGTGGTCGTATCTGCAATTCGCAAAACACCGGAGCCCTCTTTCTGCGCGGTTACGGTAATGTATCCTGTCTTCACATTATAAGCTGCACTCTGCAAAAGTTTATTATCTGTTGCCACTTCTGCCTTGCCGTCTTTATTGATCTTCATTTCCGTAAGCGTAATATTGCTTCGTTTCGAAGAATCCATCGCTGCCTGTGTCGCTAGGGTAAAGTTGACCGGATTTCCTACTGTCAGAGAAACTTTATCCAGACAGTCAAATCGTGTCGTCGGTACCACTTTACCATACGCCGTATTGTTGCTTGACTCATACTCGCCGGCATCACTCTTTAAAGTAAACTGAAGATTTGCGGCACCTACCGAGTCTTCCGGATCAAATGCACTCAATGGAATCACTATCTTTCCTTTGATCTTCTGTGTCTTACCTGCTGCAATCTTCTGATCCGTACTGATGATTCCCGACGTATCGCTGTACGCAAGATAATCAAATACACCACCGTCATTTCCATTTCCAATAAGAGGCGTTTCGTTGGCATCGTCACCTAAGATCAGATTTCCACCAATTTCCAATGGAATATATTTATCTTCACTTCCATCTGTTTTTCCGGCACTGCGTTTTACCTGGAATTTTACATTGGAAGCGTCTTTTACACCAAGGTTGCTTACTGTCATATCCACATCGGCAAGAACGCAGGAAATATTATTTACACTTCGTTTTTCCAATGTGTCGCTGGCAGTAATTTCCAGACTATCAATCGAAAGTTCTGCTTTTTCTCCGACAGCAATCATTCCACATCCGTCGTCAGCATCCGCTGTACTCAATGCTTTTGCACCCGAATATGACGGATCCTCCTGCACCTCAAAGTAAATCTTTCCTCCGGCGATATCCGATGGAAGTGCTTTACACACGATGTCTTCCGTCGTCACCTGCTGTCCGGCAAGAATATTGCTCTCTACTTTCCACTGTGCAAGTTCTGCTGCCGCACTGCCATTTTTGCCTGCTGCCTTCAATGTGATATAGATTGGATTTGCCTTGCTTCCTCGAATCGCCACATCTCCGGTATTACGGAAGGAAACGCTTCCGCTCAGTTCCGCGCCGGATACAAAATTGTTCTGATCAAATGTGATCGATGCTTCTCCAATCTTCTGATCTCCGATTCCATACGTGATCGCATAAATACCGGAAGTTGCTGTGTTATTGGCATCAGGAACATATTCCGTATACTTTTCCCCATCAAAATCCATCGTGGATTTCTTTAATTTTGTCATCGTACCTTTGGTAAGAATTGTCAATGTTCCGCTCTCGTTTTCCGTCGTCGGTTTACCAAGTGCGATCTGTGGAGCATTAAAGATAAACTGGTCTTCTCCGCCGCCTTTCTTACTGTCAAAGAAGGCTGCTCTCGTATCTTCGGAAGTCCACTGATTTGATACGGAATCCTCATATACCTGCATATGATTCATCGCAAGCATAAATGCCTCTCCGAATTTTTTGACCGTCGGATCGTACTTTGTCACATAAAGGGCATTATTTACCGTATTGGTTACGGTCTGTGTGTAAACCGCAGAGATATTTCCATCTCCATCTACACCGATGGTCGCCTCTGCCTGTGCGTTTCCATGTTCCTTATCTACCGTAAACAATGGATCCACCGTGATCGCTGCATTAGTACTGTTCAATGCATTTTCAAGGCTCTTTTCTTTGATCACATAGGTAATTCCATTCATATTGTACATCAAGAACGTTTCTGCCTTCCCAGCATCTGACAATTTCCCATGAAGGAATTTCAAGTTGGTAAAGCTTGGAGATTCTACTTTCTCCTCGCAGCTTCCGCCGACATATACACCGTCGTTGTCATCGCTGTCATCGTAATCAACAAGCGTTTTCAAAAGAACCGGCGTCTCAAATTTCATGGAATTCTGCTCTATACTTCCGCTTTCTGTCATCACATTCTGCTTTTGGATCGTCGCTTTCTGAACATACAATTTTTTGATCTTTGCATATTCATCTGAGGCACCGTATTTATCCTTCTGCTCCGTGGTGTAAGAAATGAAGTAATCATTGTCTGTTCCTTCCGTAATCTGTACATTTTCCAGGCGCGTTCCCTGTTTTTCCCATTCATCTGTCGGCTCCAGATCGTATGTCTTATACGTTCCATCGCCCTGCCTTACACTGTAATGAAGTTTGGAATATTTTCCATACAGGTAATCCGTCGTCAATGCATATTGATAGTTTGCTTTCGCATAAGGATCTCCGGTTCCGGATTCGTTATTGGAATCGTTTCCTTGTGCCGCTTTGTCATATTTTTCTTTGTATTCTTTTTCGCGGGCTGTAAGTTCTGCCTCGGTATAAGGTTCGGTATCGGCATACACGTGAACATTCGATGTCGATCCGGAAGGAAGGAATCGATATCCATTGCCTTTACTTAGAACTACGGCATTCGTAAATTCACTCGGTGACTTTGTATCAAATTCTGCCGTTTTTACTTCTACCAGCTGGCTGGCCGCTTTCAGCATTTTATCCGATGACCAGCTTTCCGGAATCGTCTTTGCTGCTTCTTCACTATAAGACGTCCAGGTCACTTTGATCATACCATTTTCTACAATGGCATCATAATCCAGGTCGCCGGTGCTTTCTTCTTTTCCTGCTTTACGGTCCACTACGATATATTTGGTCGATGATGTTTCATCGATCGGATTGACAAGTCCCATCGAGTCTTGTCCTTCTTCTCCACCAACTCCGGTACTTGTTGTAGAAAGTTTGGACATAACAAGCTGGGTATTATTCAGGCTGTGACCCGGGTTTTTACGGCCTACCGTGTATAATACATAGTTTGCATCTCCTGCAGTCAACAGTTTATAATCCGAAGCACTGTCAAAACCGCTTCCCAGTTCTACTGCAGAAGCATTGCTGCCATAGCCGCTTACCTGAAATTCATCAATGCCTTCTACATCATATGCCTGTGCTGACATATCGTCCTGTGCGGCATTATCATCTGAAGAATTGATATTTTGCAGCCGGAATACATTTTTCGGCTTGGAAACCGTTACTGCAGCTCCTGCCACATCGTTATCAACCTCTTCTTCGGTTCCTCCCATATCCCGCCCGGCAACCTGCCAGGAGAAGAACCACGGCTCATCACCGTCCTCCTTTCGGGACGCATCATATCCTGCCTTACATCCGACAACATCCATTTCATAAGAGAAGAACAGGAATACCACTCGGAAGCCAACCGCCGCCGATGTGATAAATTCGTCTATCTGCGTTTTCTTGTTTATCGTAAACGCAAACGAGACGGATACTTTTACATAAATTTCCAGCTTTGCCAGGTCAACTCCGACTCCGGCGCCGGCCTCTACATATAGGCTCGGATTTAAACTTAATCCTGCAAACGAAACATTATTTTTAATACTTGTCGTTCCATCCGCATTTTTAACTTCTTCCTTTTCCAGTTCAATACCGGTCTGCGCCTCAAGTTCCATGCCGATCTGAACGTATACGTAAAAGATCGGACAACACTGGAAGCGATATTGCAAACGGATACTTCCCTCAATCGCCAATGCGATCATTGCGGAAGAAAACTCATATTTACCAGTCAGTTTACTGTATTTCCATACAAAAGACATATTGACAGAAATATCAATTTCCGCTTTTTTCGCCGGGGAAGCTTTCGCCGCCTGGCCGCTGTTACCGGTACCATCGGATTTACCTGCCTGTTTTTTCAACTGTTTAAAGATATTATTGGATGGATCTGACATGGCTTCTTTCATTTCCTTCAAGCTTTCTGCACCCATAACATCTTTTTCGGAAGCCTTGCCTCCCTCTTTACTCTTACCAAAGATAGGCGTTCCGACAGAAAATCCAATTTCATCGTCCCCCATCATAAATGTTCCATAACCAAGTCCGATTTCTATTTCCGGCAGATTCACACCCGGTGAAGTGTTTGCTACACTCGGCTGATTTGCCGTCTTTCCATCCTTATCTTCCGGAGCTTCAGCGGCTCCGGCCTCTTCGGATTCAAAAGCCTGTGCTGCCGGCTCTGGAACCGTATAGAAACCGCCTCGTTTGGTCGACGTGATCTTCTCTTCCTTTCCACTCGTCACACGAGAAGTGATATAATACGTTTCATTTCCATGCAGACATCCGAGATATCCATTAATCTGTGCCCCCGAAGAAGCTGCTGTAAATCCATTTGGCATCTTGGTCTCATACACCTTGATCTTGGATGGATTTTTATAGTCTTTTCTCAGATTTCCCTGCCAATTCGGCGTCCACTCATATTTCTTTGACTTGCTGTTCATCTTCGCCGGGCTGGCATCGTATCCGGACAGGAAAGATACCATTCCGCTCGAAACAGCGCCATACATTCTCACGCTTCCGTCCTTCGCCGCGATATCACGATAGGACTTCTGCTCTTCGGTCATATTCTTTTTCTGTTCTTCCGAGGTCTGCGTCGTTACAAATCCCGGAACCACCTGAAATGTCTCTTTTCCTGTCGCTCCCGGCGGAATATTCAAAGAGGCCGGCTGAACCGAATAATCTACCTTGATCACAACATCTTTTCCAAAATCTGTAATCTGATAAGGTTCGCCTGCTTTCAGGATTTTGATCGGAGTATATCCGTCTCCTGCTTCTGTATATTTACCATCCCCATCTTTATCTTTGTAGATGGCTACCATTTTCTCGCTGATAATTTCCGGATCTCTTACTACACTGACAGCATCCGGTGTATATACAGAAAATGTAATGCTGTTTGATACAATATCCGAATCTGTAATTGTAATATCCGAATCTCCATCGTACACCTTATCCCCATAAAGAATCTTGGTACCATCTTTCAGACCAAAATTGATCTTGTTGAAGTTGATCACTTTATCAGAGGATGTATAACTATATTCTCCGGCGTTGGATTTCAAATCGATTGCTTTTCCATCCACCTTGATGTTTTTTCCAATCGCAGCAAATTTATCTGCTTTTTCCTGATCGGTATCTTTTTCCGTCATAGACGTCTTACAGTTGATCTCCAATGTCTGATAACGGTTGTATTCACAGTTCAAAGTATAATCTGCTGTGATAGACATTCTTCTACCATTGTCATAATATTTTACTGTCGTAGAATTATTAAATCCTTTTTTCGAAGAAATGCTTCTGCTTCCTTCTTTCAATTCTACTTTATCAAGTCGGTAAACTCCGAGATTATCGGATCCTTTTACCTTCAATTCTGTTCCGAGATAGAATTTTCCATCTCCATCGGAATCAAAACCACCTTTTTCTATTGAAATAACCGGTTTCAGTCCTTTTTTTACTGCTGTCACATTTCCGCTGGAAGAACGATCCATACGGGTTTTGTCTTTGCTGTCACCCAGATTGATGTTCAATGTCGTCTGTTTACTCAGCCAGCGGCGGTACAAATTAATGCTTGCCGAGTTCACTTTTGAATCACGATTCCGCACTGTACCTTTACGTTTTGTAATAGCTGTTTTAAATGCAAGATAATCATTATTTCCGTCAGCGACATCATCAAGATTTACCTGGAAATTTTTAGTTTCTGACCCATTTCCAAATCTTGTATATATTGTCGTCGCAGCTTTTTTTGACTCTTCACTGAGGCGGTTTCTCATGTTACCGTCTCCACTGTCAGAAGTATATTCTGTCAATGATGTCGCAAAACTGCTGTTACCAATACCTACAAGCAGTCCACTATAATACTCTCTTGCCCAGTACAAACTATAGCTGGTCTTCGCCCAGAAAGATCCTGACATCTTACTGTACATATTTACCAGATCATCAATCTGATAATAGGTATTTGCGCGACGCTTTGCCACTAAGATGTCGCCGCCGCTTTTCGAGTTTCCACCCTCATCACTTGTAATCTGTGCCGTATAATTGTCTGTCAGATTACAATTTCTGCCCCAGTTGCTCTTCAATCCACTGGTACTGATCTTATAAGAATAATCGCCTGCTTCCTGTGCATTCATATCACCGGACTTATCGGTAACTTTTTCATAGTCTACAACGTTATTCTTACTTTTAACGGCTTTACTCTTTACTTCTTTGCTGCCGTTTTCCGTAATCGCCGTGTCACTTTCCTTGACACGCGCCGATGCATCTTTCGCCTCTTTGCTCTTCGATGCGGTCGCAACATTGTCCTTATCTGCCGTATCTGTATTAAACAGATTGACACGGATCTCCTGCGCGTTTTGTTTGATATTTCCACCCTTTGCATTTTTCAGTTGAATCGTAAAGTAACGGTCTTCTTCTGTTTTCTTGTTATCGTTCAGAAGTTCAATCTCAATCTCGGTACTTTCGATACCACCACTGAAACTTGCTGTGGACTCTGCCTTAGCATAATCCGTCCCCGCTTTTGCACTTCCATCTACAGTCTTGTAATCCACAGAGGAAACATACTGCGTTGCTCCTGTTCTGCTCAACTTGATCTTCGCTTTGCCTGTACTTTTGTCTACCCTTATCTGACTAAGTGCAAATCCCATAGTACTTTCGAGTTTTTCCTCGTCATCCTTGATGCACATTGATAAGCGGTTGGCAGATTCTGTAAACGCTGCCCCTTCCACATCATAAATGGTAAAGGATGCCAGTTCTTCCGCTTCATGCTCATCATCGTCCGTTGCTTTGACAACGATATCCTTTACCCATTCGCCGTCTTCAAAATCCACCTGCAGGAAACTTGTCTTAAATGGCATTTCCTGATCAAGTGCTGCATCCGTGTAACTTCCCTTTTCGTATGGCTTTTCATCTGTTATATGACGGCTGTTTAAGTTAATCCACAATTTTTGTGAACTCTCTTCTCCGGTCGTCTTTGACAAACTAAGTTTGTAATCGGCTTCTACTACACAAACATATTCATTTTGTTTAAAATCCTGGTCGCTTACAACAAGTGTTTCCTTTTCTCCTCCGGAAACAGCTTCCCATTTTCCATCTTTTTTTACATGCCAAAAATAGCGGACATACTCACCTTTTACGTCTTTCAACGAGAGTGTTACTTTTCCATCCGCTTTCTTTGCAACAACTTCATAAGAACTGCTTACCTGTTGTTTTCCCATCGTCCCATCGGTTCCGATCGGATTTTCCACCTTAACGGTATAGTCCTTATTGGATGCCGCATTGGCATACACCAATTCTTTTTCGTCTTCATCAAGTGCCGCTACAGCCGGAGTGATCGCCACTTTTGCTGTCGCTTTTCCTTTCGTTCCACCCAGACGATAAATCGTTATTTTCTGCTCTTTTACATTTTTTCCTTCTTCAATCGTTATGGAATCATTTTTAAAAGCAAATGTTCCATTCGGAAATTTTTCCTCCCAGGACTCCTCTTCTTCGATGGTCTTTCCATCATTTCCTGTTACGGACAAATTGCCTTTTTTCTCTGCTTCATACGCATATGATGACGTCCCCACACTAGTCACTAGCATGACTGCTGCGAGGAATACCGCCAGCAAACGTTTTCTCAAATGCTTCATACACATTTCCTCCTTATACCTCGATTTTTTCTATTACCCTATTCTATTTTATACCATAAAAATCCTCTGTTGTCTTGTTTTTTTCATAAAATCCCCTCATGTAACACAAATGGGAATTTTTTGCAAACAAATTGACAACTCTATAAATTTTTCGTATACTAAATAAAAAGGTAACTATTCAGGATCAATGAACGAAGGTTCATGCATCGTCGTGCTTGCACGTAAGAGGCATGAGGCTGCGTTCATTATGAGCCTAATAGGGCTCCCCCATCCATATGAGCATTTTTAGCCTTGTCAAAGGCGGGAAAGAACACGAAGTGTTCGAAATGCGAATATGCAGATGGGGGAAGTCCTGAATAGTTACCAACATGCAGCTATTCAGGATCAATGAACGAAAGTTCATGCATCGTCGTGCTTGCACGTAAGAGGCATGAGGCTGCGTTCATTAATTTTAAGACAGAAAGGAGCCGGTCAATGTACAGATTTGCCATATGCGATGATGACTCTCAATTTGCATCCTTATTAAAGGAAGCTTTAATTACAAACTTAAACCGTCGCAATATTTCTTTTGAAATTTTATCCTTTGACTCTCCTTCCAGTTTAATCTCGCGTTTTGAGCAGGGAGAATCGTTTGATCTCCTGTTTCTGGATATTGTCTTTCAAGACACAACGGGAATTCAGACGGCACGCCGCCTGCGTTCCTTTCGCATTGATACAGACATCATTTTTTTAAGTTCCAGCAGTGATTATGCATTGGAAAGTTTTGACGTTTCTCCTCTGCATTATCTTATCAAATCACCAAAACTGGAAAAACTGGAAGAAGCGCTTGACCGCTTTTTTGACAAACATGCAGAGCAAAATTTTTACGTCAAATCGAGAGAAGGCATCTTGGCACTTCCTGTTTCCGATATTTTATTCTTTGAAATCTATGGACACGATCTTTCCGTTCATTTAACTTCCGGCGAAAATCACACCTTTTCCGGAACGCTGAAAAAGATTGAAGAGGATCTCCCAAGTTCCACATTCATCCGGGCACATAAAAGTTATCTGGTCAATATGGCACACATCGTAAAAATAGCCCGTTATCAGATTACCTTGTCCACCGGCCAATCCGTTCCGATCAGCAAAAAAAATTACTTGAGCATTATGTCCGCATTTGTAGACTACTCGACCCGCTCCCTTGAAATATAAAGAGAGCCACCTCTTACCCTTCCGGCAGCTCTCTTTTCCGTTCACATTTACTTTATCTTTGTTTTCTTAATCCTGCTCCATTTTCCATAATAATACGTCGCATTATTATAATTATAATAAACGGCCCGCACTTTAATATAGTAGGTTTTCTTTTTCCTTAAGTTCCAGAAATAGTCTGTCGTAGAATAACGGTCATCCAGTTTCTTTCCCTTTGTAAAAGCACGGTTTCTCGCCAATTTCACTTGATAATGATCCGCTTTTTTGACTTTCTTCCAGGAAATTTTCCACTCGTTGGTATCGCTTTTCTTCACTTTTACTCCGGTTACCCGCTTCGGTATCACTTTCTTATATGTGGAACCGGTTTTATAACTGCTTCCCGAAGATGCGTTTCCGGCATTTGAACGATTTGAAGTCTTGTTTGCCTGCGTACCGGAAGTTGTCTGTGGCCGTTTTGTCTGCTGTGGTTTTGCTGTCGCCTGAGAAACACTCGTGTTCTGTGGCGTTTTCGTCGCTTGTGGGGCCTTTGTTTGCTGTGGTCCCGCACTTTCCTGAGGCGCCTTTGTCTCCTGTGGTTTGACCGTCGGCGTCGGAGCCGGTTCTTTGTCAAATTCGCCAATAAATCCTACCCTATTTTTCCAACCGGGAAGATCGTTCCACGTTCCATCCCGATACATTTGTACATAATTTTCTGTGCCGCATATCGTGTCATTGTTCGGCTCGTTAGCTGCCCAGTTCCGGTAAGTCAGAGGACTTCCATCCTGCCAGACAAATGTTCCTTCTTCTTTTTCATCTGTCGCACCGATGAAAAATGTCCATTCGTCGATTTCGGCTACTTTTTTGGCAATGGCATCATTTTTCTCCTGCGAATCAATTTTTACAAGCGATCCGCCATTTTCTTCACAGAATCTCTGCGCCACTTTATAAGGAAGCGATGCCTTGTAAAATTTGACTATTTTTCCATCGCATTCGAATTCCGCGTCCGCTTTCATATCCAATGGAGTCTCTACGATAAATCCGCCATCATTAAAATAGGAAGGCATATCATTCCATTTACCACTTAGCTGCGTCACAGCAAGATAAAATTCATTATCTCCGGCACAATCCGGCTGGTTCATCCCCCAATTGGTGTAACTCACTTCACTTCCACTGTTCCATTTCCAAGCCTTACCTTTTTCTTCCATGCTTGCGCCAATGTAATAATATTTCCGAATCTGGTCCGCGACAAAATCCTTGATTACCTTGTCTTTTTCTTCATCCTGAATCTCTGCCAGACTGCTTCGCATACCCGAAGCCAGTGCATTAATATCATTCCAGGAATAATCTTCATTATAAAGGGTCAGCAGTGCATTTCCATTTTTCAAAATCTTCTGCGGCGCCAATCCTCCAACAATCCTTGCGTCAATTGGTATCGCCACATTGTTTCCGCATTTGTCAAACACATACACATGGGTAACGTATCTGCCATATTCGTTATTATGCTCAGATATATTTACACGGAAACGATACACATCATCCCCCACCTTAGTTCCGGTTATGGATGAATTATGTACCCAGTCTGCCGCCAGATCATCCTGGCCATTTACCTCGGTCCACGTCGGAAACTGCACCCGGTCAACCTCTTTGTCATCGGATGCTTTACATTCCAAAATATACCCCTTGGAATCCTGCTCAACAATCCTTACATCGCTCAATGTCGGCGCCGTCCGGTCAATATATACGATCGGACATCTTATGGAAGAACGATTTCCTGCCGCATCCCAGGCATAAATATCTGTGAGATAATTTCCTTGGATCACCCCTGATTTAAGTGCGGAAAGCGGAATTCTCGCCGTCGCCGTATTCCCGGAAACACTTCCTGCAATCCAGTTTGCATCCTCACCTTGATGGATGTCAATATTCCAAGACGGAAATTCTATTTTACTCACTCCCACATTGTCGCTAACGTCACACACAACGGTGTAACCATCCGCATTTACATCAGTGATGCGGACATTACTGAGCGTTGGGGCCTGGGTATCTGCCACATCAAATGCAGCCTCATACGGAGCAGAATAAATTTCATAACTGGTAACAGTCGCAAGATTAAGTGTACGTCCCCAACTAATCTTACACCTTCCATCCCGGTTTGCTTCTCCCAGTGTAACAGTTGTTCCGCTTCTGCCAATAACCATGACCCAATGTCCATAACCAGGGTCAGTGTCTGCCGCTTTATAATGAATAACATCTCCCCTCTTCAATGTATTGATATTTCCTCTCCCCCAGGAAGAATGCATTGAACCATACAGATCATACGCAAGTTTACGTGCAAATCCATTACACTGCATACCTCCCCCAAAAGAATTACAATCATAACCGCCTACTCCAACACTTCCCTTGTGTGTATTACACGGTGTCCATGTGTAGCCGTCCGGATTGTTACAGCTTCCTACATCATTATAATTGGAATAACGATGACCGCTTTGAACTACATGATTCCAATATGCCCCATTGGGGAATTTTCTCTCCAGATCCATGATCGTCGCCGCATCCGCTTTAACGGACATTCCCAGCGAAACCAACATCATAAATCCGGTTAGTAAGAACAAATGATACCATTTTTTCGTGTTCATATGAACCGCCTCCTAACTTAATATCTTGATACAATTTGCATTTACCTCTTTTATGATCATTCCATATTTTTTTCTATTATATCAGGCAAAAGTTCAAATTTTTTTCCGTTTTTTTCACTAAAAGACCGCCAAACAGATTTTCC
>OHDS01000391.1_pt1 | contig 23717 bp, 21 predicted proteins | sample 1567031 | NCBI WGS metagenome assembly OHDS01 (sample SAMEA3879503, study PRJEB24766) | human gut metagenome | biome: human-associated habitat; feature: feces | place: USA | collected 1985/1987
CGTTGCGGCAGAGCACCTCGTACACGCCGCTGCCCACCGTGCCAAAGCCCAAGATCGCGATTTTTGCCATGATACAGCCCTCGTTCCTGTTTTCTATCAATATACTCTCACAGATTGTATCCGCAGTGTACGCCCACGACCATCCGCTGACGCGAAAGCTTTTCGGTCAGCTCCTCAGGGGTCATCTGCATGGTGTCGGTGCGGATGGTGACAGCCACCAGCGCCGCACCGTTCTCCGGGGTAGACTGGTTGATGGTCACGATGCTGGCACCGGCGGCGCTGATGCCGGCCAGAAGGCTCTGCAGTGCGCCCGTCTCGTCCCGCAGGGTCGCCATAACGGTGATGACCTCGCGGCCATTCTCCGAGTCGAAGATGCAGTCCTTATATTTATAAAATGCGCTGCGCGACAGGTCCACGCTGCGGGTCGCAGCCGAGATGCTGCGCGCCTCCCCGCTGGCCAGAAGCTCCTTGGCGCGGACGACTTTGAGAAAGACTTCCGGCAGCACCTGCGCGTCCACCAGATAAAAACGGCGTTCCAACTTGTTCACCTCACAAACACAAGTGTTCTTGCAGAAAATATAATAGCATCCGACTCCCCGCATTGCAAGGGGTCGGATGCTATTTTGTCAGATTATCCAGTTTTGTGCCGTGAAGTGCCCTCTCAGCGCACCGGAATTGCTACCCGATGCCGCAAAAGTATGAGTTTTTTGCTCAGTCGGTGTCGAGGTTGGTGGTATCCGGCTCCGACGTGAGGGGGGCGCTGGACACAGCGGCCTGACCGTGGGAGTAGTTGCAGACATCGGGCAGGTCGTCGGCGCGGTAGTAGCCCACTGCGGTGCTGGGGCAGGAGCCGCTGGCCAGCAGTCCGCTCTGGGTGCAGTAGCTGCGCTCCACGACGCCGTCTGCCGCCGGGAATGCCTTATAGGGCAGGTCTGCCTGCACCTGCTCCATCAGGGCCTTCCATGCCATGACGCAGGTGCGGGTCTTAGCCTGCTGCTTGCCGAGGGTCTTGGTCATGTCGTAGGGCGCGTCATAGCCCCACCACACGGCAGTGACGTAGTAGGGCGTGCCGCCCACGAACCACAGGTCCTTCTCGTCGCTGGCCGTACCGGTCTTGCCGAAGGCCTCCATACCGTTGGAGTTGGGGTAGCGGCCGCTGGCCGTGCCGACGCTGGAGAACAGGACGTTCTTGAGCAGGCGGTTCATGACATAAGCCGTCTGAGGGGTCAGGGCCTGATAGCTGGTGTCGTTGCTCTCCATATAGATGTTGCCGTCGCGGTCGAGGACGCGGGTGTAGAGATGGGGTGTGGTGTACTCGCCGTCATAGAAGATCTGGAACGCCGCCGCCAGCGCCATCGGGGTGACGCCGTGGGTCTGGCTGCCCATGACCATCTGCGCAAGGCCCACGTCGTTGACCGGGTCCAGCGTATTGAGCTGCAAGGTATTGTAGACGAAGTTGAAGATGTTGCTTGCGCCCACGAGGTCGCCCACCCGGATGGCGATGGTGTTCAGCGAGCGGGCGAGGCCGTTCCAGAGCGGCAGGTCGGAATTGTCGCCGTAGTTGCCGCCGTAGTTGCGGGGCCAGCTGCGCCATGCGTTGGGATAGGCTTTCAGCTGCTTGTCGGTCAGGCCCATCAGGCCGTTCTTCCGGCAGTAGTCCTCGTCGCGGATGACCATATCCTGTTTGAGGTAGAGGGGCGAGTTGTTGAGCATGGTGGACCAGTTGACCAGACCATACTCGATGCCCAGCGCATACGCACCGATGGGCTTGATGGTGGAGCCGGTCTGCCGGGTGACGCCGTAGGCGCGGTTCAGGGAGAGGCTCTTGGTCTTTTCGCCCAGACCGCCCACCATGGCCAGCACATTGCCGTCGTAGTCCAGCGTGACCATCGCGGCCTGTGTGCGGACGTTGCGGTAGTAGTAGACCGTGCCGTCCTCGCCGGTGCGGGTCTTGGGGGTGCCGTCCTCGTTGTACACCTGCACATCGTCGTCCGAGATGCTGGTCACTTCTTCCTCATGCCAGCCGGCCGGGAAGTAGGCGTCGTCGGTGTTGAGCATCAGATTCTCCATCGCGGTCTGGAGCTTGGGGTTCACGGTGGCCTCGATGGTGTAGCCGCCGGTGTAGAGCATACTCTGGGCGGTGGACTCGTCCACGCCCTCCTTGGCCATGATGTCCTTCACCACCTCGTTGAAGAGGGCGTCGGTGAAGTAGGAGGTGGTGGAGCTGCTCTTCTTGCTGCCATCCTCCTCCGCCAGCACCAGCGGCTGCGCCGCTGCGTTGCGGTAATCATCCTCCGAGATGACGCCCTGCTGCCACATATTGTAGAGCAGGAAGTTGCGGCGGTGGATGAGGTTTTCGGGGTTGGTGTAGGGGTTGTAGTTGGTCGGATTCTTGGTGATGGAAGCGATGGATGCGCACTCCCAGAGGGTCAGCTGGCTGACATCCTTGTTGAAGTACTCGTTGGCCGCCGTCTGGACGCCCTGAATGGTGCCCGTGAAGCTGATGGTGTTGAGATACGCTTCCAGAATGGTCTCCTTGGAATAGCTGCGGCTCAGGATGAGGGCGCGGTAGATCTCGCGCAGCTTACGCAGTGCGCCCTCGATGCCGCTGGCGCTCTTGTCGCTGGTCAGGTTCTTGATGAGCTGCTGCTCCAGCGTGGAGGCGCCCTGCTTGGAGCTGTAGATGGGCAGCAGGTACTCGTTGATCATCGCGCCGATGGTGCGCTTGAAGTTGACGCCCGGCTCGGTGTAGAAGTCCTTATCCTCGGTGCAGATGAATGCATACTGTAGGTTGGTCGGGATCTGCTCGAGGTCGGCCCAGACGCGGTGGCTGTTGGAGGAGCGCAGGGTGGCGTACTCCACCTGTGCACCGGTGTCCGGGTCGGTGGCCACCACAAGGCTCGACTGGCTCAGCTCGATGTTGTCGAGGTCCAGCAGGTCGCCATCGTTGGCCGTGACCTGCACCACATAGTAGACTGCGCCCACCGCCGCCAGACTGCCTGCCATGATGCCCAGACAGACGAGGGTGACGAGGGTGCGGCCCAGAAACCGCAGGACGGGGTGGCCGCTCTTTTCCTCCGGCTCCCGCGGCGCACGGCTGCGGCGGGGCGTCTCCTCGGCGGAGCGTCTCTCCCGGAGAGCACCGTCGCTGCGGATCTTTCGTCTTTCGTTGTTTGAGATAAGGATCCCCTCCTATCGCAATTTTCGCATCAAAGCACCGCCGAAGGGTGCTGTTCGCTGTTCATCCTGCTGCAGACGAGTCCGCCCGCAGCCATAATAATACATTATAGTCCTCGCCATCCTCTTCTGCAAGAGGCAAATCGACCGGATACGATATTAGTATAGCACATCTGCCCCGCCAAAGTACAGCACCCGGGTGTGAAAATTCTGCGCTTCTGTCTGAGGCTGTTGTTTTTTGCACATACTACCGTCTGAAACATCATTCTGCCCCGAAAGGAGTCCACTGCCATGCGCAAGGTCTGGCTCTGCGTTTTTTATGCCGTCTGCATCTTCACCATCGTGTTCAGCCTGTTCTGGATGGCCCTGCCTAAGCTCCCCTTCCCTGCCGACTCCGGCACAGAAACGCCCGCCTCCGAGCCGGGGCTGGCTGCACAGGGCCGCGCCGGGCAGGGCAGCACGGATTTTTACCTCTGCGACGAGGGCGGACGGGTGGTGGTCTACACCTGCACGGAGAACGGCCTGCCCGACAAGCGCCTCCTGCGCACCGGCATCTACGTCAACCTCCTGCCCGAGGCCGACGCCATCCGGCTCAAGCAGGGCTTCTACGTCTCCGGGGAGACCGCCCTGCGGGCGCAGCTAGAGGACCTCGGCGGATAAGCAAAAAGCCTGACCGCTTGCGGACGGTCAGGCTTTTTGCGTCTTTCATCAGGCTTCGAGCTGTTCCAGCGGAAGGAGATAATCCTTGCGGCACTGCTCGTAGTTGAGCATATATTCCTTCGTGGGGTTGTGATGCATCATATTCTTGAGGGTGTGGGAGTCGTAGTCCTCGCCTGCCTCCATGCCCACCAGACGGGCGGCAATGTTGGAGCAGTGGTCGGAGATGCGCTCGGCGTTGTTCAGCACATCGAGGAAGACGACACCGGTATCGATGGAGCAGATGCCGTCTTTCAGACGCTTGATGTGCTGGGCGCGGAGCTTCTCCACAAGGATGTCGATGACCTGCTCCAGCGGCTCCACCTGACTGGCCATCCGGCCATCGTCCGCCTCGAATGCATCCGCCGTAAGGGTCAGGATCTTTTCCAGCGCCTTGTCCAGAAGCTTCAGCTCCTGCTGGGCCATCTCGCTGAAGGCAACTTCCTTATCGGCCAGTTCCTGTGCCTTTTCCTTGATGTTCACGGCGTAGTCGCCGATGCGCTCGCACTCGGTGACGAAGTTGAGCAGCTCTGTCACCTCGTGGCTCTCCGCGTCGCCCAGCTCCTGATCCGCCAGCTTGATGAGGTAGTTGGAGATCTCGACCTCCATCCGGTCGATGAGGTTCTCGCGGACATCAATGGCGCTCACCACGTCCTCGTCCATCTTGAGCAGCAGCGGGGTGGAAAGACCGACGTTGCGGGCCGCACGGCGGGACATCTTGACGACGGCATTCTTGGCCTGCTGCAAAGCCACGGCCGGGCTCTTGAACAGACGCTCATCCAGCACAGGCATGCTCATCTCCTGCGCCTCCTCGGCGCTGCTGGGCACGGTCATCATGGCCAGCTTGGACAGCACACCGCTGCAGGGCAGGAAGAACAGCATCGCAATAACGCTGGTCATGGTGTGGATGTTTGCAATGCTGCTCTTGTTCATCACATCGCCCCACATGGGGATGCCGATGGTGAACTGGAGCGCATAGACCAGCGCCAGCAGGATGACGCTGCCGATGATGTTGAAGTACAGGTGGATGAGGGCGGCGCGCTTGCCGTCCTTGGAGGAGCCGCCGATGGTCAGCAGCGGGGTGAACGCGGTGCCGATGTGGGCACCCAGCACGATGGGGATGGCCGAACTGAAGGTGACGAGGCCGGTGCTGGACAGAGCCTGCAGGATACCCACCGACGCCGAGGACGACTGGATGATGACCGTGACCACCACACCCACGAGAACGCCGAGGATGGGGTTGGCCATGGTGACGAACAGCTCCTGAAACATGGCGCTCTCCCGCAGGGGGGACACTCCGGTGTCCATCAGGCTCATGCCGGTGAACAGGATGCCGAAGCCCAGCATGATCTGGCCGATGTTCTTCTTTTTCGCGCTGCGGATAAAGACATAAAAAATGCAGCCGATAAACGCCACCACCGGCGCAAACGTCTTGGGCTGGATGAGGGTCAGGATGAGGCTGTCGCCCGAAATATCCGCCATGCGGATGAGCTGGCCCGTGACCGTCGTACCAATGTTTGCACCCATGATAACGCCTACCGACTGCGTAAGGGTCATGATGCCGGAGTTGACAAGGCCGACACAGATGACGACCGTACCGGCGGACGACTGGATCACGCCGGTGATGAGCGTACCGAAAATAACGCCCTTGATGGTGGAGGAGGTCAGCTTCTGTAATACGCCCTGCATCTTGCCGCCGGCCAGCTTTTCGAGGCCGGCGCCCATGATCGACATACCATACAGGAACAGCGCAATACCGCCCAGCAGAGAGGTGATGTGTGTAATGTCCATAAAACAATGCTCCTAAAATCTTCCTATTGCTCCATTGCACAAGACGGCTTCGCCCAGCTCTCCGTATGCAAAACGCCGTCCTTTTTATTATATCATCGAACCCCCCGGCTCAACAAGCATTATTTTACAGGAAAATCACCTTTTTGACTGGAATTTTAAAATTCCCGCCCTCTTTTGCACTGTTCTTTTCTTTGATTTTACTTCGATTTTACGTTAGTGTTTTCTAACCCGCTGCCCGGTATTCCCGGGAATGCGTCAGGCGGCGTCCAGCTCTTCCATCGCCTCCCGCAGGGTGTCCGCCGAGAACAGGAACGCCCCCGCCTCCGTGTATACTTCCACATGACCGCCCACATATCGCAGCTCTACATCTTTCATTCCTCTTCCCTCCTGTGTCTTTTTGTTCTGACAGGAGTATAGCAGAATAAAAGTCCAATAAAATGTATTTTTAGGCGGTTTTTTGAACAAAAAAGCGCAGAAAAGCCTCTCCCTTTGGGAGAGGTGGCATCGCGCAAGCGATGACGGAGAGGGCAAGCCCGTCTCCCGAGAGCCGCCGGACAGCGATAAGCAGGTTCTTTGACAGAGCGATGCTATCGCTGCGCCTGTTCCTCTCCGTCAGCGTCCTTGCCCTCTCCGCACAGTGATAAACTGTCTCTTTGTCAGAGCCAAAATCTGACGGGTTTTCTCCATTCACGCAGGAAACCGGGCGATTCGCGCAGGTTTTCTTGATTTTTTCCCCCAGATGTGGTACATTCAGGTCAGTCAGACGCTCTCTGTTTTCACCATTTATTTTCACCATTCAAAGGAGGTTTTTGTATGCTGTCTTATCGTAAGCTTGCGATGCGTGTTCTGGGCCGGCCTCTCCATACGGGGGGCAGCGATTCGCCCCGTCCGGCCTCTCAGCGGGCAGCGGCGCTTATCCTGACTGCCGCAATGCTCACCACCCTTACCGCCCCGGCCTTTGCAAAGGAATGGTACATTGAAGAAGGTGACATCACCGTGAGAGCAGGTGAGACCGAAGGGACGAACAAGGTCTCACAAGGGGAGAATCCGGAGGTGGAAGACACCAACACCGTTATCACAAATAGTGACAAGGACAAAGCTTCTTCCAACACCGTGACCATCGAGGCCAAAGATAAGGACGATAAGGTAGAGGTCACACTCAAGGATGTGAACATCGACACCAGCAGCCGGAGCGAAGCCGCCGTGAGCGTGACTGGCGAGGGCAATACCAATATCGAGCTGGATGGCGACAACGCGCTGAAGAGCGACATCTACAGCAGCGGCATCTCCAGCAGCGGCAGCCTCACCATCTCCGGCGGCGAAAATGACAGCCTGACGGCCCAAGGCGGCAGCGGCGCAGACGGCATCTATAGCAGCGGCAGCCTCACCATCTCCGGCGGTACGGTCACTGCCAACGGCGGCAGCGGCGCAGACGGCGGCGACGGCGGCGACGGCATCTGGAGCAGCGGCGGCGTCACCATCTCCGGCGGTAGTACGGTCACTGCCAACGGCGGCGACGGCAAAGACGACTACGGCGGCGACGGCATCCGCAGCGACAGCGGCGACGTCACCATTTCCGGCGGTACGGTCAAAGCCGCTGGCGGCGACAGCAAAGACGGCTACGGCGGCGACGGCATCCGCAGCGGCGGCGGCGTCACCATCTCCGGCAATACGGTCAACGCCGCTGGCGGCAACGGCGGCAAAGTCGGCGGCTACGGCATCTGCAGCTTCGCCCGTGTCGCCATCTCCGGCGGTACGGTCAACGCCGCTGGCGGTAACGGCAAAAACAGCAACGGCGGCAGCGACGGCATCATCAGCAACGATATCGATCTGTCGGGCAGCCTCGAGCTGACCGCCAAGGCCGGTAGGCCCAACGGCAAGGCCATCTCGTGGGCCGGCCATGAGCTTGACCTCGACACCATCAAGGACAAGCTGGGCCCGGGCGCAAAAGTCACCGCCACCGACGCTAATGGCGAAACCAAGCAGGTCTCTAGCCCCATCCCCCGTCCTGTGGAGCCGGAAGAGCCTGAGCCTGTTATCCCCGAGGAGTCTTCTTCCTCTTCTGACGGCGGCTCTGCCACCCCGTCCGCACCCGCCTCTCCCCTCCCCGGCCTGACTGTCACCGACAAGGACGGCCAGCGCATCTCCTACACGAGCACCCAGAGCGGCAATACTCTCACCGTCTGCGTCGGGCGGTTCACGGCCTCCCTCCGGGTCTCGCTGGCCGCGCTGCGTCAGCTGCGGGCTGAGGGCATCGACACCATCACCTTCCAGACCATCCTCTGCTCCACCACCCTCTCGGTGGACGAGCTGCTGGCCATGGGCGGCGAGGACGCCGAGGCTGTCCTGACCCACCGGCTCACCGCTTCCAGCCTCACCGTGGGCTGAAGCTCCTCTCTCCCCTTCCCACAGGCATAGAAAGGCCCCGCTGCCCTGCACATTTCATGCAGAGCGGCGGGGCCTTTTTCTGTTTTACTGCACCCCGGCAGAAACCGGGACTCGTTTTTCCTGCTTTTCGGGCTTTCTGCGCTGCTCCTGAGCGGCAGCGCGGGAGCGGTCGTAGCAATAGCGGATGATGGCCTGACGGCGGACGATGCCGATGAACATCCCCCGGTCGTCCACCACGGGGACGAAGTTCTGGTTCATGGCCGCCTCGATGAGCTGGTCCATGCTCGTCGTGACGGTAACGGCCTTGTAGTCCCGCTTATGGGCGAAGTCCCGGATGGGCACATCCTCCGCCGCCTCAAGGTCAAGGCCGTGGAACTTCTTCAGCCCCCACAGGATGTCCCCCTCCGTCAGGGTACCCACATACTCGCCCTTGCGGTTGAGCACCGGGATGGATGCGTAGCGGTTGTTCTCCCATTTTTCCAGCGTCTGGCGAAGGGTGAAGTCATCGTACACATACATCAGGTCCTGCTTGGGGGAAAGGAAAAACAGAATATTCATGAAAACAACTCCTATTATGAACTTTTTCCGCCGCCGGGGCCGCAGCTCCTGTGCAGCCGCAGCAAATTCCTGTCTTCATCACCTTGATCAAATATTCCTGCATCCTGCGCCGGATACAGTCCTACTCTTTCCACTTTAGATTTTAGCACTTTTTCATAGTAAGATAAAGATGCCTGCGCCATGTTTTATATTTTATTCACAATCACCTTTTGTTTCGTCGGATAAATATTCACGAAATGGATGCACAGCGAAGGATTTTGTGCTATACTAACACTAGGAATACGGCTCTTGGCGGCTTCGTCTGTCTTCCAGTATACCGGCTCGCGGTGTCGAAACAGGCCGAAGCCGGCGATCCGTGCCAGACTTTTCCCCTTTGCATCTGCAATTATGTGCTGTACAGCTTCCGAAGAAAGTTGTATAATAAGAGCGGTACGCCGCCCTTTGGGCCTGCGCGCCGCCCCGCCGCCGTGCGGACAGGGGTACAATCATGAATAAAAGGAGCAGAGCGACTATGATCACTTCCCGTTTTCCGCTGGGAGATGTCAGCTTCTCAGCCGAGTATTTTTCCACGCTCGTGGGCGAAGCAACCAAACAATGCTACGGCGTGGCCGCAATGGCCCCCCGTGATCTGACCGACCGCGTCCGCTGCGCCGTGCGCGGCGTGGACGACTCGGCCAAGGGCGTCCGTGTCACACAGGAAGAGGGCCGTCTCGTGATCGAGCTGCACATTGCCGTCAGCTACGGGCTGAACATCTCCACCGCCGCGCGTGCCATCTCGCACCGCGTGAAGGATGAGGTGGAGCAGGCCACCGGCCTGAAGGTCGCCCGCGTGGTCGTATCGGTCGATGACGTGGTTGCCTGACGAGACAAAGCCCGCCCGGGGGATACCGGGAAGATATAAGGAGTAAAAAGCAATGATTTCTGGTAAGATCCTGCGCGACGCCATCATTTCCGGCGCAAACAACATCAACAATCAGCGCTCCCGCGTGGATGAGCTGAATGTCTTCCCTGTCCCCGATGGCGACACCGGCACCAACATGGGCATGACCGTCGGCGCAGCCGTCCGTGAGCTGCAGGCCATGGACGACAGCTGCACCGTGGGCGAGGCCGCAAAGACCGCCGCCTCCGCCATGCTGCGCGGCGCCCGCGGCAACTCCGGCGTCATCACCAGCCTGCTGTTCCGCGGCTTCTCCAAAGCTCTGGAGGGCAAGAAAGAGGCCGACGCCGCCGACATCGTCTCTGCGCTCAAGAAGGGCGTCGAGGGCGCTTACAAGGCCGTCATGAAGCCCACCGAGGGCACCATCCTGACCGTGGCCCGCGTGGCTTCGGAGGAAGCTGCCGCCTGCGGCAAGGAGGATGTGGCCGAGCTGTGGGACGTCGTCCTCGCTGCGGGCCAGAAGGCTCTGGAGGACACTCCCAACCTGCTGCCCGTCCTGAAAAAAGCCGGTGTCGTGGATGCCGGCGGTCAGGGCATCATGATCATCTTTGAGGGCATGGGCAAGGTCTTCCACGGGGAGGACATCGTGGCCGGCGGCGAGGCTGCCCCCAACAAGGCCAAGCTCTCCACCGCGAACGCGGGCAAGGGCGTTTTTACCGATGACCTGATGAAGGTCGAGGACATCAAGAACGGCTACTGCACCCAGTTCCTCATCAACAAGAACGAGGGCGCAAGTGCTGCAAAGATGCGTGCCTTCGCTGAATCCAACGGCGACAGCGTGGTCTGCATCGAGGACGACGACGTCATCAACCTCCATGTCCACACCGCCGACCCCGGCAAGATCCTGAGCGAGGCCATCAAGTACGGCTACCTCACCAACTTCAAGATCGAGAATATGCACGAGCAGTTCCTTGCCCGCCAGAAGCAGGGCAAGAGCCTTGAGAAGCAGGCTTCTGCCGAGAAGAAGCCCGACCCGGCCAGCGAGTTCATCTACGCTGCCGTTGACCCCAGCCGCGACTACGGCTTTGTCGCTGTCGCCGCCGGTGAGGGCCTGAAGGCCGTCTTTACCGACCTGTCCGCTGACGCGGTCGTCTCCGGCGGTCAGACCATGAACCCCGCCACCGAGGACATCCTCGCCGCCGTCCAGAGCGTCCCGGCCAAGACCGTCTTCGTCCTGCCCAACAACAAGAACATCATCATGGCTGCTGAGCAGGCCCAGAAGCTGGCCGACCGTCAGGTGGTCGTTCTGCCCACCCGCACCGTCCCCATGGGCATCACGGCTCTGCTGAACTTTGACCCCTCCGCCACCGTCGAGGCCAACACCATCAACATGATGTCCGCCGCCGACAAGGTATCCACCGGCCTCATCACCTACGCCGCCCGCGACAGCGAGTACGACGGCAAGCGCATCCGGAAGGGCGAGATCATGGCACTGGAGAACGGCAAGATCGTCTCCACCTCCAACGACATCACCAAGGCCACCTATCGTCTGGCCCGCGGTATGTGCAAGAAGGATTCCAGCTTCGTCACCATCATCTCCGGCTGCGACGTCTCCGACGAGGATGCCGAGAAGGTGACCGAGATCGTCAAGGCCAAGTGCCCCAACCACGTTGAGGTCAGCCACATCCGCGGCGGCCAGCCCGTTTACTATTATATGATCAGCGTGGAGTAAGATTCTCCCCTGTTCAAAGCAATACCCGCAACACAAAACGACCTCTGCTTCCGGTCATCCGGTCGCAGAGGTCGTTTTTTTTAGTTATACTGATTTTTACCCGGCGTGAAGGGCGTCATTCTTCGCCAGAAGGTACACACAGTACTGGTTCATGCTGATGCCCTCCCGCTGCGAATGCTCTGCGAGAGCGCGGTGCAGGCTTCGGGGCAGGCGCAGCTTGAACTGCCCGGAGTACGCCTCCAGACTGTCCGGCTCAGGAATTTCAATGTTCTCTTCCAGCGCTGCCTCCAGCCATGCCTTTTTGGCGTCCAAAGCGTTTTTCAGCGCCTCTTCCTCCGTCTCTCCGCAGGTGATGCAGCCCGGGAGGTCCGGATAAGAGGCCACAAAACCGCCCTCGTCACTGTCCCTGATAATTTCCATCCGATAGGACAGCGCCAGATAATCATTCAGCGTCTTCATCGTTCTTCGCCTCGCTCTCTACGATCTGTCTCACCATTTCGACATAGACTTTCTTGATCGGTTCATGCTTCGGGATCGTAATGGGATAGCAGCCTGCCTTGCGGAAGGTGTAATGACTGCTGCCGCTCCGGGGTGCGCTCATCTCATAGCCATAGCTTTCCAAGACCCTGCGCAGTTCGTCGAACCGGAGGTCTTTGCTCAAAGAGCATATCCTTGCCAACAGTTTATCCCATTTTGACATCCTGATTCTCCTATTTCCATTATATATGGTGTCGCATATGGTGTCAACATCTTTTTAGAAGAAGCTCACCTGACTGCTCTCGGGCAGGTCGCCCAGAGCGCCCACCTGACGCAGGCGGTCGATGATGCTGCTGCCGACGCCGGAGGCCTGCTGCAGCTCCTCGATGGAGAGGTATTCTTCGCCGTGGATGGTCACATTTTCCAGCGCATCAGCGGCGGCACCGCCCAGACCCTTCAGGGAGCAGAAGGGCAGACGCACCTTGCCGTCCTCCACCACATACTTCGAGCCGCGGCTCTTGCCCAGCTCGATGGGCAGGAACTCGTAGCCCCGCACCAGCATCTCGTTGACCAGCTGGAGCGAGACGAGGACGTCCTCGTCCTTGGCGTTTTTCTCCTCCTTCAGGCGGCGCTTGACCTCGTTCATGTGGGCGCGGGCCACCGCGGCACCACCCACGGCGGCTTCGTAGTCGATGTCATCGCCGCGGACAGTGAAATAGACCGCATAGAACGCCTGCGGATGGTAGAGCTTGAACCACATGAGACGGATGGCCGACATCAGGTAGGCCACGGCATGGGCTTTCGGGAACATATACTTGATCTTGCGGCAGCTCTCGATATACCAGTCCGGCACCTCGTGCTCCCGCATGGCCTCCTCCCAGCCGGGCGCGAAGCCGCCCTTGGCCACCTTGCCCTTACGGACGGCCTCCATGATGTCGAAGGCCATCTTCGGCTCGAGGCCCTTGCGCAGCAGGTAGAGCATGATGCTGTCGCGGCAGCCGATGACCTCCGCGATGGTGCAGGTGCCGCTGCGGATGAGTTCATCGGCGTTGCCCGTCCAGACGTCGGTGCCGTGAGACAGTCCCGAGATCTGGATCAGCTCGGAGAAATTCTTGGGCCGGGCCTCCACCAGCATCCCGCGCACGAAGTTCGTGCCCATCTCGGGGATGCCGAAGGTGCCGGTCTGGCTGTCGATCTGCTCCGGCGTGACGCCCAGCTCCTCCGGGCTGGTGAGCAAGCTGTAGACCTTGGGGTCGTTCATGGGGATGCTGTCCACCGGGATGCCGGTATATTCCTCGAAATACTTGTAGAAGGTGGGCATATCGTGGCCCAGCTCATCCAGCTTGAGCAGGGTGTCGTGAAGGTATTTGAACTCGAAGTGGGTGGTCAGCAGACCGCCCGCCACGTCATCCGCCGGGTGCTGGATGGGGCAGAAGTCGTAGATCTCGTAGGTGTCGGGCACGACGACCATGCCGCCGGGGTGCTGGCCGGTGGTGCGCTTGACGCCGGTGCAGCCCAGCGTCAGGCGGTTCTCCTCGGCGTGGTTGACCGTCCTCCCCCGCTCATCCAGATATTTTTTGACGTAGCCATAGGCTGTTTTATCCTGAATGCCGGAAACCGTGCCTGCCTTGAAGACGTTGGCCTTGCCGAACAGCTCCTCGGTGTAGCGGTGGACGTTGGACTGATATTCGCCCGAGAAATTCAGGTCAATATCCGGCTCCTTGTCGCCGTAGAAGCCGAGGAAGGTCTCGAAGGGGATGTCGTGGCCGTCCACCAGCATCCGGGTGCCGCACGCGGGGCAGTTCTTGTCGGGCAGGTCGAAGCCGTCCTCCACGCTGCCGTCGGTGATGAACTCGCTGTGCCTGCATTTGGGGCAGCGGTAATGGGGCGGCAGACTGTTGACCTCCGAGATGCCGGAGAAGTGGGCCACGGCCGATGAGCCGACCGAACCACGGCTGCCCACCTGATAGCCGCCCGCGTTGGAGTAGGCCACCAGCTTGACCGCGATGACGTACAGGACGGCGTAGCCGTGGCCGCAGATGGAGTCCAGCTCTTTTTGCAGCCGCTTCTCCACGATTTCAGGCAGCGGGTCGCCATAATCTCGCTTGGCGTGCGCCCATGTGGCGTCCCGGAGCTGCTGCTCTGCACCCTCGATGCTGGGCGGATAGGTGCCGCGCGGGATGGCGCGGACGCTGCCGTCGATGCTGGCCGCGATCTTGCGGGGGTTGGTCACGACGATCTCGTAGGCCTTCTCCTTGGGCAGATAGCGGAACTGGTCCAGCATATCCTCCGTCGTGCGGTAGAACAGAGGCGGCTGATTGTCCGCGTCCTTGAAGCCGTTGCCTGCCTGCAGGACGGAGCGGTAGATGGCGTCCTCCGGCTCGGTGAAGTGGACGTCGCCGGTGGCGATGACGGGCTTGTGGAGGTCTTCGCCCAGCTGGATGACGGTGCGGTTGAAGTCCTTGATGACCTCTTCGCTCTCCACCTTGCCGTCCCGCACCATATAGGCGTTGTTGCCCAGCGGCTGGACTTCCAGAACATCGTAATAGGAAGCGATCTTTTTCAGCTCCTCGTAGGAGCGGCCCTCCACGATGGCGCGGTACAGCTCGCCCGCCTCGCAGGCCGAGGTCAAAATCAGGCCGTCGCGGTACTTGTTGAGGAGGCTGCGGGGCACACGGGGCTTCTTGAAGAAGTAGTTGACGTGGGCCTCGCTGACGATCTTGTAGAGGTTCTTCAGGCCCATCTGGTTGCGCACGAGGATGATGAGGTGGTAATACTTCTTTTTCAGCACCTCGCGGTTGCCGCCGAGTCCGGTGTTGATGCCGCTGACGGCTGTGACCTGCTTTTCCTCCAGATCCTTGAGCATGACGCAGAAGATGCGGCCCAGCGCGGCGGAGTCCTCGCAGGCGCGATGAGCTTCGTAGGCGGGCAGCTCCAGGTGCTTGTTGATGGTTCCCTGCTTGTAGTTGTGGAGGCCGGGGTACATGGCCTGCGCCATGGTCAGGGTGTCGATATAGGTCGGTTCGAACTCGATGCCGCTCCGCTTGGCGGCGGCGCGGAGGAACCGGATGTCGAAGGAGTGGGCGTTATGGGCCACGAGGATGCGGCCATCCACGAATTTGAGGAAGGCTTCCAGCGCCTCGGCCTCGCCGGGGGCATTGGCCACCATCTCGTTGGTGATGCCGGTCAGCTCCGTGATCTTGGGCGTGATGGGCTTGCCGGGCTTAACGAAGGTGTCGAACTCCTCCACCACCTCGCCGTCCCGCACGATGACTGCACCGATCTCGGTCAGGTACTCCACGCCCGGGTCGAGGCCCGTCGTCTCGGTGTCGAAGACGCAGAACTCGCCATTCAGCGGCTCGTCCTTCACGCCGTAGACGCAGGGGATCATGTCATCGACGAAGTAGGCCTCACAGCCGTAGATGAGCTTGAAATCCGGGTCGGTCTTGTGGATGGCGTCCGCCGCCAGCATGGCTTCGGGGTAGCCCTGACAGACGCCGTGGTCAGTGATGGCGATGGCCGGGTGGCCCATCCGATGGGCCAGCTTGACGATGCCGCCGGGGTCGCAGAAGGCGTCCATGCTGGACAGCTTGGTATGCAGATGCAGCTCCACCCGCTTGACGGGAGCATTGTCCTCCCGCTTTTTGCGCTCGACGAAGAGGACATCGTAGGGCCAGACGATATAGTCATGCTCGTACTTGTCGTAGGAGCAGTCGCCCCGCACCACGACCGTCGTGCCCTTGGGGATGGACTCCCACTTGGAGCAGTCCTCCCCTTCCTGCGCACGGATCTTCAGGTTGATGGAGCCGGTGTAGTCGGTGATGGAGACGGTATAGATCTTACGGAAGCTGCCCTTCACCTCGGTGAAGAAAACATCGCCCCAGATCATGCACTTTCCGCCCTCGCCGCCCAAGTCCTTGAGGGGGGTGAGGTTCTTGGGGGAGAACATCTTGCCGTGGAAGATGGTGACGGGCTTGTCCGTGAGGTCGAGGCCCTCCACCTTGATGGAGGGCGCCGTATTCTTCCGCTCGAATTTGACGACAGGAGGAGCAATTTTGCGCTCCAGCTTTTCTTCCATCTGGCGCTGCTCGGCCTCGCCCACGCTGCTTTCCAGCGTCACCTTGGGCTTCACGCCGGTGTGGGCGGCGATACGCTCCGCCAGCAGCCGCTCGAACTGCATCTCCTGCAAAAACTTCGTGCCATGGCAGACGCCGATGGTGATGTTCTGGCCGGTGATGGTGATGCGGCATCGGTCGAGGAAGCCGTTGATGGGCACGCCGTCCCGCTTCATCTCCTCCATCAGCTCCCGCAGTCCGCTCTCGTCCAGCGCGGCGTAGCCGAAGAGGTTGTGGATGCGAAGCTCAAAGCCCTCATAGTCGGGCGCGAGGGAGGCCAGCAGCCGTGCGCACAGCCCCTTGTCCAGCAGGGCAGAACTGCGCAGCGTGAAAATGACCTGCCGCTCCTGCCGCAGCATCTGGGCGTGCTCGACGACCACGCGGCCAAAACAGGCCGCAAAGTCCGGGTCCGCCATAAACTGCGGCCATAGCTGGGAAACAAGTGGTGTCACAGTGGTACTCCTTTTTTCTATCAGATAACAACACAAACTGCCGCGCCCGGGATGGGCGTGGCAGTAAGTTGCTTTTAAGTCAGATCTTCTGTCTTGAAGACATGGTAGCCTTCGTAGTGGTAGCTGGCGTCGATGCCTTTCATATAGACCTCGCGGTCATTGATCTTTTCGGTCAGGGCGGCGCGCAGCAGGGCCTTTATCTCCACATCCTTGACCGGGCTGCGCTCCATCGCAAGGAGATAGTCCCCCTTATCGACGCGGCTCCAGTCGATGACCTGATGCAGCTCCTTTTTGAGGATCGCATCCAGCCAGATGCGGGTGCTGCGGCCGTTGCCCTCCCGGAACGGATGGGCCACATTCATCTCCACATACTTCTCGATGATCTCATCGAAGGAGGATTGCGGCATTGCATCGATGCTTTCCAGTGCCGGGCGCAGGTACATCACAGGCGCAAAGCGGAAATTGCCCTTTGCGATATTCACCGTCCGCATCTGTCCCGCAAACTCGTAGACGTCTCCGAACAGATACTTATGGATGGCCGCAAGCCCCTTGAAGGTGCCGACCTCGAAGGTATCCAGCAGACCGGTGTCATAAAGCTCGAGCGCCCGGGTCTTGCTGAGTTTTTCTTCTGCCCGGGCCAGCTCGGCCTCATTCGTCAGCCCAAGCTTATTCTGCAAAATCACAGTTTATAAATCTCCTCCATGAACTGGTCGAGGATATTCTCCCCCGTCAGCTTCCGGACAGGTTCGCCGTGGACGAAAAGCACCGCCTCGCCCTTGCCGCCGGCGATGCCGATGTCGGCCTCCCGGGCCTCGCCGGGGCCGTTGACGACACAGCCCATGACGGCCACCTTGATGGACTTCTTGCAGCCCTGAAGCCGCCGCTCCACTTCGTTTGCGATCTCGGTGCAGGGGTACTGGGTGCGGCCGCAGGTCGGGCAGGTGATGACCTCCGGGCCAGCCACCGGGAAGCCGACGGCGCGCAGGATGTTGTAGCCCGCTTCCACTTCCTTCTCGGGGTCGGCCGCCAGCGAGACGCGGATGGTGTCGCCGATGCCCTCCAGCAGCATCCCGCCGATGCCCATGCCGCTCTTGAGCAGACCCATCTGGTAGGTGCCCGCCTCGGTGACGCCCACATGGAGCGGGTAATCCGTCACGGCGCTGAGCTGGCGGTAGGCCTCCATCATGCGGGGGACGTTGGAGTTCTTGATGGAGATCACGATGTTGTTGAAATCGAACCTTTCCAGCAGGCGGACGTGGTACAGCGCGCTCTCCACCATCGCTTCGGGCACAGGCGCACCATATTTAGCAAGGATGTGCTTTTCCAGACTTCCGCCGTTGACGCCGATGCGGATGGGGATGTTCTTCTGCTGGCAGGCGTCCACCACCGCCTTCACCCGGTCGTCGTCGCCGATGTTGCCCGGATTGATGCGGATCTTGTCCACGCCCACGTCGGCGCAGGCGAGAGCCGCCTTGTAGTCGAAGTGGATGTCTGCCACGATGGGGATATTGACGGCGTTCTTTACGGCCTCGATGCACTTGGCATCCGCCGCGCTGGGGCAGGTCACCCGCAGGATCTGACAGCCCGCCGCCTCGCAGCGCTTGGCCTGTGCCACATTGCCCTCGATGTCCTCCACCGGGACGTTCAGCATGGTCTGCACGGCGATGGGATTCTTGCCGCCGATGGTCACATTTCCGATCTTGACTTCACGCTTCAGCTGCCGCATGGTACTTCCCCTTTCAGATCACTCCGGTCACGAGCCGGACGATGTCATTGTACGTTGCAAAGAGCATCAGGCCGAACAGCAGCGCGAAGGCGGCGACGGTCAGACTGCCCTGAATTTTTTCCGGCACAGCATGGCCGGTGACTGCCTCGATGAGCAGGAAGACGATCTTGCCGCCGTCCAGCGCCGGGAACGGCAGCAGATTTAAGACGCCGAGGTTGACGGTGATGAGCGCCAGCAGCTCGAAAACATCCTCCCAGCCGTAGCTGGCGGCCTGCCCGATGGCGGTCACGATGCCCACCGGGCCGGACAGGTCGTTGATGCTCTCGCGGCCCCGCAGCAGGTCAGCCAGCGAGGTGTAGATGATCCGGCCATAGTAGATGACGCTGTTGGCCGCTTCTTTCAAGACGTTCTTCGGTGTTTTTTTGAGTCCGTAGACCGTGAAGCCCAGCGTCATATGGGTCTGGCCCTGTGCATCCTGCCATGTGTCGAACTGGACGTCGGGCAGCTCCACCAGCTTCCCGTCCCGGCGGACGGTGAAGGCCGCACGGTAGCTCTCGGTGCGCATCAGCTCGTAGAGCATATCGTTGGCCACGAAGCAGTGCCGCCCGTTGACGGCCACGATCTCGTCCCCGGCCTGCAGGCCGGTCTGACCGCAGAGGGCATTGTCCTCCACGGCATAGATGACCTTGCTGGTGATGGGTTCACTGCGCAGCGAAATGAGGAGCAGCAGCACCACAAAGCCCAGCACGAAGTTCATCACCGCGCCTGCTGCCATCACCAGCATCCGCTGCCAGACGGCGGCCTCGTTCAGAGGCTTGCCCGTCCGCTGTGCCAGCACCTCCGGCGGGATGGCCGGGGCGGCATCCTCCTCGTTCCCGCCCTCGGCCTGCGTGCTCTCGGGGCTTTCCTCCCCTTCCAGCGCCACGAAGCCGCCCACGGGCAGGAGCCTCAGGGTGTACTGGGTGCCCTTGCGGTAGGTCTTGATGAGGGCCGGCCCCATGCCGATGGAGAACTCGTTGACTTGGACGCCGCAGAGCTTCGCCATCGCAAAATGGCCGAACTCATGGATGGCGATGACTGCGCCGAAGATGAGCAGCGCAGCCGCAAAGGTGATGAAAACTGACATTCTTTCTCCTATCTCACAGGTGTGCTCTCACAAAGGCGCGGGCCATGCGGTCGCACTCGTACACATCCGCGAGGCTGTAGCTGCCGCCGAAGCTGTCGCTGTCCACGACGGCCTCCACCAGACGGCCGATGTCGAGGAAACCGATCTTGTCCTCAAGGAAGAGCCTGACGGCCTCCTCGTTGGCACCGTTGGCAGCGCAGGGGCCGAGACCGCCCTTCCTGATGGCCTTTTTGCAGGCGGCAAGGCAGCGGAAGGTCTCCTCGTCGGCCACATCGAAGGTCAGCAGCTTGAGGGTGGTGAAGTCCAGCTCCGGCACGACGCCCGGCACACGGGCCGGGTAGGTCAGCGCATACTGGATGGGGATGCGCATATCCGGCACGCCCAGCTGGGCAATGATGGAGTTGTCGCTGTACTGCACCGCCGAGTGAACGATGCTCTGGCGCTGGACGACGATCTGGATCTTCTCGGGGGGGAGGCCGAACAGCCACACTGCCTCGATCAGCTCAAGGCCCTTGTTCATCAGGGTGGCGCTGTCGATGGTGATCTTCGCGCCCATGTTCCAGTTGGGGTGCCGGAGGGCGTCGGCCTTGGTCTTGCCCCGCAGCTCCTCGGTCTTCATCCCGAAGAAGGGGCCGCCGGAGGCCGTCAGCAGGATCTTCGTCAGGCTCTTGGCGCTCTCCTTGTCCTGCAAGCACTGGAAGATGGCCGAGTGCTCGCTGTCCACCGGCAGCAGCTTAACGCCGTGCTTCGCCACCGCCTGCGTCACGAGATGTCCGCCGGTGACGAGGCTCTCTTTGTTAGCGAGGGCGAGGTCATGGCCGCTCTCGATGGCGGCAAGGCTGGCGCCGAGGCCTGCGATGCCCACCACGCTGTTCAGCACCACGTCCGGACCATCCATCGCGGCGAGGGTCTTCAGCCCCTCGGGGCCGGTCAGGAGCTTGGGCGCGTCGGCGCGGCCCGCCAGTGCAGCCGAGAGCTTCTCTGCCCCGGCCTCGCTGGTCATGCAGACATACTTGGGGTGGAACTCTTCGATCTGCTGTAAGAGTTTATCCGTCTGGCTGTGGGCCGACAGACCGAACACCTCATACCCTTGGGCGCGGATAACGTCGAGGCTCTGGGTGCCGATAGAGCCGGTGGAACCCAGCAGCGTGATTTTTTTAGCCATAAAGCGCTACCTCCTGTTCTTTTTAGTAGTAGAACACTGCGATGACCACCATCGTGACAAAGGGCGCGATGAACATCACGCTGTCAAAGCGGTCGAGGATGCCGCCGTGCCCCGGGAAGATGGTGCCATAGTCCTTGATGCCGCACTGGCGCTTGACCACGCTGGCGAACAGGTCGCCGTAAATGCCCAGCACTGCGGCCACGCAGGCCAGCAGCGCGATGATGATATACATGGACACGCCGATGTTGGAGCGGGTGAACGCCTCCATCCGGTCTGCCGCCACCGAGTAGATGACCGTGACCAGTACGCCGAATACCATCGTGCCCAGCACGCCGCCCACAGCGCCCTCCACCGTCTTTTTGGGGCTGACCACCGGGCAGAGCTTATGCTTGCCGAAGGCGCGGCCCGCAAAGTAGGCGCAGGTGTCGCCGCCCCATGCGAAGCAGAGGATGAGCAGGATGAAGAAGATGGCGTCGTAGCCGAACTTCTCTACCGGCAGCAGCTCCTTGAGCCGGATGAAGGAGTAAAAGCAGAAGATGACGATGCCCGAAAACATTACAAGGCCGCTGGCTTTCTGGTAGCTGATGACGCCGTTGCGCACCACAAGATAGATGGCGTAGAACAGCACCACCAGGAAGGAGGCGGGCATCACCATCGCCCGGTAGATGCTGTAGCTCGACAGCATGATGAGCAGGGTGTAGGGCACCAGAATGCCCAGCAGCGGCCAGTCCTGTTTTTCGAAGCCCAGCGCAGAGTAGATCTCATGGAGGGCGATGAGGGTGATGGCCGCAATGACCAGATTGAACACCAGCGTATTGAAGGTGAACAGGACGCCCGCAAGGACGAACAGGCCCACCACGGCTGTGATGATTCGTGTTTTCATAGTTTCATGTTCTCCTTTGTTTCGTCCGGGAGCCGCTCCCCTGCTGCGGCAGAGGCAGCGGCATCAGCGCCCGAGGAAATACCGGACGCCCGCCGGGGGCCGCGCAGGCTGCGCGGCATCTGGGTGTGAAACGCCTTACAGGCCGCCGAAACGGCGGGAGCGCCGGTTGAACTCCGTGATGGCGGCGTCGAGGTCGCCGCGGGTGAAATCGGGCCACAGGACGTCCATTTCCACCAGCTCCGAATAGGCCGCCTGCCAGAGCATGAAGTTGGAGAGCCGCTTCTCCCCGCTGGGGCGGAGGATGAAGTCGGGGTCCTTCTGGCCGGCCGTGTACATCTGGGCCGAGAGGGCATCTTCCGTGATGTCCTCCGGCTTCAGCTCGCCCGCAGCCGCCTTGGCCGCGAGGCGCTGGGCTGCGCGGACGATCTCCGGCCGACCGCCGTAGTTGATGGCGATGTTGATGGTCAGGCCGGTCTTGCAGGCAGAGTCCCGCTCCAGCTTGTTCATCAGCTCCTGCAGCTTAGGCTCCAGCACCGTGCGGTCGCCCATGAAGCAGATGCGGACGTTCCGGTTCTCGTAGTCGAAGCCCTTGATGAGGTATTCGCCGAACAGCCGCATGATCGCACCCACCTCTTCGGCGGGGCGCTTCCAGTTTTCGGTCGAGAATGCGTAAAAATACACCGACTCCACGCCCAGCTCATCGCAGTAGTCCGCAATGTCCTGAAAGACCTGTGCGCCCTTCTTGTGCCCAGCGGTGCGGGGCAGGCCGCGGCTCTTGGCCCAGCGGCCGTTGCCGTCCATGATGATGCCGATGGACAGTCCCTTTGCAAAATCCTTTGGATGTTCCATGCTCTTCTTCCTCTACGATTCGTCTGGCAAAAAGTGCCGCGCACCTTCTCTCAGCGCACGGCACCTTCCTGCTTACAGCGGTCAGGCTCAGACGGACATGATCTCCTTCTGCTTCTCTTCCACGGCAGCGTCGATGTTCTTCACATACTTGTCGGTCAGCTTCTGGACATCCTCTTCCATGGTCTTCTGGGTGTCCTCGGTCAGCTCACCGGCCTTCTTCATAGCCTTGGCCTTATCCATGGCGTCACGGCGGACGTTGCGGACGGCGACCTTTGCCTCCTCACCCATCTTGGAGACTTCCTTTGCCAGCTGCTTGCGGCGCTCCTCGTTGGGGGCCGGGAAGTTCAGGCGGATGGTCTGGCCGTCGTCGATGGGGTTGATGCCCACATCGCTGGCGAGGATCGCCTTGCTGATGGCACGCAGAAGCGTGCGGTCCCACGGGGTGATGGTCAGGGTGCGGGCCTCGCTGACAGCCACAGAAGCCACCTGCTGGATGGGGGTGGGAGAGCCGTAGTAATCCACGGTCACTTTGTCCAGAACGCCGGGATTGGCACGGCCTGCGCGCACCGTCTTCAGCTCGCGCTCCAGATGCTCGACTGCACTCTTCATCTTGTCTTCAAATGCCTTGGTGTTGCTGCTCATTGTCCTAGTCTCCTGTTTGTTATCAATTTTCACCAGCCGCAGGACGCGTCTGGTTCATTCTATTGTCGGAAGCGGGGCGGTATGCTCAGCCCTCGTAGACCAGCGTGCCCACATTCTCGCCCTGCACGGCGCGGGCGATGTTGTCGGGGTCGGCCAGATCGAACACGAGGATGGGAAGCTTGTTGTCCCGGCAGAGGGTGGCTGCGGTGCCGTCCATGACCGCCAGACGGTCTTCCAGCACCTTGGTGAAGGTGAGGGTCTCGTACTTCTTGGCGTCGGGGTACTTGTGGGGGTCCTTGTCGTAGACACCATCCACCATCGTGGCCTTGAACATGATGTCGGCGCTGACCTCAACGGCGCGCAGGGCCGTGGTCGTGTCGGTGGAGAAGAAGGGGTTGCCGGTGCCGCCGCCAAAGATGGCGATCTTGCCCGCGTCCATCGCACGGAGCGCATCCTTGCGGGTGAAGGCCGGGGCCACCTGCGGCATGGTGATGGAGGTGAACACCTCCGTCGGCACGCCCAGCTGCTCCAGCTTGTCGGAGACGGCCAGTGCGTTCATCACCGTTGCCAGCATACCGATCTTATCGGCCAGCGTGCGCTCCATCTTGCCGCTGGAACGGCCGCGCCAGAAGTTGCCGCCGCCCACGACGATGCCGATCTGGACGCCCAGCTCGTGGGCCTTCTTCACGCCGCCGCAGATCGCGTCCATGGTCGGCTCGTCGAAGCCGGTGCCTTTCTCGCCGCCGAGTGCCTCGCCGCTGATCTTCAGAAGGATACGCTGATATTTCAATGCCATAATAACATACACCACCTGTATCAGATTTGGCCGCGCTGTGCGCTGCCGTTTTTATCTCCTGTCTATTTTACAATAAAACTGCTCCAAAGTAAACAGGCAAACGCCAGCTCTTCGGCAAAGGTTTCTCCCCCCGGCCCTCTTTGCGCAAAAAAAGACTGGACATTTGCCCCGGAACATGCTATAATACTGCTTGCATCCCGGCAAAATCGAATATGCGGGCATCGTACATCGGCTAGTATATCAGCCTTCCAAGCTGAGGAGGTGGGT
>OHDS01000402.1_pt1 | contig 23236 bp, 13 predicted proteins | sample 1567031 | NCBI WGS metagenome assembly OHDS01 (sample SAMEA3879503, study PRJEB24766) | human gut metagenome | biome: human-associated habitat; feature: feces | place: USA | collected 1985/1987
GCTGTCGTAGCGAGCGTCCCAGAGCGCCTTCCAGGTCTGGCCGCCGTCGTGGCTCACCTTGACATAATAATGGTCCTTGAAGTCCTCAAACTCGCCATACTCGAGCACCTTCGGGTCGATGGCGGTATAGAAGTTGAGATACTGTGCTCCCTTGGTGGCGGGCAGGATGAGCCACTCGTCCTGGTCGGCAGGCGTGCCGTCCTCGTGCTCGCCCACCTGATCCCAGGTGACCACCGCACTGCCCTTGCCCGTGTGTCTCCACAGGTTCAGGTCCTCCTCGTTGCCCGTCTCTTCCATCTCGGGAGTCGGGAAGCGAAACCAGGTGTAGGTCGGATCGTAGGTGTTGGTCGTCTGTACCTTCCAGCCTTCGGGGAAGGTCTTGCCCTCGAAGCCTTCGGTCAGCAGCGTGTCGGCCTGATCCTTCGCCAGTCGGTCCCAGGTCAGCGTCACGTAGCCGTCCTGTTGCACGGCACGGAGATTGACGGGCTTGGCGGGGATGTCCTGCGCGCAGGCCGCCGATGAGAACAATGCCGCCACGGCAAGCGAGGCGACAGAACGAAGCCACCTTGGCGTGGCCTTGTGGGTAGAATAATTAGCGTCCATAATCAATTTTTTTTGATATGTTTTTGGGTGCAAAGGTAGTGACAAAAAAGAGGGACGCCAACCTTTCTCCGATGGAACCGTCACTTTTTCACGAAAAAGCAATAGAAAATGCGCTTTTTAGCATAATTTTTCTATGGATATTCGTTCCCTCGAAATCTTTTGATAGATGGAAGGCTTCATGCCCGTGAGCCGCGTGAAGATGTTGATGAAGTTGGCCTGCGACTTGTAGCCGACGCTCTCGGAGATTGCCTTGATGGTATAGTGGCCATAGCGATCGTTGTCGGCGAGCCGCTGCATGGCCTCCTTGATGCGGTAGTCGTTGAGGAAGGAGCGGAAGTTCTTGCCATAGCCCTCGTTGATGGCTTCCGAGACGTAGCGGGGATTGGATCCCACGAGCTGGGCGAGGCGGTCGATGGAGAAGTCGGTACTGCAAAACTCCTCCACCTTTCCCATCACGCGTCCGATGTCGGCGAGCAGGGCGGCGCGTTGCTCGGTCGTGAGGATCAGCGATCGGGGAGCAGCCTCCTGAGCTTTTTCCTCTTGGTCGTCCCCTTGCACGTCCCCTTGCCCGTCTCTCTGATCGTCCCTCTGCTTGTCTCCTTGGTTGCTCTCCAGGTTGCCTCCCTTGTTGTCCTCCAGGTTGTCCTCCAGGTGGTCCCCCTTGTTGGCGGCCTGTGGCGCCTCCTTGGCTTGGATGGGGGAGGCGAGGAAGAGCTGGCTGCGGTCGTAGAGGCGGTTGTAGGCGTGGTGGAGCTGCCGCTTCTGTGCCGAGACGATGATGAAGAGCACGATGATCAAGGCCAGGGCGATGGCGAGTGCGAGGAGCCAGCGGGCCTGGGTGCGTATCTGCTGGTTGTCGAAGATCTGCTGCTGCGTGAGCAGATTGATGGTGCTGGCGTTTTTGTTGGCGTCGTAGATATACTGTGTGTTCTTCATGGCGTTGAGCTCGTCGCTGTAGTGGAGCTTCTCCATCAGGTTGGCATACTCCATGCGGCAGGTCGAGGCCCGCGTGGCGTCGCCCTGCGCGTCGTAGGCTTGTGCGAGGAGATGCATCGTCTCGGCCAGAAACTCATCGTGATTGGTGCGGCGGGCCCACTCCTCGTTTTTCTTGAGCAGCAGGATGGCGGAGTCGAGGCGATGGGTGTCCATATAGAGCTGGGCGAGACAGGAGTTGGTGTTGTCCACAAATGAGGAGTCCATGCCCGTGCGGATGGCATACTGCCGCGCCTGGATGTAGTAGCTGGCTGCTGCCGCGGGCTGGTCCTGGCTCTTGGCCACGAGGCCGCGCCCCATCAGGATGTTGTAGCGATAGCCACTGTTGTGCTCCACGTTGGCCTCCATCTGCTGGAGAAACACCATGCCGCTGTCGGCCTGGCCGACGAAGCACGAGGCCCCGACCAGGTTGTTGAGCACGGCGTTCTGCAGCGTCTTTTGACCCGTCTTGCGACTGCTCCTTAGTGCCTTGCGGTAGAAGTAGAGGCCCATCTGGTAGTCGCCCTGCGTGCTGTAGAGATTGCCCATGCCGTTGTAGAAGCGGGCGGTCAGTTCGCTATAGCCCTGGTGCTCGGCGATGCGGAGGCCGTCGAGATAGCTCTTCATCGAGGCCGTATAGAGCCGCTGGTCGTAGAACTTGTCGCCGGCCTGCAGCAAGCGTGTGGCAGTGGTTTGGTCGCCACTATTGCCCTTAGCGCCTTGGGCAAACCCCAGAGTGGTGCCCCAAAGGATAAGCGTGTATATGATGTAGATGATCTTCTTGGTCATGGTCCTTCCGCATTATGGACGCAAAATTAATAATTTTTCGCTGCTTATCCGCTGATTGAGTGTTAAAAGTCATTGTTTTGCGAAAAGAATGATACTTTTTGACCTTTTTACAAGCGAGGGGCGGAATTTTCTCGCAAGAGAGGGACAAGACTTCTCGCAAAGGATAGGGAAGGACTTTTGCGCAAGGATAGGGCAGGACTTTTGCGCGGCGGGCCTCCTTCGACTCTGGGCAAAAGAAAACCGCCAGCAGAGAGACGGTCGGTCTCCTGCTGGCGGAAGGGGTACATTTGTGCTTCCCGAAGCAGTATGTGTTTTACTTTCTCATGACCTTGCGCGTGTGGACGCTGCCGTCGGCCTGGATGTCGCGGATGATGTAGAGACCGCGGCCCATCTGGTCGGCCTCGATGCGCTTGCCGTCGATGGTGTAAACCTCGGAGCGCACGGTCTGGCTCTCCTTCGTCTGGGGCAGATCCTCGATGCCGTTGATGGCGTCGTTGAACTTAGCACCCTCGACATTCTCGACGGCGCAGCCCTCCACGTTCTTGGAATAGTAGTTGACGAAGGCGACGATGTTGAGGTTGTCTCTGTTCCACATGCGCCATGCCTCCTCGAAGTTGCCGGCCTGCACCTTGTCGTTCTTGGTGAAATAGACCGTGTTCAGACCCAGGGAGACCTCGTAGCTAAACTTGTTGCCGTCCCACTCGATGGGCTCGCCCCAGATGGAGTTGATGGCACGGGTCACGTGCTGGTGGGTGAACGATCCCTCGGCACCCATCTGGCCGTGGGCAGCGATGTTGTCCTCGGTCAGCATGACCGTGATGCGCGAACCATCCTTGGCGCTGCTGTTGCGCATACCCTCCACGCGGACCACGATGGTGGTGTCGTTATCGCCGTAGCGTGCGGAGAGATTGGTGATGATGATGTTGGCGGGATCGCTCTGGATCTGCTGGATGAGGCTCTCGATCTCCATGGCGGAACCGGGCATGTAGGTGCAGCACTTGTTGCCAGCCGTGGACATGGCGTCGAACCAGGCGTTGCGGCCGAACATCATGGCCGGAGCGTAGGTGCCGCGGTCGTTGTAGAGGGAAGCGTAGTCGTAGAGGTCGGTCTTGATATACTCGCCATTGACCACGCTGCGCTTCGTGGTGAGCCAGTCGGTGTAGTACATCACGTGGTGGGCGGCGGCAAAGACCTCGCCCTCATACTCGGGATTCTCCAGGGCGGTGTGGAGGTAGCCAGCCACGCGCGGGCAGTTGGGGCACGACTCGGTGGTAAACTCCTCCAGCAGCACCTTGCGCTTGAAGCCCATGGCGATGTCGAGCGCGTTGTTGGTCGGGTCGATATCGGTCTCGTCACCGAGGTCGGTGATGTTGACGTTGACGGCCGACTCGCCATCGACGCTTCCCAGGGTCGGGTTGATGGTCCACTTCAGGTCGAGATACTGGCCCGAGGTGATGGTCTTGTCGAAGGTCGTGGCAAACTTCTGGCCAGCCACGGTGGTGGTGATGGTGAACTTGTTTACGGGGCGTGTGGCCTTGTTGAACACCGTACCGCTCATGGTCACGGATCCCGTCGTGGCGTTGAGCATGGCCTTGGCGCCCGTGAGGGCCAGGTCATACTTCGGCAGGTTATTGCCCACGATGACGGCCTCCACGCTGATGGCACCCTGTCCGTGGCGGTCGCCCCAGAAGGCATCAGAGGTGCTCTTGTAGTGGAAGGAACCCGTCTGACCCGGCTTCACGACGGAGAGGGCAGGAGTGCTGCCGCGCTGCTTCAGGTCGAAGCCGATGTAGAGGCGCTCGCCCGTGATGGCGTAGGGCGCGTTGAGCTCCACGACGTTCCAGCCCTTCTTGATGCGCGTGTCCGTCTTCATGGTGATGTAGCCCTCGGCCAGGTTCTCACCCTTCAGCGTCTTTCTCACCCAGACGCGCAGCGTGTCGATGTTGGAGCGGGAGCACAGAGCCACTCTGACTTGCGCCACGCTGTTGCCCTGGTAGGCTTCCATGGTTTCGCCAGGAAGCTGGATCGCAGCCGATACCCAAGTGTTGCCTTTCTGGGTGGCCATACCTTCACTGGCCACTGCGCCCTTGCAATAGCCCAACGCCAGCGTGTCCGACTGAGCCAGCAGCGGAGCTACCGTCAGAAGGGCGAGGAGAGTTAGTAAAATCTTCTTCATAAGAATCGTTTTTTATTGTTAATAGAATATGTTGTTGTCGTGACTGGAAAACCATTGATGACGGCGCAAATTTAGGAGATAATTTTGATATGACAAAATAATAGTTCGTAATTTTTGCTTTCTTTTCCTCAAATAGCACTTAGTTTTGACGGATTTTGTTACCCATCTCAAAGTTTGATTCTCCTAAAAGTTACCATTTGACACCCGAGGTTGTTCTAAATTTCGGTAGTAGGCTCTATCTTGCCCGTATTTAACGAGGTTTAACTTAGTTTCCAAGCATACTCGGTGGAAATTTGGCTATTTTTGCACTGAATCCAACTCAAAACGGTCTAACCGACCTCTTGAAAGGCGAGAAATCAACTAACAGTTTTATAAATATCAGCTTATGAAAAAACGAACCCTTCTCTTGGCAGTTCCGCTATGGATGCTGCTGTTCGTGCCCATACTTCCGATGTGGGCACAGGATTCCAAGGCGCAGCGCGTCTTGCGACCTGGCGTTGGCGACCCGGCCGGTACGCCCGCCAAGCGCGGCCCCATCGTGGGAGCCAAGCCGTGGCACCGCGAAGGAGGCAAACTGCGCAAGACACCGCGCTCGCTCGTGATGCCCAACCCCAACCAGCGCGTACGCCTCGCCAGTGCGGACGGCGTGGAGTTCTGGGGCAACGTCATCTATGCCAAGTCGTGGGACACCCTGCCCAGCGACGCCACTCCCTTCTATGTGGGACAGTTCCGCGGCACCAACCCCATCACGATCCAGAACCTCTGCAGCGGCGCTGCCCTCGACGCCAACGGTGGTGGTGTGTTCAAGGATGGCATGTTCCGCTTCGTGAGCTATTTCAGCTTCCTCGGCGAGATCATGGGTCAGTACTATGAGTACGACATGGACACCTGGGAGATGACGCGTACCGAGGATGTCAGCAATCGCCCGGACCTCTATTGCTTCGACACCGATGTCGATCCTATTACTAATAAGGTGTATGGTATCGCTTACAACAGCGATTTCTCGGGCTATGCACTCAACGTCATCGACTATGCGAGCCTGACGACGCAGACCATCGGCAACCTGGATGTCTATTTCCTCGGCTTTGCCATCAACTCCAAGGGTAGCATGTACGGTATCAGCAGCACGGGTAAGCTCTGCAAGATCAGCCGTACCACGGGTGCCGTGACCGAGATCGGTCCTACGGGTCTCTATCCGCTCTACCTGCAGAGTGCCGCGTTCGACCGCAATACGGACAAGCTCTATTGGGCTGCTTCGTTTGAGAACTCGCCCTCGGGTCTCTACGAGGTGGACACCCTGACGGCAAAGGCTACGAAGGTGGCCGACTTCCCCGACGGCGAGGAGGTCGTCTGTCTCACCGTGGCGGAGGCCCTGACCGACGTGAATGCGCCGGCCAAGATCAACGACCTCTCTGTCTCCTTCTCCAAGGGCAGCACCAGTGGTGTGGCTACGTTCACCGCTCCGACCACGACGTTTGGTGGCGAAGCGCTGACGGGCACGCTGACCGCTTCCGTACGTATCGAGAATGGAGAGCCCGTGACCAAGTCGTGCCAGCCGGGCGAGAAGGTGAGCATCGACATCACGGCCCCCAAGGGCGACAACGTCATCTTTGCTGCCACCACCAATGCCGCAGGACGTAGCCCGCTGGCCAAGACCACCGCATGGGTGGGACCGGACAACCCCAAGGCTGTCTCCTCTCTGAAACTGAAGATCGACCCTGAGACGATGAAGTCCACGCTGACTTGGCGTGCGCCGACGCAGGGTACACATGGCGGCTATGTCAATGGTCCGCAGGTCACTTACGACATCGTCCGCTACCCAGGTCGCGTGACGGTGGCTAAGAACTACACCAAGGTGAAGTTTGAGGAAACCCTCGAGAAGGGCAAGCTCACTTCCTTCTTCTATGTCGTGACCCCGGTCTATGAGGGTCTCTACGGCACACAGGCCACCTCCAACAAGATTCTCATCGGCGACGCCTGCGAGGTGCCCTATGAGGAGTACTTCAATACGGAGGAGGACTTCAACCTCTTCACCATCGTCGATGCCAACAACGATGGTAGCACGTGGGAGTATAACGCCACCAATGGCGTAGCCTACTGTACGTTCAGCTCGATGCAGGCCAGCGACGACTGGCTCATCACGCCGGAGATCCACCTCACCCCGGGCCGCAAGTACAACTTCTCCTTCAGTGCCCGCCGCGGTATGACCAGCTATCTCCAGCAGATTGGTGCTTCCTTCGGCGAGGGCCTCGATCCCTCTACCTATACTGAGATCGTCCCGAGAACGAACCTTCCTGAGAACGAGTGGGTCAACCTCAAGACGACCGTGACGGTCAAGGCTGACGGTGTCTATCACTTCGGTCTCCACGACCAGAGCCCTGTGGACGGCTACCGCACCTACGTGGACAGCATCCTCGTCACCGAGGGCCCGCTGCTCAGCTCTCCTGATACCGTGACCGACCTGACCATCGTTCCGGGCGACTACGGAGTGGGCGAGGCTACCCTCACCTTCCGTGCCCCGACCAAGGCCATCAACGGACAGACGCTGTCTTCTATCTCCAAGATCGAGGTTCGCCGCCGTGCGGAGACTGAGGACCTCATCCACACGTTCACCAACGTCACGCCGGGTCAGCAGCTGACCTTCACCGACAATGGCGCCCTGGATGGATTCAATACCTATATTATCACCGCCTATTCGGGCGACGAGGCCGGCGAGCCTGCCGAGCGTCGTGCCTATATCGGATTCGACATTCCTGGCATGCCGACGGATGTCCGCGCCACGTCTGGCCTCGATGCCATCACGGTCGACTGGAAGGCTCCGAGCACCCTGGGTGTCAACGGTGGCTATGTGGAGCCCGATGAGCTCACGTACAATATCTATACGCTCGACCTGGAGGCCCTCGACTTCGTGATCCTCAAGGAGGGTGTGAAGGGTCTCTCTTATCAGCCGCAGGTTCCTATGTACGGCGTGCAGGATCTCCACTACTTCGCTGTGAGCGGTGTCTCCGACGTAGGCGAGGGCGAGTATGAGGCGTCCAACCTGGTCATCTCGGGTGCTCCCTACACGCTGCCGTTCAGAGAGTCCTTCCGCAAGGGCAACCTCGACAACAGCCTCTGGTGGGTGGATACTGACGACTGCTTCTGGCCGAAGAGCTACAACTCTGCCGACGATATCATCGGTTCTGCCGACTGGACGCCGAAGGAAAAGGGAACAGTGGCTTCCTTCAACTCGGGCAAGATCTCTCTCAAGGGTGCTGCCAATCCTGTGCTGCGCTTCTGGCACAGTGGCGTACCGGACCTGGACTACCACCTGCGCCTGGAGGTCATGACGCCGGACAACAAGACCGTCGAACTCAAGGACATCGACTATAGCAAGCTCACGGGCGACCGCCAGTGGATCGAGGAGGTTGTGGACCTTGGCGACTATGCCGCCTACGACTTCATCGTACTGAAGTTCCTCGGTGAGTGCAACGACAAGGAGCTCCAGCGCCTCAGCTTCGACGCCGTGGAGATCTACGACGTGCTTGGCCACAACCTCTGTGCCGTCAGCACGAAGCCTACGCTCACGGGTACGGTCGGCAACGTAATGGAGGCCGGCGTCACCGTCCGCAACATCGGCGAGAACGTGGAGGACAACTTCACGATCGACCTCTACCTCAACGGTCGCAAGGTGGCCAGCCAGAAGGGTGGTCCGCTGGATCCGTTCCGCTCAGAGACCTACTACCTCAACTTCACTCCGAAGGTGGAGGATGCAGGCCAGTGTGAGGTCTATGCTACCGTACAGCCCGCCAGCGAGGATGATGATCCCAGCGACAACACAACGGCGAAAGTCAACATCAACGTCAAGGAGCCGGAGCTGCCCACCGTCACCGACCTGTCGGCTAAGCGCGAGGGCAACAACATCAACCTGGCCTGGACGAAGCCGACGAATACTTCCCGCACCGTCGTGGAGGACTTCGAGAGCTACCTGGCTTGGAGCAATGGCGAGAAGATCGGCGACTGGAAGACAGTCGATGGGGACAAGCTGCCGACAATCGGTATCAGTGGCTTCCTCTTCCCGCATTGCGGAGATCCGATGGCCTACATCATCTTCGATCCCGTCGAGATGGGTCTCAGCTCTCTCCCGCGCTTCGTAGCTCACTCGGGCACGCAGTATATCTCTTCTTGGGGTACCTACAATGAGTCTGCCGACGATGGTGGCAAGAGCGACGACTGGCTCATCTCTCCGGAGCTCGACGGTCGTGCACAGAAGATCGACTTCTGGGCCAAGGCTGCTTCCCTGACCTACGCACCGGAGGCCTTCGAGATCCTCTATTCCACCACTGGCGACAACGTCGAGGACTTCAAGCTCATCAGCACCCACGAGGCTGAGGGTGACGCTTGGTACAACTACGAGGCCAACCTGCCCGAGGGCACGAAGTACTTCGCTATCCGTTGCGTCAGCGAGAACAAGTTGGCTCTCTTCGTCGACGACATCACCTATCACGAGGGTCAGTTGACCATCCTCAACTACAATGTCTATCGCAACGGCGAGAAGATCGGCACGGCCAACGCCAACGCCACTTCTTTCAGCGACGCAGGCAACGATGGCGACATCTACACCATCACCATCGTCTATGACGAGGGCGAGTCAACCTTCAGCAACGAGGCCGGCATCACGCTCGGCGTAGAGGAGCTGACCCAGGGCCGACTCAATGTGATGACAGGTCGCGGCACCGTGACCGTCAGCAACGCCAATGGCAGTGACGTCACCATTCTCACTACCGACGGACGTCAGGTGGCCAAGGCCGACAACGTCGATAAGAAGACCTTCCATGTGCAGCGCGGCACCTATCTCGTGCGCGTCGCCGAGCATGTCTTCCACGTGGTAGTCAAGTAATCGGATTCATAGCAAGAGGACAAGCAGACCAACCAACGCTCCCAGAGCGGGTCTGCTTGTCCCTTTAACCAATAATTAAAACAATAATAACTATGTACAGAATCAGACATCTGCTGCTCCTGCTCACCGTGCTCTTTGCCGGATACAACGTACAGGCGCAGACACAAAGTCCGTACAAGTACGACTTCAACTCGCCGATCGACACCTCCGACCCGGAGTTTGCGCCCTTGGGCTGGGGCCATATCGTCGATGCGATGGTGGTTCGCTCCAACACCTACTACGTCCAGTACGCCTATCAGGCTACGGGCGGCGTGGACGATTCGGGCTGCCTGCACATCGGTTCGCAGACGGTGACGGACAGTCTCACCCAGACCCAGACGCTCAACGACATCTTGGTGCTTCCTCCTGTCGGAGGTACGATCACCGTCGATGTGAAGGCGTTGAACTATGGTAGCGATATCAAGTTCTATTATGTCAACTTCGAGGACGGTAAGTTCACGACCGATGGTCTCATCGACATGCCGGTTCCCGAGCTCTCCGAGGACCGCTTCTGCACCATCACCGTGCCGGAGATGGCCGAGGGAACTTACATCGGTATCCGTGGCAACAGCGTCCTGATCGACAATGTGACGGCTACGACGGCTGAGGTGACTCCGCTGCCTCGCATGAAGGTGCTCAAGGTGAGCGATGCCAATCCCGAGTATGTGGATGCGGCAAGCGATGGCAACTTCACGCTCAACTACTCCGTCCAGCTCCGCAACAACGGACAGCGCGACCTCAAGGTGGGCGATGAGAACTACTCGCTCTCCCTGGTCAACACCACGCTCAACAACCGTGTGGTGGGCACGACGGCCATGACGGAGGATCTCGCCCTCGGTGCTGAGACCACCGCCATGCTGACTGTCACCCTGCCTTACGCTTCTTATCCCAAGAACTACTCTTACGCCGTCCGCGACAACCTCACGGGCGAGCTCACGCCTTGTGGCGAGCGCCAGGCTTATCCCTACGAGCCCGTGGCAACGATGCTCGACCGTAGTGGCAAGCCCGTAGGCGACGCCATCGACCTGGGTATTGTCCAGGGCGAGGTCACCTATTCCTATCTCCTGCGCAACGACGGTGCTACGCCGCTCGATATCACCAATGTCTCGATGACGGGTGGATTCTCCACCGCCTTCAAGGCCCAGCAGGTCGCTCCCCACGCCGCGCTGACCTTCCCCATCACCTTCGGACAGGTGGGTACGGAGAACCAGGGCACGCTGACGCTGGAGACCAACAGTGGCACCGTGGAGATCGCGCTCTCGGCTACCTCTGTGGCAGCAAACGAGATGTATGCCAACTTCGAGAATGGCAAGATGCCGGCTGGCTACATCGTCGGCGAAAGTTGGTTCATCAGCGATTTCCCCCTGCAGGCCAACCTCCCCAACAACATCTATTGCGCCCAGGCGCAGTATGACGTAGAGCCTACGCGTCTGATCACGCCGATGCTGAAGGTGAAGAGTGGCGACGTGCTCCATTTCGATGCTGCCCGCCGTGACGACGCTACCTTCCTCCGCGTTTACTATTCTACCGACAGAAAGAACTGGACGCTTGCCCACACCATCGAGGGTACGGGTACCGACAACAACACGTTCAGTCCCTTCAACCTTATCTCCGACTCTCGCTACAGTGGCGAGTTCCGTTCCTACACGGTCGAGAACCTGCCCGCAGGCAATCTCTACCTCGCCTTTGAGTCGGCTGGTGCGCGCCTCGACAACATCTACGGCATGGGTTATGCGAAGATTTCCCACGACGTGATGTTCCAGCTTCTCAACCTCCCCACCGTGGCTACCGTCAATAGCGAGAGCCAGGCCAGCGTGAGAATCGTCAACAACCACCCGGCCGATATGGCCAAGGGTGCCTATGCCGTCAGCCTCTACCGCGACGGCAAGAAGGTGGCTACGGCTGCCGAGGCTGAGTTCCTCGCTGGCGAGAGCCGCCTGTTCGACCTGACGTTCACGCCGCACGAGGGTGGCACGGCCAACTACTATGCTGCCTTCGAGGTGGGTGGTCAGATTCTGTTCACCTCCGACACCGTGGCAGTGCAGGTACTTGCCGAGACGAGCAACAGCCTCGTCCAGGTCGGCAACCCCACCTTCCCCGTCACCAACAACAGCACCCCCGTTGCTCCTTATTATAAGCACAGCGAGAGCGACGCCATCTACAAGGCCGCTCAGTTGGGCCTGGAGCCTGGCACCCGCATCAAGGGTATCATCATCCGTGGATGGAACGAAAGCAAGGAACTTCCCACCAACCTGAAGGTGTGGATGTGCAACACCGACGATGCCGTGTTTACCTCGCCCTTCGCAGTCCACAATACCGACACGATGCAGCAGGTCTTCGACGATGTCTGCACCTTCCCGATCGCTGGCAACAAGACCGAGACCGCGGAGATGATGAACATCACGTTCAAGAACTCCTTCGTCTATGACGGCCGCAACCTCAGCATCTTCATGCACGCCGACGTGCCGTCAGGCTATTCCAACGTGCGCTTCGAGACCGACAAGTCTTCCCTTCAGGGACAGTCTGTTCATCGCAAGTCTGATTCCGACCTCACCGACAAGGACTTCACTCTCTCCGAGGATGGTGCTCCTGTCATCACCTTCGTCACGGAGAGCACGGCTTCCACGCCGCTCACGGGTGTGGTGACTGCTGAGGCCGACGGTACGCCCATCGCCCATGCCAACGTCACGCTCACTGCCGACAACGTGCAGTACGCCGCTACCACGGCCGAGGATGGCAGCTATCAGCTCAACGTCTTCAAGACCGACCGCGCCTACACCTTCCGTGCCGAGGCCATCGGCTACGAGCCCTACAAGCAGGAGGTCAGCAGCTTCGCCGAGGCTGTCAACGCTTCCCTGAAGGAGGGCCACGGAGTCTATATCGACAACGTCACGATGCCGGAGACCTTCACGGTCAACAACCGCTCCAACATCTTGGTCGATGTGATGAACATCGAGCCTGTCGACCTGGAGGCTGGTGCCTGGACGGCCAGCCTGGTGGACGGCGAGGGCTATGAGAAAGTTTCCTATGCCACGCCCGCTCTGAAGGCAGGCGAGAAGGCGACGCTCAACTTCCGCTACACGCCGCACGCCGAGGGCGAGATGGTCCTCCGTGCCAAGATCGTTGCCCATGGCACGACCACTCAGTCCGCGCTCTTCCAGTATGTCGTTGCTCCGGAGTCAACGGGTGGCAGCGTGCAGGTGCTCGATTCGACCAACCTTGCCGATTATGCCGTGCCTGTCCGTCTCTACGACAAGAACTCTGAGAGCCAGACCATCTACACGGCCGATCAGCTCGGCATTCCCTCTGGTTCTACGATCCAGCGCATCGCCTTCCGCGGCTACCAGAGTGGCTTCACCACCAAGGAGTATGAGGCCAACCTGCGCGTCTATATCGAGAACACCGACGACGACTACGAGCTTGGTTTCGTCGCTGCCGACACGACCGCTATGACCCGCGTCTATAACGGTACGCTCGAGGTCAAGAAGGATGGTACGAAGAAGAATCCTGCCGAGGTGATCGTCGTTGAGATCCCCGAGGGCTTCCGCTATACGGGCAAGAACCTGCGTCTCGCCTTCCATGTTGAGGCCAGCGAGTACACGAAGATGGCCTTCGTCACCGACAAGAAGGTGAGAAACTCCTTCTACCGTGGCGATGACAACCTCGACAAGTTGGCCAATGCCTCTTGGGACCAGAACGAGTCGCCGGTGATGTATCTTGAGGTACAGAGCACGAACGAGCTCTCAGGCCATGTCACCAATGGCAAGGGTGTGGCCCTCGCCAATGTCTTCGTCCAGCTCCAGAGTGGCGACGTCGTCTATAACAGCATGACCAATGAGGAGGGCTACTACCAGATGAAGGTTGCTCAGCCGCTGCTGAAGTACAACGCCATCTTCAAGCTCGACACCTACAAGACCGATACCGTCGCCGTTGACTTCCTCAAAGGCGATGTCGTCCTCGACCACCAGATGGCTCGTCCGTTCCGTCTCACGGGTTGCGTGAAGGGCTTCAATGGTGCCACCACCGACGTTCTCGACGATGTGACCGTGAAGCTCGTCCAGGGCGACATGGTGCTCACGACCGAGACCAACGACAATGGCAACTACGCACTCGACGTCCGCGACGCCGAGGGTGAGTATCAGCTCATCTTCGCCAAGGAGAAGTATCAGAGCGACACGACCGCCGTCACCTTCGACCAGCAGTCGATCGTCCGCGAGGCTACGCTCCTCCGTCTGAACACGCTCTCTGGCACGATCTACGCCAAGCGTGGCGAGGCCGATCCCGAGCCGCTGATGGGTGCCACCATCAATGTGCTGGGTCTTGCTGGTGCCACGGGCAACTTCATGCTCGAAAGCGATGCCGACGGCCACTTCTCTGTCGATATTCCTGCTGGCAACGGCCTCTATGGCATCTATGTCACGATGGTGGGTCTCAACGCCGCCAACAAGACGGTGACGATGAGCGGCGACGATTTGCAGGCTCCCGACATCATCCTGCTCGATGCTGCCGCAGCCGGAGTTGATGGTGTCGAGATCAACGACGCTGCCCGCCAGGGCGATGTCTATACGCTCAATGGCGAGCTGGTGGGTCGCAACCTCGACCTCAACACGCTGCCGAAGGGCCTCTACATCGTCAACGGCCGCAAGGTGGTTGTCAAGTAATCGACTTCATTTGTAGTCTGGGCGACTACTATGCGCGCCCAGGACTTCCTTCTATTTCCCTTCCCCTTTCGAGGCATCAGTCCTCGGAAGGGGATTTTTTAGTATGCGCCACTTGAAATAATTCTCCACTTTCCTCGTTTATATTACGACGTAGTATGTCGATAGTCTATATTACGCGTAGTAGATCGATTGCCTATGTTATGACGTAGTAGGTCGATAGTCTATGATGCGGCGTAGTATGTCGATCGCCGAAGGTCCGCCCTTTTGCCGTGGTGGCAGGGTAGGGGACCGTTTGGCACGAAACGAACAAGAAAGAATGGAAAAAGAAATCAAAGGTTTTGTCCGCGACCTGGTGTCGCTGGAGAAGAAGCCCGTCCGCGGCCTGTTGGTTGTGGAGTGGGTGGTGATGGCCTATCTTGCCCTCACGCTTTTGCTGATATTGTTCTTATACACGAAGTTGCCCGAAGCCAATCTGCTGGTGATGGGCCGTGTGCGCGTGCTTGCCATGACGGCTGCCCTCTGGCTGGTCTATCGTCTGTGGCCCAGCCGTCTGACGCGCCTCTTCCGCATAGCGGGCCAGATGAGCCTGCTCGGCGTATGGTATCCCGACATCTATGAGATCAACCGCGTGCTCCCCAACCTCGACCACGTCTTCGCCACGCTGGAGCAGACGCTGTTCGGTTGCCAGCCCGCCTTGCTCTTCCACGAGTGGCTACCCTCGCCCTGGTTCAGCGAGGCCTTCGATATGGGCTATTTCAGCTACTACCCCATGATAGCCCTCACCGTGTTCTACTACTTCTTCTGCCGTCCCCGGGAGTTTGAGCGCGCGTCGTCGGTGGTGATGATCTCCTTCTTCCTTTTCTACCTGATCTTCATCTTCGTGCCCGTCGTGGGCCCCACGTTCTACTATCATGCCATTGGCATGGAGAACGTTGTAGCGGGCGTCTTCCCCAGTCTCCACGACTATTTCAATACCCACACCGCCTGCCTCCCGTCCCCTGGCGACCCTGCGGGCCTCTTCTACCAGCTCGTCGAGGAGGCCAAGGAGGCTGGTGAGCGTCCCGTGGCCGCCTTCCCCAGTTCCCATGTGGGCATCAGCACGGTCTGCATGCTCCTTGTCTGGCACGCCCGCAACTACAAGTTGCTCCTGGCCTTCGCCCCGTTCTATGTCCTCCTTTGCTGTGCCACGGTCTATATCCAAGCCCACTACCTCGTCGATGCCCTCGTCGGACTGCCTACGGGTGCGCTCTTCTTCGCCCTCTCGATGTATTTCACCCGCAGGATGGGCAAAGCCCAGTAGATCTTATGCCATAGACATAAAAGACGAACCAACGAATGGAAATGATAGATAAAAGCATAAAGTCCACGAAGACCAGCGAGACGCATCCCAGGGTGTCCATCATCACCGTGACCTACAATGCCGAGTCGCTCTTGGCACGAACGCTGCAGAGTGTGCTTGCCCAGCGCTACGCCGACAAGGAGATTGTGGTGGTCGATGGCCAATCCTCCGACGGCACGGTGGCCGTCATCAAGCGCCATGCCGCCGCTATCCAGTCGTGGGTCAGCGAACCCGACCGGGGCATCTATGACGCGATGAACAAAGGCGTGCGGATGGCCACGGGCGACTGGATTCTCTTCATGAATGCAGGCGACACCTTCGCCAGCGACGACGTCCTTCAGCGCCTCTTCGACGCTGTGGATCCAGCGCAGGCCGACGTGGTCTATGGCGATGTGGTGAAGGGCGGCGTAGTGAAGGCCGCGCCGCGCCAGTACCGCCTCTACCATCGGATGTTGTTCTGCCATCAAAGCGTGTTGACCCGCCGCTCCTGCCTGCTCGACACTCCCTTTGATATCCGCCATCGTCTCTCTGCCGATTTCAAGTTCTTCCTCCTTCAATATCAGCGCGGTGCCCGCTTCCAGTATGTCCCTCTCCCCGTGTCCGTGTTTGATACGGGCGGCGTCTCCAACCGTTCCCGTTCCAAAGGCTTGCTCGACAATATCCGGGTGGTCTGCGAGGTGATTCCCTTCCCCCAGCGCCTCCTGTTTGTGGCGCGCCTGGCCGTGCCCTATCTGATGTGTCGCCTGCGGGGCAAGTGACCTTTCCCCCTCGTTCCCTCTGTTCCTCCTCCGTTCCTACTCCGCTCCTCCTCCAGCCTTCCGCAGAAAGTATTTGGCCCAATTATTTGTCTCGTTCGACGATAATTCGTACTTTTGCAGATGATATTGCCGTATCTGATTTCGGTAGTCATCATTTCCACACATATATATAGGACTACACTATGGAGCATATTTGGGGACAAATAGGGTTGGCATGCTTGCTCTGGCTGGGCAACTACGCTCTCTATCGTGCCTGCAACCACGGCATTTCGCCCAGTGCCAAACTACAACAACTGTTGCGTTACCTGCCCGCTTCCCTCGTGGCCGTGCTTCCGCTGGCCGTGACGGAGACCTGCGTCCTGCAGTCGGCGGTGCTGAAACTCTGGATCGTCGCCGAGCTCTGGGCCGCGGCTTTCCCCTTGACCTACCATCTGACCTACCGCAAGATTTCCCCCGACTACGACAACCAGATCGACCCCGCTTTTGCCATCTATCTCTTTGGCGTCCTGGCTGGTCTCTCCGTCCTTCTTCCCTCCCTCTGCGTGGCTCCGCTGCTGGTGTTGTCCCTCGTCGCCCCGCTGTTTCTGATAGGCTATTACCTCCTCTACCATCACGTCATCGACATGAATGGCATGCTGTTGATCCGCCAGACCAATTACAACGAGATCATCGAGTTTTTCCGCTCCAGCCCTTTGTGGAAGACCCTTGCCGGCCTCGTCTTGCTGTCGGGCCTCGTCCTGGCCTTTGTCCTGATCGGCCAGCCGCTCGTCGTCGGTGCTGCCTCGCTATGGAGCAGCGCCCTCATCGTCGTCCTGCTGGGCGCGGTGGCCCATTATCTTTTCAAGCCCCGCCACAGTCTCTTCTCCCGCACGGGACTGGCCAAACTCTACCTTGACGTGAGTGAATACGCGCGCAGCAACAGTCGCTATGTTCAGAATCAGCAGCAGCGCATGGAGCACCTGGAGGCCCGGGCCCTCCATCCTTTGTCCGCCCCCCACACCTTCCTGCTGGTCATCGGCGAGTCGGCCACGCGCGAGTATATGAGCGCCTTTGTGCCGATGGCGGAGGACACAACCCCCTGGATGCGCGCCCTCAGCGAGGACAGCGCCCATTGCGTCCTCTTCCCCCACGCCTACAGTTGCGATATCCAGACCGTGCCCTCGCTGGAGAAAGCCCTCACCGCCTTCAACCAGTATGATGGCGGCCAGTTCTACACCTCCACCTCCATCGTCGATATCGCCAAGCGCCTGGGCTACAAGGTCCACTGGTACAGCAACCAGGGCCATCTCGGTGCCGCCGACACCCCCGTCACCTTGGTCGCCGAGACCTCCGACGTGGCCAAGTGGACCAACCAGCAGTTGGGCAAGAAGTATTATGACGAGGCGCTGCTGGACTTCCTCGACGAGGTCGATCCCACCCGCAACAACCTCGTGGTGCTCCACCTCAAGGGAAGCCACTTCAACTACGAGAACCGCTTCCCCGAGGCCTGCCGCCAGTGGGGCGATGCCGACAACCACGACCTGGTCCTCAACTACAAGAACTCCCTCCACTACACCGACAGCGTCCTTCGGCAGGCTTTCGACACGCTGCGGGCGAAGTGCCACCTCCAGGGCATGATCTATTGCAGCGACCATGGCGTCGTGCCCAACCGCCAGCGGTTGCCCAACTTCTGGGGCTTCGGCTACACCTACATCCCCCTGATGGTGTGGATGAGCGAGGAGTATGTGGCGCGCCGTCCCGATCGGGCCAAGGCCCTCCGTGCCAACAAGGACAAATACTGGACCAACGACCTGCTCTACGACCTGGTGTGCGGCGTGCTCGACGTGGCCAGTCCTGACTATAAGGAAGCAAACTCCCTGGCCTCGCCCACCTATCGCTTCGAGCGCGACGACCTCACGATCATGAAGGGGACGATCCGCATTGCCGACGACCAGGACGGCGCCCCCGAGGCCGCCTCCACCAACTAACCCATACCGACTTTTATGCAGAAGATACTTTACTATACGGTCTATGGCCTCCTCTATGGCCTCTCCTTGCTGCCGTTGCGCCTGCTCTATGTGCTGAGCGACGCCATCTATCTCTTGATATACCACGTCGTCCACTACCGCCGCCGCGTCGTGTGGAAAAACCTGCGCAGCTCCTTCCCCGATCGTACGGAGGCCGACCTGCGGCAGATAGAGAAAGACTTCTACCATTGGTTTTGCGACTATGCGGTGGAGACCATCAAGTTGTTCTCCATCAGCGAGAAGGAGATTCGCCGCCGCATGGTCTTCAAGGGCTCCGACCGTGTGGACGAATGTCTCCTTCGTGGCCAGTCCTGCGCCATCTACCTGGGCCATTACTGCAACTGGGAGTGGGTCACGTCCCTGCCCCTTTGGGTCTCGCAGAAGGGCCAGTGCGGCCAGATCTACCATCCGCTGGAGAATGCGGGCATGGACAAGATGTTTCTGACCATCCGCCAGCGCTTCGGCGCAGTGAGCATCCCCATGGCCGAGTCCATCCGTCGCATCATCGCCTATCGCCAGAAAGGCATCCCGACCGTCGTCGGCTACATCTCCGACCAGAAGCCCTTCTGGTTCAACATCCACCACTGGTGCGACTTCCTCCACCACGACACCCCCGTGCTCTCGGGCACGGAGCGCATCGCGCGCAAACTGGACCAGGCCGTCTTCTACCTCGAGGTCAGCCGTCCGCGCCGTGGCTACTACGAGGCTGAGTTCAAGCTCATCACCCTCGATCCCAGCCAGTTTGAGGAAAACCAGCTGACCGACCGCTATTTCCTGATGCTGGAGCACACGATCTGCGCCCACCCGGCCTATTGGCTCTGGAGCCACGACCGCTGGAAGCGCACCCGCGAGCAGTTCAACGACCGCTACTATGTGAAAAACGGCAAGGTCTTCGAGTACGACGTGCCCCTGAGCAAGCGGAAGTGACAAAGGCCCCGCAGACGCCGTCCCCCTCCGACTTGCCCAGGCGTCTGCGCCCCTTCAGCGCGCCATGGCTAAATGGCTGAAAAACATGCCTTCTGGCGCGTTTCTTGAGCCCGAATTCCCCTTATTAAGATTATTTTGCGTTTTGTATTCAAAAAAGTTGCAAAAGATTTGGTGGTTTCAAAAAAACGTTGTTAATTTGCACCGTGATTAGGAATCACGGGCGATTGTACGCAATCTGCCAGCAATGCACTACTCGCGGGAGCGTAAGGTAATTGATGAAAGGTAACAGCAGAAATCCACTACAGGGATGGGCGGTTGTTCTCGGTCATTCATTTCCCCACGCCTCCGCGTTTTTTTGTGCAGCCGTATTTCCTTAATAAAATAGAATACGTTTAAACCAAATAACGACGATATGGAAGTAAAGAATGCATTCGCGGGGACCTTGGAGTCAGGTGACATCCTGGTTCAGATTACCCCCTCGGAGGAAGAGAGCCTTCAGATCGACCTCGACTCGACGGTAGAGTACCAGTTCGGCGGCCAGATTCGCAAGGTCATCAAAGAGACATTGGAGAATTTGGGCGTGAAGAAGGCCCATGTGAAGGCTACCGACAAGGGTGCCCTCGACTGCACCATTCGTGCGCGCGTCACCGCTGCCGCAGTCAGAGCCACGGGCAAGGATGTCTGGGAGGATTAGTCCTCGGCCACGTATCCTTGGAATCTATACTAACGGAAGTCTAAACAGAACAAAGTAACCGACAGAAGAAGTATGCAGAGATTAAGAAGAACTATGATGTTCGTGCCGGGCAACAACCCCGGTATGATGCAGGACGCCTTCATCTACGGTCCCGACTCGATTATGCTCGACTTGGAGGACTCTGTGACGATGGCTGAGAAAGATACCGCACGTTTGCTCGTTTACAACGCGCTGAAGACCATCGACTACGGCACGACCGAGATGGTGGTGCGTGTCAACCCGCTCTCCACGCCGTATGGCAAGAAGGACATCGAGGCCGTCGTCAAGGCTGGCGTCGATGTGGTTCGTATGCCGAAGACGGAGACCGCCGATGAGGTGCGTGAGATGGAGGCCGAGATCGAGCGCGTGGAGAAGGAGATTGGCTGCCTTGGCCGCACGAAGATCATGGCTGCCATCGAGAGCGCGCTGGGCGTGGTCAATGCCTATGCCATTGCTACTGCCTCCAAGCGCATGATGGGCATCGCCCTTGGCGCCGAGGACTATTGCGCCAACCTCAAGACGCAGCGCACGCCGGAGGGCATCGAGCTGCTGCTCGCCCGTCAGACCATCGTCGTGGCTGCCCGTGCTGCTGGCATCGACGCCCTCGACACGGTCTATTCCAACCTCAACGACATGGAGACCTTCCGCAAGGAGGTGGAGCAGATCCACAAGATGGGCTTCGACGGCAAGTCTATCATCAACCCGCGCCAGATCGATATCGTCAACGAGGTGTTCACCCCGTCTCAGAAGGCCATCGACAAGGCCATGGCCGTCGTCGACGCCATCAAGGAGGCCGAGAAGCGCGGTTCGGGTGTGATTGCATTGAACGGTAAGATGGTCGACCGCCCCGTCGTCCTTCGCGCACAGAGAACGATTGATTTGGCCGTTGCGGCAGGAGTTATAAAGAAGGAGGATTTGGCATGAGCAATTTAGAGGAAAGACAGGCTTTGATCGGCGAGATGGCCGAGCACCTGAAGAAGAATATTTATCACAGCGAGGAGCGTAAGATCACTACGCCCCGCAAGGAGTATCAGGCAGAGAGCCAGAAAGTGGTTTCTCTGGAGGAGGCTATCCGCCGTTCCGGTCTGAAGGACGGCATGACGATATCCTTCCACCACCACTTCCGTGGTGGCGACAAGGTGCTCAACATGGTGATGGACAAGATCGCCGAGATGGGCATCAAGGACCTCCACGTGGCTGCTTCCAGCCTGAACGACGTCCACAAGCCCCTCATCGAGCACATCAAGAACGGCGTCGTGACCCGCATCTCCACCTCCGGTATGCGTGGCGAGCTGGCCAAGGCCATCAGCCACGGCATCCTCAAGGAGCCGGTGGTGTTCCGTTCCCATGGTGGCCGTGGCTCTGCCATCGCCAATGGCGACATCCATATCGACGTGGCCTTCCTCGGCGCTTCTTCCTGCGACCCGATGGGCAACTCCTGCGGTTTCTCCCGTTCCGAGAATGCCAAGAGCATCTGCGGCTCCCTGGGCTACGCCCTTCCCGACGCCCGCTATGCCGACCACGTGGTGATCCTCACCGACGACCTCGTGAGCTATCCCAACACGCCGACCTCCATCTCCGAGCACGATGTGGACTGGGTGGTCGTCGTCGATTCCGTCGGCGATTCTTCCAAGATCGCCTCGGGTGCCATCCGCGATACGAAGAACCCGCGCGACATCCTGCTCGCCAAGGAGGCTTGCAAGGTGATCGTCAATAGTGGCTACTTCAAGGAGGGCTTCTCCATCCAGACTGGTTCTGGTGGTGCCTCGCTGGCCGTCGTCAAGTATCTGCGCCAGACGATGATCGACCAGAACGTGAAGGCTTCCTTCGCCCTCGGCGGCATCACCGCCCACATGGTGAAGCTCCACGAGGAGTGACTCATCGACCACCTCATCGACGTGCAGTCGTTCGACAAGGTCGCTGCCGAGTCCATCAAGGTCGATCCGAAGCACAAGGAGGTCTCTGCCAACGAGTATGCCTCTGCCGACGAGCCCGGCGCCGCCACGAAGTTCCTCGACATCGTGATCCTCTCCGCCCTGGAGGTGGACGTCAACTTCAACGTCAACGTGCTCGTGGGTAGCGACGGTATCATCCGTGGCGCCATCGGTGGCCACCCCGACACCGCTGCCGACTCTGCCCTGAGCATCGTCGTCTGCCCGTTGCTTCGCGGCCGCATCCCGTGTGTCGTCAATGAGGTGACCAACCTCATCACGCCGGGATCCACCGTCGATGTCGTCGTGACGGAGTATGGCGTGGCCGTCAACCCGCGCCGTCCGGATCTCGCCGAGCGCATGCAGGCTGCCGGCATCAAGCTCGTCACCCTGGAGAGCCTCCGCGACCGTGCCCTCCGTGTCATCGGCACGCCCGCCCCGCTGCCCTTCGGCGACAAGGTGGTCGGTGTGGTGATGAACCGCAACGGCGAGGTGATGGATGTCATCAAGAACATCAAGGACTAATCCTTCATACAAAATAGGAGAAGATGGCGATTGGCCTGCCCTGGTGCATGGCCAATCCCTCTCCTCCCTTATTGATTTAAAAAAAACAACCATACGTTGATGGAAATCACGCTCGAACAGCTATTGAAGAGCCGCGACCAGCGGTGGGACAGGGAGAGGCGCCTTTTGCAGGAGTTTCCTGGCCAGACGCTTGTCGTGCTGACCGTCGTCATGCCGGGCCGCGTCAAGCGCAATGCCCACACGCGCGTCATCGCCCGTGCTGCCGAGGCTGCCGTCCAGGCCTTTCTGGGTCCGAAAGTGGTGCTCCGCTACACCAACGACGCGCCGACGGGCTACGAGGCCTATTGGATCGTGCGTGCCGAGGCGCGCAGCGTGAAGCGCCAGATGTGCGGCATCGAGGATTTCCATCCCCTGGGTCGGCTTTTTGACCTCGATGTCATCCAGTCCGACGCCACCCCTCTCTCGCGCACCGACGTTGGTTTCGCGCCGCGCCGCTGCCTGCTCTGCGATCAGGAGGCCCGCTGGTGCATGCGCAATCATACCCACACGCAGGAGGAGATTCTCCAGCGCATCGACGAGATGGTGAGAGAGTTTAACGCTGAAAACTGACGCTTATGTATGCCGACTACGAGATAAGAGAAGTGCCCATCGGTTATGGACCAGCTCGCCGCAAGGTGGAGGAGTTTCTCGGAAAGCGCACCTTGCGACTCGACAAGGTCGATTACTACGAGGCCATCTACCCCTGTGGTGGCGACGAGATGCTGGCCGTCGGAGGCCTCTTGGGCGACGCCATCCGTTGCATCGCCGTCAAGGAGGGCATGGAGGACGAGCACCTGGCCAACCGCCTGGTGTCCCATCTGATGGTCATCGTGCAGCGTCGGGGCTACCCCACGGTGAA
>OHDS01000407.1_pt1 | contig 23060 bp, 16 predicted proteins | sample 1567031 | NCBI WGS metagenome assembly OHDS01 (sample SAMEA3879503, study PRJEB24766) | human gut metagenome | biome: human-associated habitat; feature: feces | place: USA | collected 1985/1987
CCGCCGATCTCGGTGCGGCCGGGGGCACTGTAAAGACCAGCTTCAGCATGGGGGCCAAAGGTGGCATCCAGACCATTCAGAACAGCTTCGTAGCGGGCAGCCTGTGCAGGAGTTTCGTCGGGCGCACAGCAGTAAAGTGCTGCCAGCCGGGCAGCGTGAGCGCCGCTGGAAAGCTCCTGCTTCCATGCGGAAACAGATTTCATCATAGGATAATCCTCCTTTTGAGCGGGTTGGAACTGCAGTGCAGGGCCGCATACAGGATGCTCTGCACACTTCTGTCCTTATCATATAAAATCCGGACAGAAAAAACCATGTGTTATTGTTGCATCTGGATGAAAAGTTGCAAAAAGACTGAAATTGGCGCACAGAGTGGAATTTGACGGTTGAAATAAAATTAGATATAAAACGGAAAAACCATTGGCAAAAATGCCTGCAAATCCACGGCTTTGCGTGGGACGGACGAGGCCTGCACAACATGGAGATTTGCGCTTTGAAAAAACAGGGAAAAAGCTCATGGGCCTTTTCCCTGTTTCCCAAAATATTATTTTGTAAACTCGTTTCCGGTCAGGCCGTCCATGTTCAGCATCCCTTCCAGTGCGGCCACATCTGCCGAAACGTCCAGTGCGTCGGACTGGAACAGCTTGTCCAGCTGATTTTCAAAGGCGGTCACCAGCAGGTCCATGCTGCGCTCGATGTTCTTTTTGGCATCGGCGATGTTTTCTCCCTGCACATCCTGCGCAGGAAGGCTGGCGTAGGTGTTCAGCAGCTTGAGGGCGGTGGGCAGATAGTAGTCCATGAATTTCTGCAGCTGAGCCTTTTTGCCGGGGTCCTGCTTTGCCAGCTCAAAGATGCGGGCACTGACCGCTTCCAGACGGCTGATCTTGATGGTCATCACGGGGTCCGGGATGGCATCGTTGACCTGCCGCAGCTGCTGCAGAATTGCGGTATATTGGTCCGCTGGTGCAGGTTCTGGGGCGGGCGCAGGCTTCGGTTTCCGGGGCGGCTGGGGAGCCGCGCCGCGCACTACCAGAGTATTGGTGCGGTTATCAATGTAAGCATCTGCACCGAAGTAACCGTGGGAAATAGCACTTTCCACCACGGTGCGGCCCTTTGCGGCATCGATGCCCGCGGCAGCAAACAGCTCGTCCAGCGGAATATTGTCGCGGTCGCCTGCGATCTTGTCCAACAGGCGTTCCAGCTTGCGGGTACGATCCATGCGCAGGCCGGTTAGCAGAGCAGCGCCGCCGCCCAGCATCTGGGCAATGGCGGTAAAGGCCTCCATCATGCTGTCAGCGCCATCCATGAACAGGGTGCTGAAGCCCGCGAACAGAAAGACGGCACCGCCGATGGTGCACAGGGTGGTAAGGAGTTTATGACGCTCCTTAGCGTCCTTCTGCTCTTTGGTGGGAACATCGTGGCCGTAGGCTGGCTCGTTTTCCTGCCGGGGGGCCGTCTGCGCAGGTGCGGGGCCGAGGTCGGAACGATAGTCTGCCTGCGCCTGCGCAGCAGCCGTTTCCTCTTTTTCGGCGTTTTTATCGATGCTTTTTAAGATGAACAGCAGCACGCCCAGCGGTGCCGACATGGCAAACACAATAAAGATGGCAATGGTGGGGATGTGGGCAAAATAATGTTTTTTGGGCTGCATGAGCAAAAACCTCTCAATTTATCCTGACTGTCCGGCAAAAGAACAGAAAAAGACCGCGTTCCACTCTATTATAGCGGAGCACGGCCTTTTTGTTAAGGGGGAAATATTGATGTGCGTGGAAGCGGCAGGGGAGTAAGTCTGCTGCCTGCCGGAAAAAGTTACTTCATCAGGCTGCAGACGGCCTCGGCGTAGGCGGCGGGATCATCCACCGGCAGGCCTTCGATCAGCTGAGCCTGTGCGTACAGCAGAGCACTGTACTTCTTGAGCTTGTCGGTGTCACCGGCCTCCTGTGCGGCCTTGAGCACGGCAAACACGGGGTGGTTGACATTCAGTTCCAGAACCTTATCGCTCTTTACGCCTTCGCTGCCGGGCTGCTTGGACAGCACTTTTTCCATCTCAATGGACAGCGGGCCGTCAGCACTCAGGCACACAGGGTGATCCTTCAGGCGGGTAGAGACCTTGACCTCTTTCACCTTGCCGTCCAGTGCGTCCTTCATGGCATCGAACAGGTTCTTGTTCTCAGCGGTAGCGTCCTCGGCGGCCTTCTTCTCTTCCTCGGTCTCAAGGCCCAGATCACCGCTGTTGACATTCTTGAACTCCACGGTGCCGTCCTTGCCCTCGGCATCCTTGCGGGGATAGGTGCGCAGGATCTGCAGGCAGAACTCATCCACATCCTCGGTCAGCAGCAGGACGTCATAGCCCTTATCCATGACCAGCTCAGCGGCGGGCAGCTTTGCCAGACGGTCGGTAGAATCACCGGCCGCAAAGTAGATATACTTCTGCTCAGCGGGCATCTTGTCCACATACTCCTGCAGAGTGACCATCTTCTGCTCCTTGGCAGACCAGAACAGCAGCAGGTCGCGCAGCAGCTCGGCGTGCATGCCGTAGTCGGAGTAAGCACCGAACTTGATCTGACGGCCGAACTCTTTCCAGAATTCCTCGTACTTCTCGCGGTCATTGGCCAGCATGGCGTGCAGCTCGTTCTTGATCTTTTTTTCCAGAGCGTTGTGGATCAGCTTGAGCTGGTTGTCCTTCTGCAGCATCTCGCGGCTGATGTTCAGGCTCAGATCCTGACTGTCCACAATGCCCTTGACGAAGCTGAAGTAATCGGGCAGCAGATCGGCGCACTTCTCCATAATGAGCACGCCGGATGCGTACAGGGCCAGACCCTTTTCATAATCCTTGGTGTAGAAGTCGTAGGGACGGTGGCTGGGCACGAACAGCAGGGCATTATAATTTGCAGTGCCCTCGGTGCGGCTGACGATGACGCGGGCGGGGTCGGTATAATCGCCAAACTTTTCCTTATAGAAGTTCGCGTACTCCTCGTCGGTCACTTCGCTCTTCTGCTTTTTCCAGATGGGCACCATGCTGTTCAGAGTTTCCAGCTCGGTGTAAGTCTCCCATTCGGGCTTATAATCCTCCGGCTTGGGATCGGGTTCCGGCTTCTGGCGCTCGTGCTGGCGCTCCATCTGGATGGGATAGCGCACATAGTCGCTGTACTTCTTCACGATGGCCACGATGCCGTACTCATCGAGGAAGTTGTCGTAGTGGTCCGTCTCAGTATCCGGCTTGATGTGCAGGATGATCTGGGTGCCTGCGGTGTCCTTCTGGGCGGGGGTCATTTCGTAGCCGTCCACACCGGAGGACTCCCACTGCCATGCTTCATCCGAGCCATAAGCCTTGGAAATGACGGTGACTTTATCGGCTACCATGAAGGAAGAGTAGAAGCCGACACCAAACTGGCCGATGATATCGATGTTCTCGTCCTTGTTGTCCTTCTTGAAATCCAGAGAACCGGAGTGAGCAATGGTGCCCAGATTCTGCTCAAGTTCCTCTTTGGTCATGCCGATGCCGTTATCCTCAATGGTCAGGATGCGGTTCTCCTGATCGCGGGTGATGAGGATGCGGAAATCGCCCTTGTTCATGCCCACAGAAGGATCGGTCAGGCTCTTATAATAGAGCTTATCGATGGCATCCGATGCGTTGGAGATCAGCTCGCGCAGGAAAATTTCCTTATTGGTGTAGATGGAGTTGATCATCATATCCATCAGCTTTTTGCTTTCAGCCTGAAATTCTTTCTTAGCCATAATGCAAAACCTCTTTTTATCTGTATTCGGCACCAAGCACTCGGAATAGGATATTACTTTTGAATACTTAGCACTCGTAACTTTCGAGTGCTAATATACACCGACAAAAAGCAAAAATCAAGGGCTTTCATAAAAAGTTTAAAAAATGGTTCGTTTTGTGCTATAATGAACCGCAAAGGATGCTGTAAAAGGAGGAAATATCATGCAGCTGAAACAGCTGGAACTGGCCGGCGGTGGGACGCTGACCGTTTATCTGCGTGATTGCTGTGAGCGGATGCCGAATGTGCTTGACCGGCCATTGGTGCTGGTGGTGCCCGGCGGCGGCTATACCCATGTGAGTGCCCGTGAGGGCGACCCGGTGGCGCTGCAGTTTGCGGCGGCGGGGTACCACACCGCTGTGCTGGACTACGCCATCTGCGAAAAGGCAAAGGACTACATGCCGCTGCGCCAGCTGGCCGAGGCTATCGGTCTTGTGCGGCAGCACGCGGCCCAGTGGCATATCCTGCCGGAAAAAATTGCCGTGTGCGGCTTTTCAGCGGGCGGCCACCTGGCCCTTTCCGGTGCTGTGCTGGACATTCCCGGCGAAGCGGCCCAGCCCCGGCCCAATGCGGTCATTCTGGGCTATCCGGTGGTCACGGCAGGGCAGTATGCCCACCGCGGCAGCTTTGTGCAGCTGGCGGGCAGCGCCGACCCGGCGGCACAACAGGTGTTCGGGCTGGAGGATAAGATCACGCCGCAGATGCCGCCGGTGTTCGTATGGACCACCATGGAGGATGCCACCGTTCCGGTGGAGAACACCCTGATGCTGGTGAACGCTCTGCACCGGGCGGGCGTGCCCTGCGAGGCGCATCTGTTTGAAAAGGGGGTGCACGGTACCAGCATCAGCACAGCAGAGGCGGACCAGCCCAGCCGCCACCGGCATCACTGGGTGGAACTGGCAGTGGAATGGCTGGAAGACACTTTTGCCTTTTCCGTCTGTTAAGTCTGGATATATTTGAACGAACCTACAAAAAATTCACAATTAAACTGTTGACTTGCATAAGCCTTTGACGTATACTGGTCAGCAGGGACAAACTAAAGGAAGAAGGAAATACCTATGGTTATGGACCCGACCCTGCCGCGCATCTCTGTGCGCGACCTGATGATGCAGGCTTTTCTCACCGGATGGGAGCTTTCGGACAAGATAGTTTCGCAGGACGAATACCTGCAAAGCTCTATTCAGGTGATCGAAATGCTGCAGGTGGAACCGGAAAACCTTTATGCCGAAGAAGGCCTTGGCCTGCCGGACGGCGAAGAAGTGGATCATCTGGACGACTGGCTGCGTGCCGACGGCCAGTGGCTGTACTACGGTGTAGAGGAAGAAAATTTCTTCCTGATCCAGTGGTACCCAGACGAAGCCGCCGCAAAGGCAAAACTGGCCCAGCTGGAAGAACTGGGCGACGGCAAGCAGTATCTGGTAGATTTTTCCCTCAAGCGGGAGAACCCTTCCAGTGCAGAGAACTTCGGCAATTCCAATCCGGTCCAGCTCCGCTCCTGAAAACATCACCTTAAAGCGAAAGGAAATTTTGCAGCATGCAGCTTTCTGAGATCGAGCGCGAACAGCTTTATGCCATCGTTGAAAAATACGATCATCACCCGGATGTGCAGCGGATGCGGGAGTACATCCAGCACGGCTCTGTCACCACCTACCAGCATTGCAAGAATGTGGCGCTGGTGAGCTTCTGGCTCAACCGCCGTCTGCATCTGCACGCTGACGAGACCTCGCTGGCAGTGGGTGCCCTGCTGCATGATTTTTATCTGTACGACTGGCACACCACCGGTACCTTTCACGGCCTGCGCCGCCTGTTTGAGATGCACGGCTTCTCCCATCCGGGTTATGCCTGCGTCAATGCAAAGCGGGTGTTCAGCATTACCAGAAAGGAACAGAGCATCATTGCAAGCCACATGTGGCCGCTGACCTTCCGTCATGTGCCCACCTGCCGCGAAGCAGTCATCGTCTGTCTGGCCGATAAGTACTGCGCCGTGGTGGAAAGCATGTTCCAGCGTTCCCGCGCCGGTGCCGTGGTGGACGGCAGCGTGGACATCGACGGCGAAGAGTGGTAAGCCTGTTTTTACCTTTATCATTTTATCAATGGACAAAAAAGAACTCCGCACCTCACAGGGCGCGGAGTTCTTTTGTATCTTACAGCTTTTTATAGCCTTCCGGTTCATTGGCGGCAGCGCGGTATTCCATTAAGAATGTGTCCAGCCAGCGGCCGTGACAGTCGCGGGCAATGCGTTCCCGGCGGCCCACTAAGCGAAAGCCGCATTTTGTGTGCAGGGCGCGGCTGGCAGCGTTGTCCTGCAGCACGGTGGACTGCAGTGTCCAGTAGCCGGCCTTTTCTGCCTGATGGCACAGCTCGGTCAGCAGGTGATAGCCAAGGCCATGGCCCCGGAACTGCTCACCCACGTAAATACTCACCTCGGCAACGCCGCGGTAGCACCAGCGCGGGTCCACCCGGCGCAACGCCGTCCACCCGGCGATCACGCCGTCGACCAGCAGTACCAGTCGGCATTCTTTTGCGTGGGAAGCATCCCACGCAGAATACGGCGGACAGGTGGTCTGAAAAGTGGCATGTTCTGTAGCAATGCCCTCCAAATAGATTCTGGAAACAGCGCTCCAGTCTTCCGGCTCCATGGGCCGGATCTCGATTTTGCTCATATTTCGATCCCGACGGAAAGTGCATAGCTTTCCGCGCCCTCAACTCTCAAAAATATCCGGCTCCAGTATAGCAGAATTTGCGGTGCGGTACAAGCGCCGTACTGCACAGAAATTTCTTTGACAAGCGGAAGGTTTGTGATACAATAAATCATAACAAAGAAAAGCACGGCAGGATACGCCGCTGCAGAATGGAGGATGTCCCAAAATGAAGTGGATCAGAACGACGGTGTGCGCGCTGGGAATGCTGGCGTGCGTATCGCTTTCGGCATTTGCTGCAGAGTACGGCGAGCCGAACATCACAACAGAGACGACCATGAAAGAGCTGCGGGAGAACCCCAGCATCAAAGGCTCCGGCTACTATACCTACTGTAACGAATGGATCGAGGGCAGCACGCAGTACGATGATACGCCCATTGAGGGCTATGTAAGCTACGCGGCTGCCGAGGATGCCGCCGAAGGCATGAACCTTGTGATCGAAAACTACAACAGAGGCGTACAGATCACATGGCAGGTGTATACCCCGGAAGAAATTGCGGAAAATTCTTCTCTGGGCATGGTGCAGATGTATTATTTCCCGGCTAAAACAGCCAACGCAAAGTACGCCATCGTGGTGCCCGGCAACGGCGGCAACACCACCGCAGAGCTGAACGAGGGTGCATCCATTGCCAACCAGCTGCACGAGCTGGGCTATGCGGCTTTTGTGCTGCGGTACCGCTCTTTCCTGAATGCATCCGACAATGCGCCACTGTACGATATTGCCAATGCCATAAAGTACCTGACCGAAAATGCAGATCAGTTTGGCGTTCAGCGCGAAAACTATGCGCTGATGGGCTTTTCTTCCGGCGGACACATCGTGGGCCTGATCGGCTCGGACAACGAAAAGTTCGGCTATAAGGCATTTGGCCTCCCACAGCCTGCAGCGCTGCTGCTGGGTTACCCCATCAACGATTTCTTTGAGGTGAAGCCGCTGTATCAGCTGGCCATTGACCCGCTGGTGCTTGGCTGGCGTTACTACTGGACCGATATTTCGGATGTGGTGAACGAAAACTTTACCCCTACCTATTTCTTCTACGGCAAAAATGATCTTTATATGCAGCGCATGTGCTACTCCCAGCAGGGGCCGCTGCTGGAGCGCAAGCTCCGGGAGAGCGGGGCTGTTTATGAGTGCCATGTGTACGAGAACGCACCCCACGCCATTGGCCCGGGCCGCCACACCGATGCGGACGGCTGGATCCTGCAGGCAACGGAATTCTGGGAAAAACAGTGCAAATAAAGAGATAAACGGGGGATTGCTGTGAGAAAACGATTGCGCACGGTGATGTTTGGTGTTGGCCTGATGATCCTGCTGGCACAGCCGGCGTTTGCGGAGGAGCTTGGTCAGGCCAACATCACACCGCGCACCAAAATGGCAGAGATCCGCTCCAACCCCAGCGTTGTGGGTGCGGGCATCTACACCTACTCGCTGGATCAGGACCGTGTGCTGGACCGGATGTACTGGGACGCGCAGCCGCTGAGCTGCCTTTCCAATCACTGGACGGCACAGGATGCGGCGGATGGACTGAACTATCTGATCCGCACCTATAACGCTGGGCAGCGGGTGACCTTCCCGCTTTATACGGCGGAGGAGATCGCGCAGGATACCAGCCGGGACGGTGTGGAACTGTATTATCTGCCGGCAGAAGGGGCGCAGGCGAACCAGAAATATGCGCTGGTGATCGGCGGCAATGCGATCGTGGTCAGCGCGGAGATTCGCGAGGGCATTTCCACTGCATGGAACCTGCACGAAATGGGCTATCCGGTGTTCGTGCTGCGCTACCGCATCGGCATGAAGGCTTCCAACAATGCGCCGCTGCAGGATGTGGTCCGCGCGGTGCAATACATCACGGAACATGCAGGACAGTTTGGCGTGCAGGTGGAGGATTATGCCATTGTAAGCTATTCCTCAGGCGGGCAGATCGCCGGACTGTTCGGCACCGACGCGGTGGGCTACAAAAATTACGGCCTGCCAAAGCCCGGTGCCATGCTGCTGGGCTACCCGGTAAACACCTTTCTGGAGTTCAAACCGGTCTATAATATCCTGCTGGACCCCGGCGTGTGCAAGCAGCGGTATTATAAAATGACATTGTCTGATTACATCACACCGGATTACCCGCCTACCTATCACTGGTACGGCAAAAACGACATGACCCTTATGACCATGTGCTGGTCGGCGCAGGGGCCTGTGCTGGAAAAGGCACTGGCCCGCAACCATGTGACGCATATCTACCATGTGTATGATGATGCTCCCCATGCAGTGGCCGCAGGCAAGGGCACCGATGCGGAGGGCTGGCTGAATGAAGCAGTTGCCTTCTGGGAGGAACAGGTCGGCTGAAAAGGAGATGTTGAGTTGAAACACAGGATATGCACCGCAGCAGCCTGTATCTGTCTGCTGCTGATGATGGCGCTGCCCGCATTTGCAGTAGAGTATGGCGAGCCGGATATTACGCCGCAGACCACCATGGGCGAGATCCGCTCGAACCCCAGCATCCTTGGTGCAGGCGTTTGGACCTATTCCAAGGAGCAGAACCTGCCCGGCACCGAGGACTGGTGCAATGACCAGACGCTGGAAAAATATGTGAGCAGCCATGTGGCACAGGATTGTGCCGATGGTCTGAACCTGCTCATCCGCAATTACAATGCGGGCGTGCAGATCACCTATAAGCTCTACTCGGAGCAGGAGATCGCCGAGGACAGCTCCCGCAACAATGTGGAGTTCTATTACTACCCGGCCAGCACGCCGGATGCAAAGTATGCGCTGGTGCTCTCCGGCAACATCTTCAACCGCACGGCGGAGTTAAAGGAGTGCATCTCCACAGCTTACCAGCTGCACCAGAAAGGCTATGCGGTGTTCGTGATGCGCTACCGCGCCTACCCGGACAACGACAACAACGGACCCATAGAGGACATTGCACGGGCGGTGAAGTACATCATCGGCCACGCACAGCAGTTCGGCGTGCAGACGGAAAGCTACGCCCTGATCGGCTATTCTTCCGGCGGACATCTGGCGGGCCTGTTTGCATCGGACGCTCTGGGCTATAAAAACTATGGCCTGCCCAAGCCCGGCGCAGTGATCCTGGCGTATCCCATCGTGCAGTTTTCCGAGATCACACCGATCTACCGTGTGGGCATCGACCCCTTTGTGTGCGGCCGGTTCTACTATGAATACAGCCTTGCCGACCTGATCACAGAGGACTATCCGCCGGTGTACTTCTGGTATGGCAGGGATGACCTGACCTTGAACCTGCTGTGCTGGCCGCTGCAGGGGCCGGCCCTCAGCAAGGCACTGGCCGCGCATGGCGTACCTTACAAAGAAGTGGTATATGACCACGCAGCCCATGGCATCGGCCTTGGCCGCGGCACGGCTGCGGATGGCTGGCTGGACGAAGCCGCTGCCTTCTGGGAAGAACAGACAAAATAATATAAAGTACGCAGATCCGGGCTTTGCAGCTGCACAGCCCGGATTTTGCAATAGGAGACATTATGGAATTTTTAGCGTTTCTTTACACGGTGCTTCTGGTGGCCATCTGCCTGATGATGGCCCTGCTGCTGTACCGCTCGGCAAAGCCTGCCGCAAACCGGGACGATGCAGAACGGAAGGAATGGCTGCGTCAGCAGCTGGAAGCGCAGAACCGCCAGATGGACGCGAAGCTGGCAGAGATGGCGCAGCAGAACCTTGCCGCTATGGGCCACATCAGTGAAACGCTGCAGGCCTCGGTGCAGAGCATGAGCACCGCCCTTGCCGCAGGGCAGGGCACTCAGCAGCAGACCATGGAGCAGCGCCTGCAGGGGCTGGAAGCCTCCAACGCCCGCAAGCTGGAAGAGATGCGCCGCACCCTTGCCGAGGGCATGACTGCCCTGCAGGCCCAGAACGCCCAGAAGCTGGACGAGATCCGCCATATGGTGGACGAACAGCTGCAGGATGCGTTGCAGAAGCGGGTGACCGAAAGCTTCAAGGCGGTGAACGACCAGCTGGAACAGGTGTACAAGGGTCTTGGCGAAATGCAGAACCTTGCCGCTGATGTGGGCGGGCTGAAACAGGTGCTTTCCGGTGTGAAGACCCGCGGTATTCTGGGTGAGATCCAGCTGGGAGCCATTCTGGAAGAGATCCTTGCCCCGGAACAGTACGACACCAATGTGGCCACCATTCCGGGCAGCACCCAGCGGGTGGAGTACGCCATCCGGATGCCCGGCGCGGACGGCGGCACGGTGTGGCTGCCCATCGACTCCAAGTTCCCCGGCGACACCTATGCCCATTTACAGGATGCGCAGGCATCCGGCGACGCGCAGGCTGTGGAGAACGCCCGCCACGCACTGGAACTGGTGCTGCGGGCCGAGGCCAAGGACATCCGGGAAAAATATGTGGAGCCGCCCTACACCACGGCCTTCGGCATCCTGTTCCTGCCCTTCGAGGGTTTGTATGCCGAGGTGGTGAACGCGGGCCTGCTGGAAGTGCTACAGCGGGACTATCAGGTGAACATTGCAGGCCCCAGCACCATGGCAGCGCTGCTCAACAGCCTGCAGATGGGCTTCAAGACCCTTGCCATCCAGAAGCGCTCCGGTGAGGTATGGCAGCTGCTGGGTGCGGTGAAGACCGAATTTGACAAGTTCGGGCAGGGGCTTTCCAAGATGCAGCAGCGCCTGCGCCAGACCGACGAAGAGCTGGATAATCTCATTGGCGTGCGCAGCCGTGCCATCAGCCGCAAGCTGCGCGCGGTGCAGACCATGGACGAAAGCGCTGCTGCCGCTCTGCTGGAACTGGATGCTGAGCCGGGCAGGCCGGTAACGGCAAAGCTGCCGGAAAATGGAGAAGAATAATATCTCTTGCGAAATTTCTAACAATGTGCTATAATAGGAACTGTTCTTAGAAATAATTGCTGCATTCTGCGGCATATCATAAAAAGGAGACGGAAAGCTATGAGCGTGAAGAAAATCAGTGAAGCCATTTTGGGCGTTGGCGTGGATGATACCACCATCGACCTGTTCGAGAGCCAGTATCCGGTGCCCACCGGCGTGAGCTATAATTCCTATGTCATTCTGGACGAAAAGACCGCCGTTCTGGACACGGTGGATGCCCGCGCTACCGAGCCGTGGCTGGAAAACCTGACCGAAGCTCTGGCAGGCCGTAAGCCGGATTATCTGGTGGTCTCCCACATGGAGCCGGACCACGGTGCCAACATTGCAAAGCTGGCGGCACTCTATCCTGAGATGCAGGTGGTGGGCAACGCCAAGACTTTCCTGTATATGGATCAGTTCTTTGGTGCTGATGCTGTGGCAAAGGAGCGCCGTGTGGTGGTGAAGGACGGCGAGAGCCTGAGCCTTGGCACCCACACCCTGACCTTTGTGTTTGCCCCCATGGTGCACTGGCCGGAGGTCATGGTCAGCTATGAATCCACCGAAAAGGTGCTGTTCTCCGCGGATGGCTTCGGTCGCTTTGGCGCTGTGGCAAAGTTTGACGAAAAGGCCGACTGGGCCAGCGAGGCCCGCCGCTACTACCTGAACATCGTGGGGAAATACGGCCCGCAGGTGCAGGCGCTGCTGAAAAAGGCCGCGGCTCTGGACATCCAGACCATTTGCCCGCTGCACGGCCCGGTGCTGACCGGAGATCTGGGCAAGTACCTGAACTACTACGACATCTGGTCCAGCTACAAGCCCGAGGAGCCGGAAAAGATCCTTGTGGCAAGTGCTTCCATCCACGGCCACACCCGTGCAGCAGCCCACCTCATGGCAGAAAAGCTGCGTGCAAAGGGCGCAAAGGTCGTGGAGATGGACCTGACCCGCACGGATGTGTCCTATGCCGTCACCGAAGCCTTCCGCTGCGGAAAGATCGTGCTGGCCTGCGCCACCTACGACGGCTTCCTCTTCCCGCCGATGGAAAATCTGCTGACCCACCTCAAGACCAAGAGCTTCCAGAACCGCACGGTGGGTCTGATGGAGAATGGCACATGGGCACCCATGGCCGCAAAGCTCATGCGCGCCGAGCTGGAAAGCATGAAGAACATCGCCGTGTGTGATACTGTGGTCACCATCCGCAGTGCTGCCAATGCTGCTGCCGAAGCGCAGATGGATGCACTGGCTGCGGAGATCACGGAAAAGTAAACAGAATGGTCTGTACAGGGCCGCTGCCTGCCGAAGAGCCTCGGCGGGCGGCGGCCTTTTTGCAGCCATTGAACAGACGAAAGAAGTCTGATATAATACAATTAAAAATTTGGGTCAGAGGAAATTGCGGATGTTAAAAACAATAAAGCAGAATATACTGCAATGGTGGAATGAACTAGATAAAAAATATTTTTTGGGAATGCTGCTTTTTTCATCCTTTGTGTTTTTTCCGCTTGTCAGCCAGCGTTTGACAAATGCTTATGACGGAATGTGGACAACGGCGGAATACCGGGCAGGCGGGTGGGAGCTTTCCAACGGAAGATGGCTTTGGCCAGTGTTCAGCTTTTTACGGTTTAGCCTGCAGCTAGAACCCATCAACGCAGTGGTGTGTCTGATGCTGGTTTCTCTTGGAGTCACCAGACTTCATATGCTCTTCAAACCGGTATGGATGAGAACATCCTGCATTGACTGGCTCGCAGGTTTATGCTATGTTTCCAATGTTGTGGTCGGGTGCTATCTTTCGTTTCACTTCATTGCACCGGAGTACGGATTTTCGCTTTTCTTTGCAATGCTGGCTACAGAGCACGTGATCCGGGGAAAATCAGCCGTAAGCAGCATTGTGCCGGCAGCAGTGCTTTTGGCACTGAGCCTTGGCCTGTACCAGACGAACCTTGCCTGTTTCTGTCTGGTGCTGCTGGCCTATTTTCTCCTGCTGCTTTTCCGGAATGGAGAAAAACAAAAGATTCGGGAACATATTTGCAAAAGCCTGGCAAGTGCTGCATCCGGCGCAGTGCTGTATCTGCTGATCCTGAAGGCTGTACTGTGGGCGACGGGCACGGTAATGGCCGATTACCAGGGTGGTGCAGATATTTCAGTGTCTGGAATTCTGAAAAATCTTCCTTCCAGCGTTGCAAAGTGCTATGAGCTTTTTTATCGGTATTTCTTTGGCACCCTTGTAAAACACAATATGCTGCAGGAAACTGCAGTTGTATTTGCTTTGATTTTTTGTGTGGTGGGTGCCGCGCTTGCGTGCAGGCTGGTTCGGCTCATACGCCGGAAAGATTGGGAAAACACTTTCTATGGCACAGCGGCGCTGCTGGTGCTGCCCATGATGTGCACGGTATTTATGGTGGCAACCTCGCAGGCGTCGTTTTATATTCCCATGTCCGGAGGTCTGGCCTTGTTCCTGCCGGTCTGTTTCTGGCTATTGGACAGCAGCCGGGAGGGAGAAACAGCCTGTGATGCGTTCCGCAAATGCTGGAATAAAGCAGAAAAAGCACTGATCCTGCTGACGGCGGCTGCTGTCGTTTACGGGAGCGTATTCATGTCGGCGGTCGATCAGCAGGCGATGTATGAGGGCAGGCAGGCAACGAAAGAACTCTCTGACCTGATCGCACAGACGCTGGTGAACGAAGGATATTACGATAACGAGATCCCGGTGATGCTTGTGGGAAATGCAAGCAACAGCCCGTTGTTCCGCACCCATGAGCTATACCACACGGCAAACCCGTATGCGAGAGTGGGACTGTTTATGGCAGAGACGGCGGGTACGATCCGTTTTTCCTGGGATGCAGCTTTCCGCGATTATACGCCGATCTGGCTGAATCTGTGTGATGACAAAACTTATCAGAAACTTCTTGAAACGGAGGAGATCGCAGAGATGCCGACATTCCCGCAGGAAGGTTCCATCCGGAAAATGGATGGTGTGCTTGTGATAAAGGTCTCAGAAGAATATCATCTGGATGCTGACTGGAAAAATAAAATGATGAGCGGCGAATATGACTAATCCTGTTTGGGCGGAAATGATACAACCCCTTGCAAACTGTCCCGAAATGTGGTAACATAGCTCTTGGTTATAAAACCTGAATACTCCCAAACGCAGCGACGGAGAGAGTAGGCATGGCGTACACAGCAAAGAGAGAAGCTTCACCGGCTGAGAGGGCTTCCGGATGTATCTGTGCTGAAGTTCGCTCCTGAGCGGTCTGTGCGAAACAGCAGTAGTACAGAACGGCCACGCCCCGTTACGGCGTTCTGAGAGCCGCCCGGCATCTGTGCACGGGTGGAAACCGGGTGGTACCGCGGAGCTAAGAATCAACAGCTTCGTCCCTTTTGCCTGAGAAATCGGGCAGGGGACGGAGCTTTTTTGTTGCACTCCGCTCATCAACACGAAGAATAAAGGAGAGAACATCCATGCAAGCAATGATCGACGAGCTGGCAAAACAGGCCGCTGAAAGCCTTGGTCAGGTGTCCGGCAAGGAAACGCTGGCCTCCTTCTGGCAGGAGTACCTCAGCAAAAACGGCAAGATCCCTGCCTTGATGAAGAATCTGCGCACCGTTGCGCCGGAAGAGCGTCCTGCCATGGGCAAGATCATCAACGAACTCAAGGCAAAGGTGCAGGCAGACTATGATGCTGCTGCAGAACAGGTGAAGCAGGCAGAGCTTGCTGCCCGCAACGCCGCCGAGACGGTGGACATCACCCTGCCCGCCAAGACCCGCGCCGTGGGAGGTCTGCACCCGTTGACCCTCGTGACCAACCAGATCATCGACGTCTTCTCGGGCATGGGCTTTGCGGTGGCAGACGCCCCCGAGATCGAGGACGACGACCACAACTTCACCCGTCTGAACGTCCCGAAGGACCACCCCGCCCGCGATATGCAGGACACCTTCTACCTGTCCGACGAGTTCCTGCTCCGCACCCAGACCTCCGGCGGCCAGATCCGCACCATGGACAGCCAGAAGCCGCCCATCAAGGTGCTCATCCCGGGCCGCGTCTTCCGCTCCGACTCCGACGCCACCCACAGCCCCATGTTCCATCAGATGGAGGGTCTGGTGGTGGATAAGGGCATCACGCTGGGCGACCTGCAGGGCGCGCTGAACACCTTCGTGCAGAAGCTGTTCGGTGCCGACACCCGCACCCGCCTGCGCCCCTCCTACTTCCCCTTCACTGAGCCGAGCGTCGAGGTGGACGTGAGCTGCTTCGAGTGCCACGGCAAGGGCTGCCCCCTGTGCAAGCACACCGGCTGGATCGAGGTGCTGGGCGGCGGCGTCGTCAACCGCAAGGTGCTGGAGAACTGCAACATCGACCCGGACGTGTACTCGGGCTTTGCCTTCGGCATCGGCATCGAGCGCATCGCCATGCTGAAGTACGGCATCAACAACATCGGCCTGATGTTTGAGAACAACCTGCAGTTCCTCAAGCAGTTCCACGAATAAGAGGGGAGAGAGCAAACAATGAAAGTACCTTTCAGTTGGTTAAAAGAACTCGTCGATATTGACGTTACCGCACAGGAGCTTGAAGAGAAGCTCTTTTCCTGCGGCTTTGAGGTCGAGGAGCTGATCCCGCTGGACGCCGGCATCAGCAAGGTGGTCGTGGGTAAGATCGTGGAGATGGAGCCTCAGGAGGGCACCCATCTGACCAAGTGCGTCGTGGACTGCGGCAGCTACGGCCACGACATCCGCATCAGCACCGGCGCTTCGAACATGAAGCTGGGCGACTGTGTGCCCGCCGCGCTGGACGGCTCCACCCTGCCCGGCGGCATCAAGATCAAGGCCCGCAAGATGCAGGGCGTCGAGTCCAACGGAATGCTCTGCTCCGGCGAGGAGCTGGGCCTGAACGACGACTTGTTCCCGGGCTCTGAGGTCTACGGCCTGCTCATCCTGCCCGAGGACTCCGTCCCCGGCACCGACATCGCCCCCGTGGTGGGTCTGGATGACTACATCTTCGACATCTCCATCACCGCCAACCGCCCCGATTGCCAGTCGGTTCTGGGCATCGCCCGCGAGGTGTCCGCCATCCTCGGCAAGCCCCTGCACATGCCGGCCATGGACTACAAGGCCGTCTGCGACGCCGACGCGCCGGTGAGCGTGAAGGTGGAGGCCCCCGACCTCTGCCCCCGCTACATGGCACACTACGTCCGCAACATCCGGATGGGCGAGTCTCCCCGCTGGATGAAGCGCCATCTGGCCCTCTGCGGCCTGCGCTCCATCAGCAACGTGGTGGACATCACCAACCACACCCTGCTGGAGATGGGCCAGCCCATGCACGCCTTCGACCTGAATAAGGTGGCGGGCCGCAGCATCACCGTCCGCCGCGCTGCGGAGGGCGAGAAGATCACCACCCTCGACGAGAAGGAGTTCACCCTGAACCCCAACAATCTGGTCATCTGCGACGCCGAGAAGCCGGTGGCGCTGGCCGGCATCATGGGCGGCGCAAACTCCGGCATGGACGACGCCACCACCAGCCTGCTCTTCGAGTGCGCGACCTTCGCCCGCGACTCGGTCCGCAAGACCAGCCGCGCTCTGGGCCAGAACAGCGACTCCTCCGCCCGCTACGAGAAGGGCGTGGACCGTCACTCCCCCGAGATGGGCCTTGCCCGCGCCCTGCACCTCATTCAGGAGCTGGACTGCGGCGACATCACCACGCTGGAATACGACCTGACCGATGGCCGCCCGCTGGAGCGCAGGCACATCGTCACCACCCCGGCCAAGATCTGCGGCGTGCTGGGCATCACCGTGCCCGACCAGACCATGATCGACATCCTCAAGCGCCTCGAGTTCACCGTGGATGTGCAGGCCGACGGCAGCTGGGACGTCTCGGCACCGCTCTACCGCGAGGACGTGGAGAGCTTCCCCGATCTGGCCGAGGAGGTCATCCGTGAGTACGGCTATGACCACATCGTGCCCACCTTCCTGAACACTGCCTCCGTCACCAACGGCGGCCTGAACTACGACCAGAAGCAGCAGCTCAAGACCAAGCGGCTGCTGGCGGCACAGGGCTTCTATGAGGCCTCCACGCTGGCCTTCTACTCCAACGCCGAGTTCGATATGCTCCATATCCCGGAGGACGACGAGGCCCGCAAGGCCATCCGCATCCTGAACCCCATCAGCGAGAACCTGTCCGTCATGCGCACCCTGCTGGCTCCCTCCATGCTGAACGTCATCGTGGATAACCTGAAGAAGGGCAACGCCGAGGGCCGCCTGTTTGAGATGGCACCGGTCTACCTCGCCAAGGAGCTGCCCATTCAGGAGCATCCCCACGAGCGTCAGACCCTCTGCCTCGGCGCGTTCGGCCCGGCGGAGGACTTCTTCACCGTCAAGGGCGCTCTGGAGGCGCTGGCCGCAGGCTTCGACCTGACCTTCACCTACCAGCGGGAGACCACCAGCTGGCTCCACCCCGGCATCAGCGCCGCCGTCTACTGCAACGGCAAGCGTCTGGGTGTCTTTGGCAAGCTGGCCAACGAGATCAACGCTGAGCTGGAGATCGCCAAGGAGCAGAAGGACAGCCAGAACATCTATCTGGGCGAGCTGGACTACGAGGCCCTGATGTCCTGCGTCGAGGGCGGGCTGCGCTACAAGCCCCTCAGCCCCTACGCCGCCGTCAAGCGCGATCTGGCGCTGGTCTGCGACGAGGCTGTGGCCTGCGGCGACATCGAGGAGGCCATCAAAAAGGCCAGCCCCCTCATCACCGAGGTCAAGCTGTTCGATATTTACCGGGGCGCGAACCTCGGCGAGGGCAAGAAGAGCATGGCCTTCTCCCTGACCCTGTCCGACCCCGCTGCCGAAGTCTCCGCCGAGCAGGTGGAGCGCACCGTCAAGAAGGTGCTGGGCAACCTGAAGTTCAAGCTGGGCATCGAGATCCGCTGAACCTGACATGAAAAATAAGTCCGTCTGTGCCGCTGGCACAGGCGGGCTTTTTCTTTGGGGCGGTTTATGCTATACTTATCTCATTGATGAAAAGCAGGAGGAACCAGCGTGGAGGATTACCGCACCATCCGAGGCACGGCCATCGGAGAATACGAAGAGAAGAAGAGCCGCTTCATCGCGCAGCTCTCCTTTGCAGACAGCGAGGAAAAGGCCGTGGCCTTTCTGGAGCAGGTGCGTGCGGCCAACCGCACCGCCCGCCACAACGTCTATGCCTACCGTCTGCGGGAGGGCAGCCGGGAGCGCTACTCCGACGACGGCGAACCGGCCAAGACGGCGGGGACGCCTGCGCTGGAGGTCTTGCAGCACAGCGGCCTGACCGACCTCATCGTGGTCGTCACCCGGTACTTCGGCGGTGTGCTTCTGGGCACAGGGGGCCTCGTCCGGGCCTACACCACAGCCACCGCCCGGGCGCTGGAAGCCGCCGAGGTGGTCACGGTGCGCAGCGTGGTGGCGCTGGAGGTGACAGTGGACTACGGGCTTTATGAGCGGGCCGACCTCCTCATCCGGGCGGCAGGGGGCAAGCTGGCCGAGCCGGAGTTCACCGACCGGGTCACCCTCCGCTGGCAGATGCCGGAACACACCGAGGGGCCGCTGCTCACCCAGCTGCAGGAGCTGACACGGGGCACGGCCAAGGTCACCGTGAGCGCGCCGTTTTATGCGGCGTTCTGAGAGGGCATGCCGCTGACAAAGAACGAAAAACAGCAGCAACCGGCGAAAGAAACCGGAATACCAAAAATTCCCAGCAAACTCATCGAAACATTTTTTGAACGAAGAGTCATGGATTTTCCCCCTTCGACAGCGCAAATCGGTTACAATAGCCGCAGACGCGGCACTGGGATCGGCCGCGCACGGAGAGGAGGGAGAACGAGAGAAAAAGAAGCGGCAGATCTGCCGTCCGCACCTTCGAGGACGTCTTTGTGCCCCGCAGGCGGCACGTTTTGGAGAAAAAGGAGCGCCGAACATCGTTATGATCCCACACGAATATATTGAAGAGCTGACCCGCCGCACCGACATCGTGGAGCTGGTGGGCAATTATGTCCAGCTCAAACGGAAGGGCCGGCTCTACGGCGGGCTGTGCCCCTTCCACAGCGAGAAGACCCCCTCGTTCTACGTCTACCCGGACACCCAGAGCTTCTACTGCTTTGGCTGCGGCGCGGGCGGCGACGCGGTGAGCTTTACCAAGAGGATCAACAGCATCGACTACATCGAGGCCGTCAAGCTGCTGGCCCAGCGGGCCGGGATGCCCGAACCCACCGAGGACGACAAAACGGGCCGTCTGCGCAGCCGCATCCTGACCATGAACAAGGACGCGGCCCGCTTCTTCCACGCCTGCCTCAACTCCACGGTGGAGGAGGCCCGGCAGGCCCGGGCCTACTGGCGGCGGCGCGGCCTCGACGACAAGACCATCAACCGCTTCGGGCTGGGCTATGCCCCCGACGACGGGCAGGCGCTCTACCAGTACCTCCGGGATAAGGGATACAACCAGCAGGAGCTGGACGCCAGCGGCCTGTTCAAGCGCAGCCAGTCGGGCCGCATCTACTGCCTGTTCTGGCGGCGGGTCATGACCCCCATCTTCGACCTGCGGGGCAACATCATCGCCTTCGGCGGCCGGGTGCTGGACGACTCCAAGCCCAAATACGTCAACAGCCCCGAAACGCTGGTCTACCACAAGTCGGATACGGTGTTTGCGCTCCAGATCGCCAAGCGGAGCGCCTCCCGCCGGTATGTCCTCTGTGAGGGCTACATGGACGTCATCTCCATGCATCAGGCGGGCATCGACACCGCCGTCTGCGCCTGCGGCACGGCCCTGACGCCCGATCAGGTCAAGCTCATCAGCCAGTACGCCGAGGAGGTCATCCTCAGCTACGACTCCGATGAGGCGGGCCAGAAGGCCACCCTCCGCTCGCTGGAGCTGTTCCGCAACAGCCCGGTGCGGGTGGGCGTCTTACAGATCCCGGGGGCGAAGGACCCGGACGAGTACATCAAGAAATACGGTGCCGACCGCTTCAAGGCCCTGCTGGACGGCGTGGGCAACGCGCTGGACTTCCGGATGAAGCGGCTGCGGGACCAGTACGACCTCAAGCAGGACGCCCAGCGCCTCGAGTACGTCAAGGAGGCCGTGGAGATGCTGGCCCAGCGCTCCAACCCCACCGAGCAGGAGGTCTACGCAGGCCGTCTGGCCGAGGAGACCAACATCTCCAAGACCGCCATCATGGCCCAGCTGGCCGACGCCGTGAAAAGGGCCGGCAGCAAGCGCCGCTGGGAGCGGAGCCGCGCCCGTCTGCGGGAGGGCGAGATGGACCAGATCAAGGTGCCCTACGGCGCAGGCCGGGGCGCACTGGGGATGGCCAGCGCCGAACAGCGGCTTCTGGCCGCCATGCTGCGGGAGCCGGGCTACATCGACAAGGTGAGTGCCCGACTCAGGCCGGAGCAGTTTTTGCAGCCCCAGCAGAAGGAGCTGTACGAGGCCATGCTCCGCTGCAGGGAGCAGGGGGTGGACGTGAGCCTCGCCACCCTGCGGGCCTTCGTCAGCGAGGAGGCCCTGAATGAATTGAGCCGTCTTGCGGCACAATACAGCGATGTGAACTGTACGCCGGAGGACATCCAGCTCTATCTGGAACGCATCGCCCGGGGCACCCCCGTGGCCAGCCGCGCCGCCAGTATGTCAACCAACGATATTGAACAGTATCTCCAGTCGATGCGGGAACAAAAGCAGGGAACTGCTGACGCAGAAGATTCGGTCTGATCTCTCCACCGGCTGGGGCCGGAAGGAGAAGAGCAGATGCAGAAAATGTCACAGACGGAAGAAATGGCAAAACTGCTGGCGGGACGTGCCCGCCGCCATGTCCTGACGCCCGAGCAGGTGAGCCGTGCGATGGAGGAACAGGACTTCGACCCGGCAGGGCTGGACGAGCTGTATGCCGCACTGGAGACACGGGGCGTGCAGGTGGCTGAGGAGGAGACGGAGCTGCCGCTTCTGGACGAAGAGCAGATCGGCAGGCTCGAGGATGAGCTTTCTGCCGAGGGGGTGGCGCTGGACGACCCGGTAAAGACCTATCTGAAGGAGATCGGCCGGGTGCCCCTGCTGGCCGCAGAGGAGGAGGCTGCCCTCGCCCGTGCCGCGCAGGCCGGGGACGAGGACGCCCGCCGCCGTCTCAGCGAAGCGAACCTCCGCCTCGTGGTCTCGGTGGCAAAGCGGTACGCCGGGCGGGGCCTGCCTTTCCTCGACCTCATTCAGGAGGGGAACCTCGGCCTGATGAAGGCAGCGGAGAAGTTCGAGCCGGACCGGGGCTTCAAGTTTTCCACCTACGCCACATGGTGGATCCGGCAGTCCATCACCCGGGCCATCGCCGATCAGGGCCGAACCATCCGCATCCCGGTGCATCTGGTGGAGAGCATCAACCGGGTGAAGAAGACGGCGGGGGAGCTGCTGCGCCGCACAGGCCGGGAGCCGACCGTCGAGGAGATCGCCGCCCAGCTGGACATGGAGCCCGCCCGGGTGCGGGAGCTGATACAGCTGGCTCAGGACCCCATCAGCCTCGAGACGCCGGTGGGGGAGGAAGAGGACGCCCACCTCGAGGACTTCATCCAGGACGATGAGGCAGGCGTCCCCGCCGACGAGGCCGGGCGGCAGCTGCTCCGCCGGGAGCTGATGACGGTGCTCAAGAGCCTCACGCCCCGGGAGGAACGGGTCATCGCCCTTCGCTTCGGCCTTGAGGATGGCCGCGCCCGGACGCTGGAAGAGCTGGGCCGGGAGTTCAACGTCACCCGCGAGCGGGTGCGCCAGATCGAAGCCAAGGCCCTGCGCAAGCTGCGCCACCCCAGCCGGGCCAAGCGCCTGCGGGATTATCTGGACGAGTAGAGCAGGATGCAAGAGCAAATGGTGACAAAATGCACAAGGGTGTTTTTGTCTGGAACGTAAAAAACAAAAAAATCAACCCCAAAATCGCGCAAAGCGTACACGCACCCGGGCGTCCCATAAAAGAGGACGCTCGGGAATTTTTTTGCCTCAAAACGGAAAAATGGCTTGACAACAGGGGTTTTAGGGTGTATACTGCATTAGTATCACATAATGGCCTAGTGCGCCAAAAAGGGAGTTTGTGCAGTGCGAGCCGGACGGGTCTCACCGAAAAGTTTGTGCAAAACACCGGACTTCTGCGCGCGGTGCAGGCCGAATTATGTGTGTCTGCTCAAATTCGACCTGCATTTTGCAACATCCGTAGAGTATAAAAGTAAGGAGTGGTTGATTTTATGATGAAAGTCAAGCCCGTCAAGCTCGGCAAGACCGAGCGCATGAGCTTCTCCCACATCGACGAAGTCATCAGTATGCCGAACCTCATCGAGGTCCAGAAGAACTCGTACCAGTGGTTTCTGGACGAGGGCCTGAAAGAGGTCTTCCACGACATCGGCACCATTGAGGACTATACCGGCAATCTGGCACTGAGCTTTGTGGACTTCCGCCTCGACAAGGAGCCGAAGTACAGCATCAAAGAGTGCAAAGAGCGCGACGTGACCTATGCAGCGCCCCTGCGCGTCACCGCCCGTCTGCTGAATAAGGAGACCGGCGAGGTGAAGGATCAGGAGATCTTCATGGGCGACTTCCCCCTGATGACCGACGCAGGCACCTTTGTCATCAACGGTGCAGAGCGCGCCATCGTCAGCCAGCTGGTCCGTTCTCCCGGCGTATTCTACGGTGATGCCAAGGATAAGGTGGGCAACGACCTGTACAGCGCCACCATGAACCCCAACCGCGGCGCATGGCTGGAGTACGAGACCGATGCTTCCGATG
>OHDS01000411.1_pt1 | contig 22995 bp, 22 predicted proteins | sample 1567031 | NCBI WGS metagenome assembly OHDS01 (sample SAMEA3879503, study PRJEB24766) | human gut metagenome | biome: human-associated habitat; feature: feces | place: USA | collected 1985/1987
TCCGTTTCTCTTCTGAGAAACTCCACTGTGCTGAACAGGCTTAAAGCCTAACAATAAAAAAAGACATGAATTAAAATACAAACTCATGTCTTTTTTATGATGGCTCTCAAGGTTTTTAATATTTAATCTTTTTACTTTTTGTATACTAAATAAATTTTATTTTATACTTCACCTGTTCCCTGACAATAATAACAAATTTCACCACTTAAAAAAGTTCCTGTTCCTCCACATCTCGGACATGTTCTTGCACTATATCTTTTTCCAAAAATAATTTTTTTATATTTACGTTTCATAGTATCAACTCCTCCTAGCATTTTTACCTTGAGCTTTATCTTCATTTATAACGAAGATCTAACCATCTTGATTTTACTTCATTGCATCACAATATTCTTTATGTTTTTTATAGTATTGATACAATCCCACATCTGGTATACCATTTCTTTCACTTTCTGTAATAAGTTCACGCCATTTTCCATACGCATCTCTATATCGACCTTCTTTTTCCGCTAGTTCTGCTGCATATTTCACTGCATCGCTCATATTTTCTCTCCTTCTTACTAAATATTATTTCAACTAATTATATTTTATCATTTTTATATTTTTATACATGTCCAATTAATACATATTCTTGTCTATCTATGTAATTTTATTTTACATATTTATACCCACCAAACATTTTCTTTTGATAATGCTGCAACTCTGTTTCCATTATCATTTTAGCTTTCTTATTTTCTAGTGTTTGTTGAATCGTAGCTAAAACATTTACCGCTTTTTCTATATTAGGAACTGCTCCTCTCTCACCCAATCCTTCTCTATAAAATCCCGCAAGTGTAATTACCACAATTACATATATTGCTTCTTCATGTCTTGATTTTGTAGCTCTTGCATAATTCCAATCTGCAATAACTGACTTGAACAGCTCATAAGCATATTCATAATCTTGTTCCGTTTTTGCCGTATCAAATATTGCTAAACCATATAATACTTTTGCCCGTGTTTCGTCCATTCCTCTTAGTAATGAAACAACTTGTTGATCATTTCCTTGCTGATAATTACATAATGCTAAATGATATACAGTATCTTTTAAGTCTTTAAACACCTTGTCAGTATCTACTTTTTCGCTTCCTGGAACGTTTACATTGATCATATCAATCTCTCGCAATGACCAGTCATAAAGTTTTTGCCAGTCCTGCCCCGCAAAATACCATCCATATTCAATTTCCTCTCGATCAGCAATCATTAAAGCCGCAAGTGCTTTCATACGCTCAACTCCTACAAGCTGATGAACTGCATAAAACACATCTTGTTTTGCTGCTATTTCATACCATTTTTCAGCCTCTTCCATATCTTGCTGTTCTAACATATAATAATCACCTAAACTGCATACAGCACCTAAATCTCCCTGTGCAGCAAGTTCTTTTGCTTCTTCTAATGTCATAAAACGTCCTCCTTTAATTTAAATTTTCTTAGGTATTTTCAAGTTATTTCCCTTAAAAATCATGACCTTTCATCATTATAAATCTGTCTTATTTTCTGGATTATAATGACGTATTGTTGCAGAAAATTGAATCATCTGTTGTTCTGCATACTCGAATGCTTCTCGTTCTGATTTCTGATTATAATATTCCTCTGCACTGCTGTTATATTGTGTTTTATAATTTTTATTCTCATTTTTATAACTTCTTGCATCATCAAAAAATTTCATTTTAGCATAAGATCTATATTTCTTATCTTTCATCAATTCATCATACAAAAAAATCTGCATTCTCTGATAACGATGCATCATTTCATGGCAAAGTGCCTCCATACATTCTGTTGGTTTATTTTCCACATAATCTAAATCAATTGTGATACAGTCATCATCTAACGAGTAATCTGCAATCGTCAGTGGTTTCCCTAGATCTTTCATGTTACAAAACATCATTGACGGAACTGTATCCATCTTCAGATTAATACATTGATTTTTAATAATATATTCCAGTCTTAATCTTTTCTCCTCTAATGGCAACTGTTTCCATTCTTTAATACCTTTTCTAGCATACATAGAATAAATGTAATCCTCGTTATACTGCATATAATATTTTTTTGAATTTAAATCAATCTTTTCCTTAAACATATCATCCTCTATCTCATTAAAGTGAATTTTTGAAAATGCAATCACTGATATTATGGATGCGATAACAAACTGGAAGATAATCAGCTTTCGATTTCTTCGTTTTCTGAAATTGATCATAATTGCACAAATGATTACGCCTATATAAATTCCAAGAATTGTTAGAAATCTTTTTGTTTTTAGAAGAAGAAAAATATGCAGAATGTATTTGTTTAGGAATAAGAAAATTAAGATTGTACCCGTTAGGAGAATTATATTATATAGAATATAATTTAGTTTGTTTAGTGTATTCTTATTCATTTGTGATTCTCCTTTTTTCTTTTTGCTTTTTCATACATTCATTTTATCATTTCCTTTCTTTTTTCTTTTTGCTATTTATGACGTATTCTTGTCTATTTATGCACATTTCCATTAATACAAAAAAGCCATGATTTCCAAGTTCTTTCCCTTAAAAATCATGACCTTCCTTTATCGTAAATTAAATTATTTAATTTCCCTTTACCTTCTCATAAATCTCCTCATATGTCTTCTTTAATTCTTCTGCATACTGCCTAATCTCCTCATCATCTTCTGCTTCTTTCGCAATCTCTTCTACTTCTTCCATCTGCTTCACAATATCATTCTGAAACTGTTCCATTGTCTCCATTTGTTTTTCTAATGTTTCACAATATTCTTTCATGACTTTATTTTCATAGTTTAACTGTTCATTCTCCATCCGAATTCTTCGATCTTTTCTCCAACGGTAAAACCATGATGTAATATACAATAATCCTAGTGCCAAAATTATTTGAACTGCCACATACAGCCATGTAATAGATGATCTTTCCTGAACAGAATAAGTATATATTGTCCATATAAATCCAATAATACATATAATTCTAAACAAATTTTGAAATGGGATCTTACAAATCGCAAAATTTCGTAAAAATCTTCTTACAATACACCGATTCACCAGATATCCAACACAAATAATTAAGAGAATTGCTACTATCGTATAAATTCCTAAATCTGCTTCAAAATTACGGTCAAAACTAAAATCTTTATTGGCAACTGAATATATAAATGTATATGGTACAAAAATCGTAATTCCACAAAACGTATCGATTAACATCGTACCTATAATAATTTTTATATAATCTAATCCCGTGATCAATTTATATATTGCAAATATCACTACAATACAAAAAATGTTCAGCAATCCATATCTGTATGTATTTTCTATAACTCCTATATAACATAAATATAGCGTTATAACATTGTACAGACATGTCTTTGTAATTACTGTCATTGCGAGATATTTTTTATTTTTTTGTGGCACATGAAATGCGATACTTCCAAATAGATAGCAGTAGATTGCCATAAATATTTCTATGATTATGCAATGTAAAAGATAGTTCATGGTGTTTTTCCCTTTGTTCGTGTTACTACATATTATTATAAATTCTTTTTACTCTTAAATTAATCTCTGATAAATATCCTTCTCTGTATCTTCTGGATATTCTTTTATCATTTTATATATTGGCGAAATCACGATTTCATCTTCTACAAGATCATCGGCTATTTTTGTTATTGAATCTCCTTTTTTCATTTTCTTTTGAACTTGCATAATTAGTTTAAGGTTTTCTCCTTGTGTAATTCCACGCTCGATTCCTTGCTCAATTCCTTTGTTAATTGCATTATCTAATATTGTACACATTGTAACTTCTCCTTTCCCATCTTTCTTTACATCCCATACACATCCAGATCAACCTTCCCATCAACAACCGCAACTCCATCTTCTTCTAACAATTTCGCCTGATTTCCTTCTCCTCCAAACGCAAAGGCTCCTGCTAGTTCTCCCTTTGCATTGACGACTCGAAAACATGGTATATTCTCTGGATCTGGATTCTTATGCAGGGCATTTCCTACTGCTCGTGACATCTTGGGATTTCCTGCCATAGCTGCTACTTGTCCATAGGTTGCCACATGCCCTTTTGGAATTTGTTTGACTGCTTCGTAGATTCTTTTTGTCGGACTGTCCGTGATGATATCGTAGCTTTCTTTGATCATTTTTTTAATGTCTTTTTCTGGAATGGTCCCATCTAAGATGATCGTGTTCCAATATTTTTTATTCTGATGATATCCTGGGATGACGGCATCGTAAGCTTCTCTCCAGAATTCTCTCCATTCTGGATCTACTTTGATATTCAGATTGATATAACCATCTTTTTCATAGACCCATAAGAAAGCTTTTTTACTTCCTTTTACCCTTATCAATTCCCAATTGGGATCTTTGAATGGGGATTCTACATATGTGTGCGGGAAAGTTAGACCGTAAGTGATGGCTTGTTGTCTTGTTTTCATACAAATCTCTCCTTTTATTTCAGATTCTATCACATTTTTTTAGTTTATTCGAGAATCTTAAATCATCTTCTTAAAAGTGAAATAGGATCTAAAATATTTTACATTCTATTTTAGCAGCAAGCGTTTTCGTTGAAAATGATTCTTTGATTCTGATCGAAGACTATATTTGCTTGAGGAACAGACAACGCTGGTCTATTCGGATGCTCTTGCGATCATGCGTAGGCTTTGTGATATTTTAAAATCACTTCATGCTCTGACTCCACCGATCATTCATCGTGATTTGAAATTGTCGAACATCATTTTGACCAGTGAAAATCTTGTCTATATCGTGGATTTCGATACTGCCAGATATTATGAATCTGGGCAGGAACAAGATACCGAATTGCTTGGGACCAAAGAATATGCTCCTCCAGAACAGTATGGATTTGGGCAGTCTGATGCCCGATCTGATATTTATGCATTGGGGATTATTTTTAACCGCTTATTGACAGGAGAATATCCAAAACATCAATTGGCTGATGACAGATATCGTTCCGTCATTTCAAAATGTATTCGATGGAATCCTGAGGAACGTTTCCAGACGGTCGAGGACCTTGAGGCAGCTTTACATGATAATATTTCCTCTGATATTGGAAAACCTGGATTTACGCTTTCTTCGATACATTCTGATATTCCAGGATTTCGAACTGGAAAGCTGTGGAAAATAATCTTGGCATTCTTCGGATATCTCTCTTTTCTTTACTGTAGTATGACTTCAGATTTCACAAATGCAAAAACCGGACTTCCTCTAACTGGACTACAACTATGGCATGAGCGTTTTTTTTGTATTTCTGATGCTGCTCAGCCTTATTTTTTTTAATTTTAACTACAAAAATATCCGAACCAGATTTTTTCTGGGTCATTCTTTCCCTTTTGTACTTCGAATTGTTCTACAGTGTCTGATTTCTTTTGGAATTGTGGTCATTCTTATGATCTTTATGCTGTTGGTCGAAGAAATCATATGGTAGGTTCTTTATCGCTGGCAGTAAAAATTTACGCTGTCAGCGAAACATTTCTATATGAATATTTGCTACTCTTATTATTGTTCATATAGAAGGGAGGAATTAAATATGAAAACTTGGAAATTAGTTTCTGGAATCATTTCAATTGTACTTTTTGCTTTTGTTATGTTTCAGTCTTGTGCTGCTGGAATTTCAAATTCTTTAGCAGAAAATGGGGAAAGTGGCGGTTCTGCCGGATTGATCGTTGCGATCATTTTATTGGCTGGTGGAATTGTTTCTATTGCTACAAGAAATGGTTCAAAGGGCGGTAATATCGCACTGATCGTTTTATTTGCACTTGGTGCACTTTGCGGATTTACTATGGCAGGAAGTTATGCAGATTTAAATGTATGGGCTGCCTGGTGTCTGATTTGTGCGGTATTTGCAGCAGTTTCCTTAAAGAAGGGGCAATGATCGTTTATTATAAGCACAAAGAGAGAAAGGATATTTACATATGCAGGATCAATTAACTGATCATTTAAATCAACAATTAAAATCTACTTCTTTGGAGAATTTTTCGGATTATCTTAAGAATCTTCAGCAGTTACCAAGCCTGCAGGATTTTTTCTCTGTTTATATTGCAAAGCATGACCTGAAAATTTCGCAGATCATCAAAAACAGTGGGATATCACAAAGCTATGCCCATGAAATCTTAAATGGAACGAAACCTCATCCTTCCAGAGATTATCTGCTTGCTTTGTGTCTTGGGGCTCATATGGATCTAAAAACCACGCAACATGCTCTGCGAATCGCACAACTCGGTGAACTTTATGCAAAAGTTCCAAGGGATGCAGCGATCATGATGCATATCAATAATGAAAAATGGAATCTCATTGATATTAATATCTTTCTGGAAGAACATGGTCTTAATGTGATTTCACTTTCAAAGAAAATTTCATAAATAATAGCAAAAAGATCAACTGTAAAACTTTCTACAGCTGATCTTTTTTATATTTTCTTCGTTATATGATGTAAGTGTCAAAAGTATAAATTGCGTTTGTGCTTGCACAAATAAGCAATTTATACTTATTGACACTCTCATCATTATATGAAATTATCTTTTTTCAACACCTAAAGTAACTTTCTCACCATTGATGTTCCATTCTTTTTCATATCCAGCAACTTCTCCGGCTTTCACTTCATCTGCTAAAACGTCTCCAGCGATCGCTGCTTCGTTTCTTCCGATGATGTCTGCGGCTTTGTCTGATCCTTTGTAAGAGAATGTGATATGATCTGTTACTTCGAATCCTGCTTCTTTTCTCATAGACTGGATCTTGCTGACTACTTCACGGACGAATCCTTCTTCTAACAGTTCTTCGGATAAGTTTGTATCAAGTACAACTGTCACTCCGTTGTCTGCTTCTGTTACGAATCCTTCCTGTTTTACCATTTCGATCAACAGATCTTCTTCTGCTAATTCTACTGGTGTTCCATCAACTTCAAATGTTAATAGTCCCTTAGAGTCTAACTGAGCTTTCGCTTCATTTCCATCAACTGCTGCTAAGTAGTTTCTGATTCCTCCAACTAATTTGCCGTATTTTGGTCCTACAGTCTTTAACTGTGGTTTGAAGTTGTATGTTGTGAAGTTTGATACGTCATCTGTAAATGTGATATTCTTCACATTTAACTCGTCTAAGATGATCGCTTCGTCATAATCTGGCAGAGATGCTTCTGCTTTTACATACATCTGTCCGATTGGCTGACGGTTCTTGATCGCTGCTCCATTACGGCATGCACGTCCTAATACGACGATCTTTAAGACGAGATCCATATCTGCTTCTAATTTCTCATCTACCTGTTCTGCATTGTATACAGGGAAATCACATAAGTGGATACTTTCTTTTGCAGATGCATCAACACTTCTTACGATGTTCTGGTAAATCTCTTCTGTCATGAATGGGATCATTGGGGCTGCTGCTTTACATACAGTAACTAATGCTGTGTATAAAGTCATATATGCATTTACCTTATCCTGTTCCATTCCTTTTGCCCAGAAACGGTCACGGCAACGTCTTACATACCAGTTACTCATATCATCTACAAATTCCTGTAATGCTCTTGCAGCTTCTGGGATTCTGTAGTTTCCTAAGTTATCATCCACAGATTTGACCATTGTGTTCATCTTAGATAACAGCCATTTATCCATTACAGATAACTTGTCATATTCTAACGCATGTTTTGTTGGATCAAACTGGTCGATCTCAGCGTATAATGTGTAGAATGCATAAGTATTCCATAATGTTCCCATGAATTTACGCTGTCCTTCTGTAACGGCTTTTGCATGGAAACGGTTTGGCAGCCATGGAGCACTATTTGTATAGAAATACCAACGGATCGCATCTGCTCCATGCTCTTCTAATGCATCGAATGGATCAACTGCATTTCCTTTGGACTTACTCATCTTCTGTCCGTTTTCATCCTGAACGTGTCCTAATACAACAACGTTTTTATATGGTGCTTTATTAAATAATAAAGTTGAAATTGCCATTAAGGAGTAGAACCATCCACGAGTCTGGTCTACAGCTTCTGAGATAAAGTTTGCTGGGAAGTTATCTTCGAAGATTTCTTTATTCTCAAATGGGTAATGCCACTGTGCGAAAGGCATAGATCCTGAATCGAACCAGCAGTCGATTACTTCTTCTACACGATGCATTGGTTTTCCACAATGTGGACACTTAATTGTTACCTGGTCGATATATGGACGGTGAAGTTCAATATCGTCTGGACAGTTATCAGACATACTCTTTAATTCTTCGATAGAACCGATTGAATGCTGATGTCCACATTCACATTCCCAGATATTTAATGGAGTTCCCCAATAACGGTTTCTTGAGATTCCCCAATCCTGTACGTTCTCTAACCAGTCTCCAAAACGTCCTTTACCGATGCTCTTTGGTACCCAGTTAACTGTATTGTTATTTGCGATCAGCTGATCTTTTACGTCTGTCATCTTGATGAACCAAGATTCTCTTGCATAGTAGATCAGTGGTGTATCACAACGCCAGCAATGTGGATAGCTATGCTCGAATTTAGGTGCATCGTATAATAATCCACGAGCATCTAAGTCTTTTAATACTTCTGGATCTGCTTTCTTAACGAATAATCCGGCAAATGGTGTTTCTTCTGACATATTACCGCGTTCGTCTACTAACTGTACAAAAGGCATCTCATATTTGCGTCCGACTTTCGCATCGTCTTCACCAAATGCTGGTGCGATATGAACGATACCTGTACCATCTGTTAATGTTACATATCCATCACATGTTACATAGAATGCTTTCTTGTGCTGTTTCTCTGCAACTTTTGCTGCACAGTCATATAATGGTTCGTATTCTTTGTATTCTAAGTCTTTTCCTTTGTATGTTTCTAAGACTTCATATGCAGGTGTTCCTGCTTCTTCGTCTGCTAATCTTCCAAGAACTGTATCAAGCAGTGCTTCTGCCATATAGTATACATATCCATCTGCGGCTTTTACTTTTGCGTATGTTTCTTCTGGGTTTACGCAAAGACCGATATTAGATGGAAGTGTCCATGGTGTTGTTGTCCATGCAAGGAAATATGCATCTTCATCTACTAATTTAAAGCGAACGATCGCTGAACGTTCTTTGACATCTTTGTATCCCTGTGCCACTTCCTGTGCGGATAATGGTGTTCCGCAACGTGGGCAGTAAGGTACGATCTTAAATCCTTTGTAAAGTAATCCTTTATCCCAGATCTGTTTTAATGCCCACCATACAGATTCGATAAAGTTATTATCGTATGTGATGTATGGGTTCTCCATATCAGCCCAGAAACCTACTGTATCTGAGAAGTCTTCCCACATACCTTTGTATTTCCAAACGCTTTCTTTACATTTCTTGATGAATGGTTCCATACCGTATTCTTCGATCTGTTCTTTTCCATCAAGACCTAACATCTTCTCAACTTCAAGTTCGACTGGAAGTCCGTGTGTATCCCATCCAGCTTTACGAATGATCTTATGACCTTTCATTGTCTGGTAACGAGGGATCATATCTTTGATAACACGAGTTAAAACGTGTCCGATATGTGGTTTACCATTGGCTGTTGGTGGTCCGTCATAGAATGTATATGTCGGATCGTCTTTTCTTTCTTCGATACTCTTTTCAAAAATTTCGTTTTCTTTCCAGAACTTTACGGTCTCTTTCTCTCGATCGACAAAGTTCATGTCAGATGATACTTTCTTGTACATCTTCATCTCTCCTTTTACTTCTTAGAAAATCTAATGAAATAGGAAATAAAAAAGGTGCCGTCCTAAAAATAGGACAACACCGTTGCTTCTAAACCACCTATTTCACATACTATCATATGTTATCCCGTTAACGGAGGATACCGGCACAGCTTACTATCTTCAGCCTGCAGCTTGGGAGTGATCTTCCTTCTTATCTTACTAACACCCGGCTTCCACCGCCCCGGACTCGCTCATGCGTTCATGATAGAAGTACTGTCTCCTTCTTCGCTTTTATCATACTAAGTTATCTTAACACTTAAAATGGCGATTCGTCAATATTGAATTGTATGTTTTCACATTTCTTTTTGTTTATTTTGTATGGAATACTTCGTAATAATGTTTCAGGCAATCTTTAAATCCATCTTTTGCAAGTGTTACACTATCATAGTAACTTCTTTCGGCATATCCATCTTTTGTATTATCTCTTGCTGCATTTAATAAGTCTGTACAGATATTTACTTTCGCAATTCCAAGTTCTACTGCTTTGGATAAGTTTTCATCTCCAGAACCAGATCCTCCATGAAGTACTAGTGGAATAGAAACCTCGGTTGCAATTTCTTGTAATCTTTCAAAATTCAGATGTGGAATTCCTTTGTATTCTCCATGAGCTGTTCCAATAGATACTGCAAGGGAATCAACTCCTGTCTGTTCTACAAATTTCTTTGCTTCTTCTGGTGTTGTTAACATTGTATTTCCTTCAACATGATAGCTGTCTCCTTCTCCTACGTGTCCGATTTCAGCTTCTACCGTAACATTTCTTTCATGTGCATATGCTACGATTTCTTTTGTCTTTGCCACATTTTCTTCAAATGGAAGGCTTGATCCATCAATCATAACGGAGGTAAATCCGACATCAATAGCTTTCTTAACCAACTCGATCGTAAATCCATGATCATAATGAAGCGCGATATCTTGGTTACTTTTTTCTGCGTAATATTTTACGATCGCTGCTGCTTCTTCAATACCTAATGTCGGTGTATGTACCTCCGCCAGACACACCATCAATGGGTGTTTTGTTTCTTCTGCCGCCTCGATCACTCCTTTGATATTCTCAAGGTTTACAATGTTGGCTGCTGGGACTGCGTAATGTCCTGCTTTGGCTTCTTCTAACATCTTTTTACTGTTTACTAACATCTGTTTCATCCTCCCGAAAATTCATTCTAAAATTTTACTTTATAAGTTCCACTTGTATCATTTTTAAAAATTAGCTAACAGATAATCTTCTGCTTCTTTGGACCATAATCCATTATGTTCTTTTGTAATCTTAGCTAATTCTTTAAATCTATCATCTGTTTTTCCTTTTTCTTCAAAATCTTCAATTGCTGTTAGTTCAAGATTCTTTCCAAGATACATCAGTTTCTTTCCTCCTGGAATCTTTGGAAGATTCAATATCGTATCGATCTGCGCATCAATTCCCCCGATATGTGTGATCATAACAGCTGGATCTAATCTTCCTTCTCCTGCAAGTTTTAAACATTCTTTCATATCATCGGTATTGCCACCGCTTGATCCTACCAGATGGTGCATCTTATAATGTACGTCAAAGAAATTAAACATCGCAGATAATTTTGGATCCACTGGTCCTGCGAAGAAGTTTAAGCATCCGTCAAATCCTAAAATCTCATCTGCCATCTCGATCACTGATCTGACTGGTGCATATACAGATACATCATCAAATCCTGTTCCACCAGTTAAATCTCTTAATGTCTTCACTGGGTCATCGACTTTCGCAGTATTGACAAAATGGATTTCAACACCTCGTTCTTTGGCATATTCTTCTGTAAATAATTCACTAGCTCTTTTTAATCTTACTTCATCAATGTCTGTGATCACCAGTAAAGAAGGTTTACGATCACAATTTAACATATAACTGATCGCTCCTAATCCCATTGGACCGCAGCTTGCAAGAAGTGCACTCTTTCCACCTTCTACAATTCCCATCTTATGTTCATAAACACCACGTTCACTGTGGTACATAGAATGGAATGCTCCAATGATACAGCTCATAGGCTCCGCCAGTGATGCCTCAAAAAATGCACTATTTTCATCAAAAGGTAATAAGCAGTCTTTTTCCATTACAATTGGCGGAACTTTGATAAAGGTTGCTGCTCCTCCGCAGTATTCATAAGAATATCCGATGGCTGCCATAGAACCTTTGATATTGATCGCTGGCTGCATGGTATATTTTGTTCCAACTTGATATTTATCTTTCCACTTCGCCCCAACTTCACGAATGATTCCTGCAAATTCATGTCCTACGATGATCGGATGTTCGCTGATATCATCGTTGACTCTCTGATGTTTTGCTCCCTGAATAGATTCTTTGTAAGTAGACATGCAGACACTGTCAGTGATCAGTTCCATTAAGATCTCATCGTCTTTCAGTTCTCCCATATCAAATTCTTCTAATCTTAAATCTGATTCCCCATAAAGTCTGACTGCTCTTGTCTTCATAGCTTATCCCTTTTCCTTCCTGTTTGTGTTGTGTTGTGTGGTCATCTGACCATGTACATTGTCATTTGATATTTTTTATTATAGATTCGACGTTTTTATTTGTCAATACAATTTTTTATTTTTCCATCACACAAAAAGTGCTGATTTACAAGATTTTTACAATAAAAAAGAAGCTGATATGCTTACTTTTATTTGCATATCAGCTTCATATTCTTATCTCTATATTATTTTAATAATAACTCTGCCGTCGGCACATCTGTTACCAACACATTCACTAATCCACCTGCGATCGCACCTTTGATTGCTTCGATCTTATCTTTTCCATAAGACATTCCGACTCTGACTGGTATCTTTGCGATCTTATCCAATGAAATTCCAACCATTTTTCTTTTCAGATCCTCATCAACCGTCTGGCCATTCTTGTCATAAATCCTTCCAACGATTTCTCCAACGGCACCTTTTCTCACTAGTTCCTTGTATTCTTCCTTTGTCCGTATTTCTGCCTTGATAATCGAAGAATCGTCCTGCATCGATCCGATTCCGATCAATGCAATGTCCGCTGTCTCTGCCATATGAAGAACTTTGGCGATTTCATCAATACTTTCGATCAACTCTTTTTCTTTTGTACCTTCCACATACATTGGTGCAGACAAGTTATAACTTGCACAGTGTAATAAATTTCCGACTTTCGTTGCAAGTGTATTGGAATATGTTGTTGTATTCCATGAATCTGACTGTATCGCTCCCGGTGTTCCAAGAAATGGAACAACTTTTACATTCTGAAATGAAAGAGATCTAAGACGTTCATCTTTCGCCAACTGCTCCACAAATTCATGCATGGCTCTTCCCCATGTCATTCCAAATACCATGTTTTTTTTCAAAACTCTTAGAATATAGTCTACCGCTTGAAACGCTACTTCTTGATCCGATGACTGTTCATATGCCGGAACAGCGATCAATGCTTCTGTCAATCCATATTTTTCTTCTAATTTCCGTTCCAATGCAAGATCACTTTGTTCAGGATATTGAATCCTGATCTGAACATACCCTTCATTTCTCGCCTGGATCAATGCTCTGGAAATACTGGTTCTTGATGTATGTAATTTTTTCGCAATCTCTTGTTGCGATAATCCATCACGATAATAAAGTTCTGCTGCTTTTATTAAAAAACGATCACTTTTCATCTGGCTTCCTCCGTCGTGAATACGCCACATTTCATATGTGACTTTCTATATTTATATTATCTGGTTTTTTATTTATTTTCAATGCACATTTTTATATTTTCTTAATCTGTTTTATCGGATATTTTGATTGTACGAAAACAAAGATCATGATCTTATCTTTTTATCAGATTTTACGCTTTCTTAACGTTTTATTTACTAAATTTTATAATTTTTGTATATAATTATATGTTAAAATAGTAGTTAACTAATGTTAGATGGTTTAAATACAAATATAAAACCAGAAGGGAGATAAATTCATGTTAAGAATTGGAATTTTAACCAGTGGCGGCGACTGTCAGGCATTGAATGCTGCCATGCGTGGTGTAATAAAAGGTTTAAGTGTAAAGAGAAATGATCTGGAGATCTATGGTTTCCGCGATGGATATAAAGGTCTGATGTACGATATTGCTGACCGTATGACACCAGATGATTTTTCTGGAATTTTAAACCGTGGAGGTACAATTCTTGGAACTTCCAGACAGCCATTCAAAAAGATGCGCATCCCTGATGAAAACGGTCTTGATAAAGTCGAGGCAATGAAAAATAATTATCGTAAATATAAATTAGACTGTCTTGTAGTTCTTGGCGGAAACGGAACTCACAAAACTGCAAATATGCTTCGTGAAGAAGGTTTAAATGTTGTAACACTTCCAAAGACAATTGACAATGATCTTTGGGGAACTGAAATGACATTCGGATTCCAGAGTGCCGTTGATATTGCAACTGATACGATCGACCGAATCCATACAACAGCTTCTTCTCACAGCCGTGTATTTATCATCGAGGTTATGGGGCATAAAGTCGGACATGTTACCCTGCAATCAGGAATTGCTGGTGGAGCTGACGTAATCCTGCTGCCTGAAATTCCTTATGATATTGATAAAGTAGCCGAAGTTGTAGAAAACCGCTTTGCAGCTGGAAAGAAATTCTCGATTATCGCAGTTGCTGAAGGTGCTATTTCAAAAGAAGATGCGAAGTTAAAGAAAAAACAGTATAAGGCAAAACTTGCAGAAAGAAGATATCCTTCTGTTGCTTATGAGATTGCAGCTGCACTAGAAAGAAAAACAAATCGTGAAATCAGAGTCACCGTTCCAGGACATACACAGCGTGGTGGTGCTCCTTGTGCTTACGACCGTGTACTTGCTACAAGAGTTGGAGCATATGCCGCTGAATTGATCCTTAATAAAGAGTATGGCTATATGGTTGGTATCGTTGATGGAGATACAAAAAAGGTTCCATTATCTGAAGTTGCCGGAAAATTAAAATATGTTGATCCGAAGTGCCAGATGATTAAGGACGCTAAGACGATTGGAATAAGTTTTGGGGAGTAAATTGTAGTTTGATGACGGAAATTATTGGTGGAATATTATAAAAATGGTTATATGTCTGCGACGCGCTCTCGCTCGACTCACTACGCAGCTGTACTAAGCTCCTGAATGATCTTACGATTATCCACTCGCTAAGTGCAGGCGTGTTCCTACGGTCGCCGACATATAACCATTTTTATAATATTCAAATAATTTACGTAATTCAAATCACTATACAGTGTGTATGTTGTATGGTATTAATTGATAATTTTTGTATTCGTTAACAGAAGTTTAGCTAAAATCTACAAGCACCGATTTGTAGGGTAGTTTGATGAACTGAAGTTATTGGTGGGGGTGAATATTTTACTATATTAGCATTTATAATAAACATCTGTCTACCACTACAAAAATTGAAAAACAATAATGTTTAACATACATCCATCAGCCTGAATTTTCTTATTTTTATGATTGAAAGTCTTCAGGTATTTAGAGAAAAAATGAAAGATAGCATGTGAGCAACGATCGAATCCCATAGGAGTTTTGACGGAATCGCAGCTGGATCGGGCAATTGTTTGAGCGTCAAAGACTACTGGTTTCAGTAACTTTCAACGCGAGTTATTGCAGGAGATCCAGCGAATAGGCGTTCTGTCAAAACTCCGTCAATGGAATTCGTGTTGCTCATATGCTATCTTTCATTTTTTCTCTAAATACTCGATGACCTTCAACTCATACAAATTAAAATTTAAGATCCCCCACAATCTGCTGAACCGTCAAATGATTCTTCTTAAGAAGTTCTTCAATATCATATCGATCTAATAATTCTTTCTTCACTCCATAATTAAATACCTTCATATCAGAATTCCCATAGAATCGTGCAATCTTTTCTCCGAATCCTCCTTCTAAAAATCCATCTTCTAATGTAATAACTACATCATGGTCTTTCTTTAGATCTTCTAATAATACTTCATCAATTCCAGTAATATAATATGGATTTATCACAGTTGCTTTTGTTCCTGTCTTTTCTTCTACTGCTTTTGCAACTTCACATCCCATATTGTAGAATGTTCCAAGTCCAATGACTGCAACTTTGCTTCCTTTTTCTGTGACTTCATATTTGTTTAACTGACTGAAATCTTTTGTTATTTTTTTACTGTCAGAGATCATTTCTCCACCTGGAAGTTTGATCGCGACTGGATATTGATCCTGATCGATACTCCAGTCCAACATTGCCAGATATTCTTCTTTTGTTGTTGGTGCGAGGTATACTAAGTTTGGAATATTGCTCATCATTGGAATATCCTGTAATCCAAGATGAGTAACATCATTCATTCCATAAACAGATCCCCAGAAAGTCACGATCGTTGCTGCATTGCTATCGATGCACAGATCCTGTGTGATCTGGTCGTAAGTTCTCTGTACAAATGTTGAATATACTCCATAAACCGGTTTTCCACCACCTGCTGCGATTCCTGCCGCCATTGCCATTGCTGTTTCTTCCGCGATCCCAACATCGATAAACTGTTTTCCAGCTTCCTTACGTTTATCTTCTGTAAATCCCATAACTGTTGGTGTTGCAGAAGTGATCGCTACAACCTTCTTGTCTTCTTTCATTTTCTTTAACAGGTATTGTGCTGTTACACTTGAGAAATCCTCACCATCAAAAGAATCTAAAGGCTTTCCTGTTTCCACATCAAATGGCGCACAGTAATGCCAGTCTTCTTTATGTTCCTCAGCTAATTTATATCCTTTTCCTTTTTGCGTATTAATATGAACGACAACTGCTTTTTTTGTATCTTTGACCTGTTTGAATGCTTCGATCAGATCAGCGACTTTATTTCCTTCTTTGACATAAATGTAATCTAATCCCATGGCTTTGAATAGATTGCATTTAGATTCTCCGTTTGTTTCACGAAGCGCTTTTAGATTCTCATATAATCCACCGTGGTTTTCTGCGATCGACATATCGTTATCATTAACTACAATGATCAGATTTCCACCTAATTCTGCGGCATAATCAAGACCTTCTAATGCTTCCCCTCCACTTAAAGATCCATCTCCGATCACTGCGATCACATTTCCATTTTCTTCTTTTAGGTCTCTTGCTTTGGCAAGTCCAAGTGCAAGACTTATAGAAGTTGATGTATGCCCAATTGTGAAATGATCATGCTCACTTTCTCCTGGATTACTGTATCCTGATACATCATCATAATGTTCTTCATATAGGAATGCATCCTTACGTCCAGTCAACATTTTGTGTGGATAAGATTGATGGGAAACATCATATACGATTTTGTCTTTTGGCGATTCAAATACATAATGCATGGCGATCGTTACTTCTACCATACCGAAATTCGGTCCAAAATGACCTCCATGCTTACTTAATTTTTTTAATAATGCATCACGAATTTCTTCTGCAAGTACATTTAACTGATCCTCGGATAATTTCTTGACATCTTCTGGACCATTAATATTTTCAATATACATCTATTTTTCTCCTTGTCTGGTTTCTTGTAAATACACTAGCAATAGTGTATGATATTTATATCATACAACCTAAAGTTAACTTTAGGTCAAGAATATTTTTGAAAGAAGGTTTTTCTATGTACACGATCGGTCAAGTCTCTACAATGTTTGATCTTCCTGTTTCTACCTTAAGGTATTATGACAAGGAAGGATTTTTCCCTAATCTGGAACGTAAAGGAAACATCCGTTATTTTAGTGATAATGAATTGGAAGCGCTTCGTATTATTGAATGTCTGAAGAAATCCGGTCTTGAGATCAAAGATATAAAGCAATTTTTTCTCTGGGTATCTGAAGGCAGCGCAAGCTATGAAAAAAGGAAAGAATTATTTGAAGCCAGAAAATCAGCTGTTGAAACTGAAATCCAAGAACTTCAAAAAACTCTTTCTCTCTTAAAATTCAAGTGCTGGTATTATGAAACAGCAATGAAAGACGGTAATGAAGATGCTATAAATGCCATGTTGCCTGATAAACTTCCTGAAAACATACAAAAACTATATAACGAAGGTCATAAATAATTTTTTTGCCCTAAAACTATTCGAAATAACAATTTAATGTTAAAATAAAGACAAGGAAATGTTAAAAATGAGAGGTGATATTTTGAAAAAGAAACTTATGGTACTTTGTGCTGTCGCAATTATGATCAGTACATGCTTGACTGGGTGTAAGATGAATTCTGGAAAAATCCGCTTTGGTTCTGCTGGAATCGGTGGTACTTACCAGATTTTTGGTGATACTTTTGCCAACCTTATCTCATCTAAGAGTAAAAAATATAACATTGAAGTAAAAACAACTGCAGGTTCTGCTGCAAATCTTCGTCTGTTATCTAAAGATTACATTCAGATGGCTGTTGCCCAAATGGATTTGATCAATGATGCTTATAACCGCACTGGTATTTTTGAAAATGATAAGAAATATCAGGGATATCGTGCTGTTGCTTCCCTTTATACAGAAGCCTGTCAGATTGTGGTTCCTGCGGATTCAGACATTCAGTCTATGGATGATCTAGAAGGGAAAAAGGTCTGCATTGGTGAAGAAGAATCTGGAACTGAACAGAATGCATTGCAGATTTTAAATGCTTATGGATTAAACGAAAGACTTGTTGATACTGTAAATCTGAATTATACAGATGCCGCCAAGAAATTAAAATCTGGCGATATTGATGCACTTTTCTGTACCGCAGGTGTTCAGACGACTGTGATCAATGAGCTGTCAAAACAGTGTAAGATTCGTCTGGTCAGTCTTGATCAAAAAGGGGTTTCTCGTCTGAAGAAATCTTATAAATTTTACACAGAATATACAATACCTGCAGGTACATATGTAAATCAGACTAAAGAAATTAAAACTGTTGGTGTCAAAGCTGTTCTTCTTGCAAGTGATAAACTTTCCGAAGATACTGTCAAAGACATTACACAGATTCTATTTAAGAATCAACAGCAGATTCAGTATGCACTACCTGTAGATATTTCTCTTGATGAGACAACTGCCGTTGATGGTATCACGATTCCATTCCATGACGGTGCTGCTGCCTATTATAAACAACATGGAATCACAGTAAATACAGAGAAAGGAAGCAATTAACCGCTGCGGTGTAAATAAATGACAATACAACTAGATATGTATCAGACGATCGCGGTTGCCGTAGTCGTTTTGATGTTAGGAAACTTTTTAAAACACAGGATTGCGATCTTAGAACGATTTTGTATTCCTGCACCTGTGATCGGCGGTGTGATCTTTGCAATCTTTACCTGTGTATGTTATGTAACTGGATTTGCCGAATTTTCCTTTGATGATATTCTAAAAGAAGTCTGTATGGTATTCTTCTTTACATCTGTTGGATTTCAGGCAAACTTAAAAGTCTTAAAAAGTGGTGGAAAATCTTTGATCATTTTCCTGATCCTTGTGATCATGTTGATCATATGCCAGAACTTTCTTGCAGTCGGTCTGTCCAAAGCACTGCAAATCAGTCCTTTGGTTGGACTCTGTACAGGTTCTATCCCTATGATCGGTGGTCATGGTACCGCTGGTGCATTTGGACCTGTTCTTGAAGACTTTGGTGTTAAAGGTGCCAGCACTTTATGTACAGCTGCTGCTACATTTGGATTGATCGCTGGAAGTATCATGGGCGGTCCCGTTGGAAAACGTCTGATTGAGAAGAAAAATCTTTTAAAGACTGCAATTCCTGAAGATAACAGCCTGTTAATTGAAGAAGAGAAAAAGCATGAACGTCACACAAGTATGTATCCAGCTGCCGTGTTCCAGCTGATCATCGCCATGGGAATCGGAACGATCATTTCCAAATTGCTTTCCATGACAGGTATGACATTCCCAATCTATATCGGTGCCATGATTGCTGCTGCATTTATGCGTAACATCGGCGAATATTCTGGACAATTTACAATTTATATGGGTGAGATCAATGATATTGGTGGTATCAGCCTATCTTTATTCTTAGGAATCGCCATGATCACTTTAAAATTATGGCAGCTTGCAGACCTTGCACTTCCACTGATCACATTACTTGCAGGACAAACTATTTTGATGTTCTTATTTACTTATTTTGTAGTATTTAATATCATGGGAAGAGACTATGATGCCGCTGTATTATCTTCTGGCGTATGTGGTTTCGGAATGGGTGCCACGCCAAACGCCATGGCGAATATGCAGGCAATCTGTGAACGTTATGTCCCATCCGTCAAAGCTTACCTTCTGGTACCTTTGATTGGTAGTTTATTTGCAGACTTCTTAAATAGTCTGGTGATCACGTTCTTTATCAATTTTCTATAATCTAGAGGGAGACGATGAAAAATGTTTGGAAAAAGAAAAAAAAGACGCGAAGCAATCCGAAATAAGCTCCGTGAGAAATCAGAATATAAAATGAAAAGCGAAAATGTTGCAATACCCGAGATCCATACAAAAGATTTTGATGAGATTGAGGAACATATTGATGAAATAGAACAGGAAAAAGAAGAAAAACATTCTATTCTCTATGATAATGTAGCAATTCCTGAGGTTCATATTCATAAAAAGGAAAAATAGAATTCCGATATGCAGGATTCCAACAAAAAATGGCAGTACATTCTTCCAGTTCTGGTTAATGTACTGCCTGTTTGTTATTATGCTTCTGCTCTCATTTTTGCATATAATTGTTTTCTCACAAAGTAATAACAGATCACCTGTAATACGATTGTTATGATCCAGGATGCTGGATATGATATAAATAAAATATCCAAAGATCTATGATTCGGGAAGATCCAGAAAATCCATACGATTCTTGTTCCTACTGTCCCAATGATCGAAAGGATCATTGGCACACCAGAACGCCCCATTCCACGAAGTGCTCCAGGAAACAGATCCATAAATCCACAGAGGAAATACGTAACCGTTGTATATAACAAGATTTCCATTCCACATTGAATTACTTTTGAATTACTTGTATAGATCGTCAAGAGTTTAGGACCAAAGAAATAAGCACTGTTTCCCAAGATCATCATTGCGACAAATGATAAGATCAGACAGTCGATCAAGACACGATCCATTCGTTTCCATTTTCCAACACCATAGTTCTGACTGGTAAAACTCATGCAAGCCTGTGTCACTGCATTCACTGTAACATACAAAAATCCAAAAATATTATTTGCTGCCGTATATCCTGCCATTGCGATCGATCCAAAAGAATTCACTGATGACTGCAATAATACATTAGAAAAATTAATAACAGTGCTTTGAATTCCTGCTGGAATTCCCACCTGAAAAATCTGTTTTAAATATTCCTTTTGAATCTTTAATTTTGAAAAACGCAGTTGGTAACTTGTCTCTGATCGATACAGACATCGAAGCACAAGTATACTTGAAATCAGCTGTGAAATTACCGTTCCGATCGCAACTCCTGCAACGCCAAGATGAAAAATGATAACCAGACACATGTTAAGACCTGCATTTGCAATTCCAGCAACGATCAAATAAAACAGCGGACGTTTTGTATCTCCGACCGCTCTTAAAATGGATGCTCCATAATTATAAAGCATAAAAAACGGCATCCCCATAAAATAAATTCTCATGTAAAGAGTGGAAAGATTGATCACATCATCTGGTGTATCCATTAATTCTAATACTGGTTTTGCAAAGATCAATCCTACAAAGACCATAATAATTCCGCTGATCAGCGCCAGTGTAATTGCCGTATGAACGGTTTCAGACATTTCTTTATCTTTACCCGCCGCATAAAATCTTGCGGATAAAACATTCGCTCCAAGGGATATTCCAATAAATAAATTGGTAAACATATTGATCAGGGCAGTGGTTGATCCAACCGCTGCAAGCGACTGGCTCCCACTAAATCTTCCAATAACTATAATATCCACTGCATTAAACATCAGCTGCAAAATTCCGGATAACATCAATGGTAACGAAAATGAGATCAGTTTATCCATAATCGTTCCATTGCACATATCAATTTCATATTTATTACGTTTTATTGTTGAACTCATTGCCTTACTCAAATACCTTTTTTATACTGTCATAGTGCAGGAAAATCCCTTCCTGTGCAAATACTTTGATCTCATCTATTGAGGCAAACATATAGCCGTCAATCTCTGCTTCCTGAAAGTTTACATCACTGTCATCGATATCTAATGTAAAACGATAAACATCTACAAAATAGTTATCTCCTTCTCCTGGATTCTCTCTCTTGTATGTAAACATATATCCGCCTTCAGCATCTTTAACATCCAATCCTGTTTCTTCTTTCACTTCACGAAGAACTGCATCATAAGATGCTTCCCCTGCCTGTGCAGCACCACCAGACACTTCCCACCATCCTGGTGCCCATGCCTTTGTCATAACTCTCTTTGTGATCAAAAATTTGCCGTCTGATCTTCTAATGACTCCAAGAACTGTCAGATGATATTCATCATCTTTTAATGTCCAGTCATTTCTCTTCATTGTACGGCCTGTCAGTTGTTTATTCTTATCGTAAATGTCCCATCTTTCTTCCATTTTTGCATTTCTCCTTGGGTGTGTTTCTTTATTAATCTTAACATTTTACGAAATTTATTGCAAATTGTGATTTGTAGGTAGTGTTGCATGTATGAGTCAGAAAGAAGATAAGAAAAAATATTTATAAGAATACAGGGCGACACTCCGCATTTTTGAAAGCGTTTTTTACAAATCGCTGATTCGCGCCTGTTCCTTTGATAACTGATATGTAATGACTTTTGTCAATAGTAAATTAACAGAAATCACAACAAATTTTTATTTTATTGTTTCTGAAGATATCCAGAAAGAGTTCCGATGTATCAGTTCCCGGCATTGGCCACTCTGATATACGTGGATTGGTTACCAACAGGTCAATGGTCCGCCGCGAACTCTAGCTGTCTCCCTCACGTGGATCACAGATATTACTGTGCCAACAGAGTTTCCTCGTAGATAGTTCAAACCTAAACATGTTCGAAACTCTTTCGGGATGCCTTCAGTTGCAACTTTAATTACAGGCTGGATGATGTATGCGGCAGAGGCCGGCTTACATCATCTTGATTATCATTTCTAGCACATCGATCAGTATGTCAAGACTACGCAGTACCGCCGCCTTTGGCAGCTTGGTCTTGATATAGTGATCGATGTGCTATATTTATATCAGTAAATATTATCTGTCATCATTCCCCATATAAAACAAGCAAGCTCTCTTGCAACTGCTGTTTTTGCAATATTATATTTCTTGCCATCTTTCAGAACCATCTTATAATAG
>OHDS01000430.1_pt1 | contig 22326 bp, 28 predicted proteins | sample 1567031 | NCBI WGS metagenome assembly OHDS01 (sample SAMEA3879503, study PRJEB24766) | human gut metagenome | biome: human-associated habitat; feature: feces | place: USA | collected 1985/1987
TACAAAAGTAATATCACATTTTTAGAATGAAAGGGGGAGTTTATCGAATGCTTACTTTGAAACCGTTTCGTAGTTATAGATGCCGCCGGAATAGCCGCTGCCGATGGTTTCCGGACTGACGGTAAAGGTATACTGCAGCTCTTTGCCCATGAACGGAATTACGGTAGTATGCCCCGCAAGGAATTCTTTCTTTGCCGTAAGGGTGTAGTCCTTTTTTGTGCCGTCGGCAAATAAAAGGGTAAGGAATGTACCGTCGGCATCCCGGTCCTGCGCCGGAATGACCGCAGTGAATGTGCCGCCGTCATTATACATCCGTATATCCGAGGTGGCTCCAAGGGTATTGGCGGTGCCGGTTCCCAGGTTGATATTGGCTGTAGCCTTGGCCCTTTGGATGGTCACGCCGGAAAGTGCCTCTCCCGCTTCCGGCGTATAAGTGACCTGCAGCCGGGACAGCCGGTGGGAGAAGGCGAGCGTTATGACCTTATCGGTTGTTCCGCTCCTGTTGGCCGCATACATGAAGTCGGAAAGCGTGATGCCTTCCCGCTGGTCCCCCTGTATGCTGAAATCATAATCCAACGGATTGCCCATGTCTTCCCTGTAGGGGTAATAGGCATAATAATCCGTTTCATAGCCGGCGGCTATTTCGTTGGCGTCCCCGTCCGCCACGAACTGCGAGCCGTTCCAGACGAACCGCTTGTTGTCCGCATAGTTTCCGGACGTTTTCAAGGTTGCAGGCGCTGATGACATGCGTACTGCCGCATAGACGCCGATGGCATCCCCGGTCTCAAACGTTGTCTCGGTTGCCCGTGCTCCCCCTGCGTCAATTTCAAAGGACACGGTATCACGGCTGTGGATTGCGGTGCCTTCCTCATTCTCACAGCCCTGCAGGGACAGGAGGGTTGTCACGGCCAGCCAGGGGAAAAGGCTGTTTAAAATATTCTTCATTTTCATCGTTTTGTCTGATTATGGGGGATTGGCAGCCCCGATATGGTTTGTAACAGGGCGGGAAGAAAGGCTTCCCGCCCCTTAAAGTCAGATTACAGGTACAAGCTGGATTTCACCTTTCACATCGTCTGTCCAGGGTTCGATGGTCACACCGCTGCCATCGGCACCGCCGATGACCAGACCGTTATTCCCCAGTACGATGTCGTAGATATTACGGTAAGAGCGTTCCCATTTCGTTCCGGCCGGGAAGGTGAATTGCAGCTGCTTTCCGTCAATGGTGAACACGGCCTGCATATCCTTGCCCGCTGTCGCATCAACCGGAACGACAATGGATGAAAAGGATACGGCCTTGTCTGTCAGAGTGGCGCCGGCGCTGAATTCCACATTGCCTGCCGTCGTTTTTGTCAGGGAACCTGTTGAAATATCCATAGTGGCACGGGTATACAACGGAGTGGCGGAACCGACATTCTTCAGTGTGATTCCGGTAAGGACGCCTTCCTGTCTGTATCCTTCCGTTTTCTTCATGCGGAATACGACCTGTGAAAGGGCATGTTTCATCGTGATGTTCACATTACGGTTCAGGATGCTCGCCTTGGTGTCGCCCTGTCCGTACAGATGGTCCGTCTGGGTGGTGATGTCCACCGGAAGGGCGGAGGGGGTGGTCAGCGTGGCATCATACGGATAATAAGCGAACACCGTCGCCTCGTTCTCATCCAGCAGGATCTCTTCCGAAGTCCATCCGGCAGCTGAATAGGTGAAAGGGGTGTTGGTATAGACGGCATTCTGGTTGTACGGAGTGCCCAGAGTACCGTTGCAGACATAAAGACCCAGCTTGTCACCGGCTTCCCAGGCGGTCTTTTCCGCGCGGGAAACAGCGGGAGCACCGATGTTGGCGTTGATTTTCAAGGAGGCACGGACATCCTTGACGGTTCCTTCTTCATTCTCGGAACAGCTGCATGCCAATACGGCAAGACACGCTGCGAACAAAAACATTTTCTTCATTTTGTAAAATTTTAAATTGATGATAAAAAAACAGTATTAATAAGTAATTATTCCCTGGCCCCATTCCACATTCTGCCAGTCCTCGATGGAAGCGGATGCGGTATGTAGGGACGGGGATACGCGGACGGTGATGTCCACACTGATACCGTCAGCGGTGAAGTCCTTGAACACATCACTCAGGTCAAGATCCGCATCCACGGGCATGTCCCCGTCCAGATGAAGACGGATGACATTGCTCACCCCGGTATTGATGCCGAACACCAGCACTTCCTTCCGGAAGAAATTCTCCTTTTCAGGGGAGACGGTGAAAGGCAGGGTGGCGAAACCGCTTCCCTTTTCCCTTGTACGTACATACCGGCTTGTGGTCACGCCGTCAAGTTCGGCGGTGATTCCGGTATATTCCAGGATTCCCGTATTCGTCACCGTGATGTTGAAGACAATCCGCTGCACCATCAGTTTGCTCTCGCAGGTGACGTGCAGGGTGTCGTCAGTCATGACCGTACCGGTCACGGAAGAGGAATACGCGTATCCCTGCTCCGCCGTGATCTTTCCCTGTTCCGTCGGAACACGCAAGCGGACGGTGGCGGCGGAGCCCGCATCCTCCAGGATGTTGACATCCTTGTTGCAGGCGAGAAACTCGTAACTCCCGATATGCAAGGTCCCATACGCATCACCGCTTCCATTAAAAGGAATGGAAAGATTGTCATATTCCGCCACGCCGTTACCGGTCAGCGGAAAAACCATCAGGTTCATCTCCGCCTGTTCCGGTGTGCCCATATCGGAAGGGTGATGGAACCCGTTACGGGCGTGCAGGTATCCTTTGTAGATACAATCCTCGGTGAACAGGCCGTCACAAGAGGAAAGTGACAGCAGGGACAGGAATATGCCGGGCAGAATTCTTACTATTTTATTCATATTGCGACAGGTTTAAATTATACGTTGTTATCAGCCGGTTGATTTCCGGATCAAGACGACCGCGATAGGCTTTGGAACCGTCCAGTTCCAGTGAGCGCATGAAGGAGGACACGGCTTTGCCGTCGTCTTTCAGACGGCTGTACAGGATGGACAGCAGGTAGCACACATTGGAACTTTCCGGCAGGGATTCCAATATTCCGGCAGCCCGTGCATCATAGCCCAGTGACATCAGGCAGATGGCCGTGTTGTAGTCGTTATAGTCCGACAGTATCACCAGCGCGTCCTTGTACTGCCTGTCCTCCATCAGGTCAAGACCGTGCATGTAGGCCGAGTCAAGGACGGTGGTGTATTTGAATTCCTCTATCATATCCCGGCGGTGCAGGTAGAATGCGAAGTTCACCGCACGTGCCAGAGGATAATAGTTCTCCCTGATATGCTTGTAGGCATCCGGGAAACGTTTCCGGATCCCGGCCTCCCTTGCGTCCGGATCCTTTACGGAGGACATGATATCCAGAACGGCTGACCTGTCATCCATTTCCGTATCCTGTTGTACCTTGCGGACAAGAAGCTGCCAGTCCTCGCCAATCCACCGGGGACGGATCAGGGTGTCGATGCCGGTCCTGTCATCCGTCCTTCCGGACAGGTACTCCTTCAAGGCAACGGCACGCTGCCTGGACAGGATACGGTTCGCGGCCGCGCTGCCTTCCGGGGATGCGGTGGCGGTCATGTCAATACTGTCCATCACCAACTCACCGGTATAGGTCAGCTTGTTGATCGCTTCCAGGACTTTGTCTATTTCGGAACGGTTGTTCCCGTATTCCTCGTCAAACAGGTATCTGCCTGCCGGATAATTGATATAGGCGGTCGTATTGGCCGTGGCCTTGCGGTATATCTTCTCCTTCCTGTACCGGGGCGCATGGTCCAGGAACTGCACCATACTGCTTATATAATAGGTAATGGTATCCGAGGACGGTAAATTGGCGGAACTGCCATTGACGGCAAGTATCCTTCCGTCTACTGTCAGGTCAATACGTTTCGTGTTATCGGTAACATCCATCTCCTGCCGGTAATAATAGCTGAAGGTATTGTTCCTGTTCCTGATGACCGTATCCAGACGGGCGGCCTGGTAAGGGAAACGAACCAGCTCCTCATATTTGCGTGACACCGCGTCACGTTTGCGTTCGTTCTCCGCAATGCGCTTGTAATCGAAGTATCTCTCCGCTATACGCGCCGAATCTTCCGGCGTCACCCTGCGTACCTTCAGAGGGGTGCCTTCCGAGAACATGCGGTAGCGGGACGGAATCAGCGTGGTGTCCAGGTCACGGCGGAGCCAGTAGGCGGGAAGTACGGACAGGATGGTGTTGTGGCCGGCGATGGCCATGCGGTTCCGTTCCATCTTCGCGTTGAAGTGCTGGTAACGGCGGTTCCATCTCTCAGTCCAGTCAATCCATTCCTCGCGGGCGATATAGTCATGCTTCCATGCCTGGTAGAACTCCTCCTCCAGCTCGGCCATGGCACGGCGGTAGCCTTTCATGTCGAACATCTCTTTCAGATAGGCGGAATCCGGGATGATGCTGTTTATGAAGGCCTGGTACTGCGCGTATCCTTTTTTCTGCCGCTTGACGAAGTCGGCGCCGGACAGGAAGATCCTCTCCAGTTCTATGCGTCTGCCACGCTTGTAGGCCACAGGGGTCAGCTGTACCTGCCATTTGTCATCTATCAGCCTGCCCGGAACGGTCACGACAAAATCCAGATTCACTTTCCCGGCACGCTCGGGGATGTTCCTGTTACGCGCGACAATGGTCACCTCGTCCAGCTGCAACACGGTCATCTCTTCACCCGTAACGCTGTCACGTTCGGCCATGGTGACAATATGTTCCACTCCCGAACTGTCCTTCCAGGTGATTTTTTCGGGAACGGAATAGCATGTCGTGTCCGGTGCAGGCCGCTTGCCGGCCTGTGAGAGACCGACCTTGCTGATGCTCCTTTCCATCTTGTGGGACAGGGAACAGGATAAGGACAGCAGTGGAAGTAAAAGGATTACAGGTATGTTTCTTTTTTTCATAGGACCGTACATTTAGAAAAGATATATCATGTTCAACGCCACACGTGAAGGTATCAGATACCATCCGTGTTTTCTGCCCAGGAAGGCGCCGCATTCCCGGCAACGGTATTCGTTGTACCTCGCCCAGACCGCGGCGCCGCCGAGTTCCCATTCTATGTTCCATGTTTTTGACAGGGGGTAGGCCTTGCCGATGGAGAGGCCGATGCCGTAGCCTTCCCCCTCATAGCGTTTCTTGTTCCATATCCTGCCGATCGAATAGCCGCTTGCCAGGGTGTTCATCCCGACAAAAAAATTGGAGTAGGACTCCACGAACCAGTAGCGCACGCCCGGCATGACAGTCAGGTTGCGGAACTGGCGGTTGTCCTTAAAGACGAAGGGATTGTACTGGACCGGTAGATGAAGCGACCATCGGCGGTTCAGCGTCATGGACCCCTCCAGGTTGATGTTGCCCGTTGCCAGCCCTATCAGGTTGGTACGCGCGGAATAGAACTGGGCCGGGGATGCCAGGCAGACGCCCAACAATATCCCCAGAAAAAAGAATTTCTTTCTCATCTGTTTTCTCCTTCCTGATTGGACGGCCGGGAATTCAGCACGGTGATGTCCCATGCCGTCAGCGTGTTGAAGTAACGGCCGTCCCGTTCACGGGCGGAAATGTCAAATTTGACACTGACCTCCATACCCTCCTCCATGGGAAAACGGTCCATGTTGGCATTCATCACTTGCAGGCAGATCCTCTTCGGATACTGGTCTTGCGTTTCTATCACAAACTCACGGGACTTCCACGGAGTGCCCGATGTCTTTCCGACTCCTTCCTTGACCGGAAAGAGGGTAAGTACTTTTCCTTTTATCTCCATATTTTTTTCGTTTATGTGTTTTTAATCAAGTGAACGGGGATGAACCGCAACCATCCTTTTCACGATCTGCTAAAACCATTCGGCATCCGGATCGACCTCCACGGAAAGCCGGTCCATGATCCATGTGATCAGTCTGTTGACAAAGCCCATGTTCTTATCCTTTTAAAAAAGAGTATTATCCTTCAATTGCCTGCTCAGACTTATATGGCGGCCGTCATCAACTCCGGTCATATAAGCCTTGTGGTTCGTCTTATGCCTGTTCGCCACAGGCTTTCTTCTGACAAGCCTGAACCTGCCCATATAGTCGCCTATCAGTTTTTGGTGACAGATCATGAGGCCGGTTTCCTGCGGCGTCTGCCCGGACTTCTCCAGCTGCATGCGTAAACCGGGTATGCAGCCTTCCAGATAAGACCGGATATAGTCCTTCTTACCTTTGGCGGTTCTCCAGTAACCGCGTCTGCCTTGCGCATACCCGGAATACTTCTCTTCGGACAGACGTCTGAAGGTTTTACGCAGGTAGTCAAAGAGCGCAATGACAGTTGCCGCATTTTCCTCTGTCCCGATTACCACCATATGGGTTGTGCCCGCGTAGAGCAGCATCTTGCAGTAATTGTATTCACATAAGACCCTCATCAGGTCCCGTTTCCAGATATTGCCGGCCGCATCCTTGTAGCTGATTCTGTCAGATTCGCAGGCTGTCAGCCGGTTTTGTGGATTCTCACCGGCAAGATCAAGCAGGGAGAGGTTGTATTCCATAAGCAGGCGGTGTACCGCCGCTGCCGCCGCATGGGCTTCACCTTCAGATCCGATCTGTGTGGCGGATTCTTTGAGCCGGATAAGCTTGCGGATTCTTTCCGTTATCTTTTCTGATACTTCTTTCATATTGTTTGCTGTATTACATCTCATTTCCTGCAGTCATTGCTTTTTTTTTACAGGCTTGCAGGAACTCGTTGAAATCGTTATGCCGGGGATACAGCCGGACGGACTCATTGACCAGTACCGTATCCTTCCCAAGATTCCCCTCCAGTTTCTCCAGGGCGTCCATGCCTGCCTTGTCGTTGTCCAGAAAGGCATGTACCAGCCGGTGCCGGGAAAGGAACTCTCCGGACCTGCCGGCCATGGCCGTGGAGTTCAGGATGCAGAAATTCATTGGCGGCAGTCCGGGATGTTCCCTGGCATACTGGAGATAGCTGAGAAAATCCATGAATCCCTCGAAAACGGCACAACGGTCGCCTCCATTGTCAAGACAGGTGACGGCTTTTACTCCGGCACATCCCTTGAATATCGGATTCCTGAGCTCCATGCCTCCCTTGTCATTGGGGAAAGCTACGGCGAAACAGCGCCTGTCCTTCCTTCCGCTGAAATGGTAGTATGCTTCCTTGCAATATGCCTTTGCAATGTCCGCATCAATTCCACGCCGGCCCATGTATTCCAGAAGCATCCTGTTGGTCAGGGGATTGATATTGTCGACAGTCAGTCTGGGGCTGGTGCCGGCATCCCCGGCGGAAGTCGGAACAGGGAGGGGGTCGGACGGGGCGGACAGGTCGCTTTTTTCAATCCGCCGCATGGCGGAGTGAAAATCGCACCGTTCCAGACGCATGACCAGGTCAGCCACACCTCCCGAGCTGTCCTCACCGAAATCCTTCCATTTGTTCGTGTGCAGGTTCACCATGAAGCTGGGGGTCTCCTCATTTCTGAAAGGGGAGCTGTACATGAGATAGCCGTGGTAGGACCTGACCGGTTCATGACCGTATTTTTCCAGTATCTCCCGCAAGGGGATCGCATTGGCTTCCTGTGATTTCATAATCTTTCGTTTTTTTTAAGTTCCTGCCGCACCGGCTTCACAGCGGGACGGCAGGATGGAATGTTCTTTCACATACTAACTAATGTCAAAATATCATGCGGTCCGGACGGACGTCAGCCTGCTCCTGAGAAAACATAGCGGGCTCCTGATGCGCCCGTTGCTGCGCTCGATTTCCTTCAAGGCGGCTTCCAGCACACGGGGGGAGTCCGCGGACAGATGCAGGATCTCATGCTGCTGTGCCGGAGAAATGCCTAGACGCTCAAGGGCGGCACGGAAACCGTCCTGCCTCTTTTCTCCTGAACATTCAGCGTTGTACTTGCGGATATAGTTCTCTATCAGCGGAGTGAGGCAGCCGCCCACACTGTAACGGTAGTCACCGTTACGGATGCTGTCCTTGACGGCGGCTATGGCGTACTCCAGGGGCATGGCCGGATAACGGGCTTTCAGAATGCACGCCCAGCGGATCTGGTCATCCTTCAGGTTCAGGTATTCCAGATCGGATTTTAAAGTCCGGATGGAATTGTCCTCCTCATCCGTCTTTTCCTGAACGGATGTAAAGGAGCTTGAGGATGATATGTTTTCTTTTCTTTCCTTTATATTGTAAGCTTCCGGAATATTCACGGATTCTTCCGGAATAAATCCGGTTTTTTCCGGAAGAATCCCCTCTTTCAAAGGAACGGGCGCTTCTGAAGGTTCCGTGAAGGGAACAGAGGTGACTGCCACAGATCCACAGATCGGAACGGACGCCGCTTCCACAGGAAGCTGTGCCCGGGAAACCGGGAAGGAGGATTTTTCTTCGGAAAGAAGATTTATTTCTTCCGGAATGACTGTCTTGCGCTTGGCCGCGTGACACATGGACACATATCGGATCTGGATGGAGTGCCCTGTCAGAATGCCGTACTGTTTCCAGATTCCGGCATTGAACAGCCCCGTTTCCGTACAATAGTTGATGATCCGGAGAACCTCCTCTTCCCTCATGTTCCAGTATTCCGCACAATCGAACAGCTCGTCCTGTGTGAAACGGATATAACAGCCTTCCACACGGTAGATCTCATTCAGGACATACTGGTATATCGCATAACCGGCACAGCTGTGTTCCTTTCTCAGCTTGCGGATCTTGATGTCACGGAACCGGTCCGTTTCGGCCCTGTAGTACTCAAAGCCTTTTCTGGCAATTCTTCCCATAATTATACGTTTTAAGAATTTTTTTTCAGTGTGAAACAAACAGGATTCGAACCTGTATCACCAGCCTGCATACAATGCGGTGACTTGCCTGTTAGTCCATTGTTCCGTTACGATTCTGATAAATATCTCATTAAACTATCCTTATCTCTAAAAAGTCTTTTTCCCCATTGTGGATAATTGTTTCTGGGCACACTTAGCCCATCTGACAGCTTATAAACCATAAGAAAACTATCATCAGTATAGGATATTTCGATAATTATTTTGCTTATACTTGTATGGATAATGTTATCCCCGCTCAGATAGCATACGCTATCTCCTACGTTAAATTCAGTATCTATATTCATACCTATATCGTTATTAGTCAATTACCAATCTCCACCATCATTTAATATGCCATCAATAGTAGTTACACTATTTTCAATATTGCTACCTCCATATTGCGTAAATTCCGGTGTAGGATTATTGTCTGTATCTCCATGCATCATTACATGAAGCGAACCACTGGCTGAATACAGCCAAAGACGCTTACCATCCTTTTCCCACTTTTTTGCAAGTCGTTTCAGAGAGTCAATCAACTTACATTCTTCGGGAGTACATTCTATCCCAGCTTCTGTTTGATATTTGCTCATATCGAATTAATTTTAAATATTAATCTTTTTCTAAAAAAGTGTTAGTAGTATTCAACACTCCGGCTGAATCCCGATTTTTACCATCACGCACAAAAAAACTATCGCTTAACAGCCTTTCATAATCGATTTTATTCATAAGAATAACACTCGCATTGCCATCTATATACAGTTTGCATTGCATGAATTGAGTTCCTTTTACTTCCTCAATTACATCTATTTGCATTGTTCTTTTTTTACTCATATCTGTCCAATTTTAAAATTTCATCAATAGATGATAAAACACTCTCCAGTCTTTCCAACTGCTCAGAGTATTTCATAAGAAGATTTTCTTCTCTTTCCGTAGCCTCCCCTCCATTGTGAATATCATTATACTTTTCGTATTTTGATTTTACACTCTTATATGCTTTCTGAAAGAACGGAAGCAATATCTTACATTCCTCTTTGGTCATACAGACCGTTATCTCGTATGGAGATGAATACGATTTTCTAGTGCCATCTATGTGACTCATTTCTGTTCGTTATTGAAGTCATTAATATAACTACGCCCAGCATCAGTTGGACGATAAACAACATCACCAAATGGTCCAGCCGATTTCGTCAACAAACCGTTTTTTACCATTTCTTCTAAATCGTCGGAAGGCTCACTATATCCACCCCATCCTTTTTTGCAGATATTGCCTAAATGAATAAGCTGCATCTTACTTAATTCTATATTCATTTGGTTCATATTTATTCGAGTTCGAAGATTCTGTTGATGGTGTCAGCTAATTTATCATTGATGATTTTCGAGTTCCAACTGTCAAATTCAAGAATAATACCAACTTGTCTGGAACTGCCGGAGTCTGTATAAGACCTGCCCATTGTGATATTTACAGGCAGGTTCTCCTCTTTGGCTACCTCTATAAAAGCGTTTGCCAGTTTTTTTAACATTTCACATCTTATCAACATAGTATTTTCGGATTAGTGATTATGAATTGACAGCCATGAAGAAACCGGCATTATTATACTGTTGCCTGATTTCTGCGGATGTAAGAATATGATACTTGGTATACAACTCAGCATTGAACAAGTCAACCTGAATACAATACTCCACGATTTTCTCCACTTCTTCCGGAGAGAGTGCCCAATAGTCCGCTACTCTGCAAAGCATATTCTTACACCAATACAATGAATGGTTTCCTGTACGGAATATCTCATTTTCTATATAATCATAAACCGCATATCCATTACATCCATATACAGTTTTCAGATCACTAACTTTGGTTTCATGCAACTGTGATGTCCTTTTATAACAAGGCAGGAATGGAATAATCTTATTGTCTGAAATAACGGATTTCATAATGTCTTTTATTTAAATTTCGGTAATAAGGATGCAGTTCAGATTCTTATTGAATTCTGAACAAAAGATTGTTGCTGCAAAAAATTATACTCTTGCAGGTATATCGTATCTTTTACGTATTTTTTTTACGTAATTGAAAACAGTCTTTTCACAGACTTTTGGAAAAGAGGGATTATTCTCCTTTAGATATTCATGAATCTGGGTGGAAGAATAATAAGGACAGGTTATCAGCAAATGCTTAACTGACTCCTCATAAGGATCGAGACGGCAGGAATAAGAAGGGCGCGGACGATTGCCATGTTGAAGAAGCTCATCAACATTTAATCGGGAAAGCCGCATGACTCTGCCGGGAGGAAGTTGCAGCTTCTTTGCTATTTGAGAACGGCTCAAGCCAAGAAGTCGAAGTTCGGCAATGTTATGCCAGTCGTGGTAGTCTTCTGTAATCTTTTTTGCATCCATTTTCTACATAAATATAGTTTTCGTAAAGTGAAATATTTAATGTTACGAAAAAGTGATGCGGCAAAGTTACGAGTTACACCACATCGTGCCCCTGACGGTCAGCGGACTGCCGGAGGAACTGGACGCGGGATTCCTGCAAACCGTCGCCCGGCCGATACAGAAGGTGGCGGGACTGATCACCAACATGGCGCAGTTCGAGGCGCAGGCTGACAAGGCCGCTGCCGACAGCAAGGCGGCGAAGGAAGAAAAAGCCAAAGAGACGAAGGAGGAGAAGGAGAAACGCGAGAAGTACGAGAAGCATCTCAAGAAGACGGAGGAACTGATTGCCGCCGGGAAGCACAGCGAGGCTGTCACCGCACTCGGCCAGGCACGCCTCCATGCCAAGCCGCAAGACCTGAAGAAGATTGACAGCATGGTGGAGGAACAGAAGAAGGCGATGAACAAGGGCAGCCTGTTCGAGCTGATGGATGAACCGGCACCGCAACCGCAGCCACAGCCACAGCAGCAACCGCAACCTATGGCGGCAACGGCACAACAGCCACAGCCACGACCAATGGCAGTTCCCGTGCAGCAACCGCCCTATCCGCCGCAGCCCCAGGCTCCGAGACCGATAGCAGGACAACCGCAGCGGCCTATGACGGCACAACCGCTGCAACAGCCTTCGATGTGGCCACCGCAACAACCGCCGCAAAGACCGCTTCCGCCACAGCCGCAATATGCCGGACAACAGCCTACGGCTCCGCAGCCTCCATACGGGGCACAGTCTGACACGCACTGGCAGGAACAGGCATTCTCTCCCGAAGACTACCCTGCGCAATATCCCGCGGACGGAGAAATCAATTACAATCCCAAGGATTACGAGGAATATCCCGATTTTCCCCAATCCATGTTAGAACCCAAGTATTCACCTTATCAGACAGTTTAAGATTATGGCACTCGAAATCACAGGAATGACACGCTCGTTCACGTTCAAGAAAGGCAGCGGAATGATTACGCTCGACGATCCCAACCCGTCGGACAGCCCCGAAATGGTCATGAGTTACTACTCCAACTTCTACCCGGAGCTGACCACGGCGACGGTACACGGACCGGTCATCAAGAATGACAAGGCGGTGTACGAGTTCAAGACCACCATCGGGACAAAAGGATAGGAAACCATGAAGAAGGACAATAAAAAGAAGAAATCATGTGTACCATTGGACGAACATCAGTCGGCACTGCTCGCAAGGCTCATCATCGGCCAGACAGAACGGAATGTACGACACGGTGTGAACAGGACAGAACGGATTACGGCTCCAAGCGGGGCCGTAATTCTTTTCTGAATACGGCACTTGCCCCGATAGCACAGAAAAGTATTGTCGTGGATTCATACGGCAGTAATGGCATCAACGTGATTACGCAGGAAAACTACGAGTTCCTGCGTGACTCGTTTTTCAACTATGCCCTTTTGTTGAAACAGGAAGCGGTGCATACTCCGGGCAAAAGTATCGGGGCAAGCATAGCCAATCTGTACGACGAGATGGACAAACTTGTCGGGGAAGGGATGAATGTGAATATCGAACAGGATAACGGCAGGCTCTATTTCAATCTGTGGAAGTGTCACAAATGGGGCGAACTGACCTTGTACTATTTCCCGATGAAATTCGTGGAGGCTCTCAATCCCACGCTCAGGCGGATCTCAATTACGTTTATCCACAACCTGATGCGGGCGAACGGAATATCCACCATTCTGGACGAGGATGACACGGATTATGTATTAATGTGGCTGAAAGAGGATGATCCGCAGGAGGAGGAAGAGGAAACTGGTAAAAGGCTGGAACTGGTACGGTCATACGAGAAAGGGAAAATCGGCAGACTGCTGAAGCATGTTGAAAAAAAGTCCTATTACAAGGATTTGCCGAAAGCACTTGAAAAATACACCCCGCAAAACGACTTCGAGCGTTCCATTGTCGGAGCAATGAAAAAGGGATTGCCCTTCCTTAACCCGGAACACGGTATCATGCAATACGGCTATGATGCCTTTCACGAGGAAGAACCGGATTTTCAGCCGATGCGTCTGGATCAGCAGATAAGGGTGGTCTATGACTGCGACGACATGGTGTCCGAATATCTGGTGGACTATTACAATAATAACAGCCAGGAGACATACGATATCATCCCGATTACCACCTGTGCCCTGTCACCGGAAACCGACCGCCTGTTTATCATGGATGACTATCCGGAACGGTTCTTCAAGTGGGCGGATGAATTTATTAACATTGTATATTGAAAGATTATGGTAGAAACGAATGAACTTACAAGAAAACTGAGGACGCTGCTTCATCCGAGGGCGGCGTTGATTGTCTATGCGGAAGAGAATGACAACCACAGCACGGATGACGACGGTTATTTTATCGAAGTCAGGGACATAGACGAAAATGGGACAATGGGCGAAGGCCGTCCGGTGACGGTGGAGTTCATGAACGAACTGGTACGGGGCTATTCCGAAAGCCACAGTGTGACACCATACGGCAGGATACCGTCCAACCTGCTGTGGTTTGACCCGCGCAAGGGCAGTGAGAAATACATCTGGTACAACCCGCCCCAAAAGCGCATGATGTTCTTCCATGACATCCTGAAGATTGAAAGCGCGGAATACAACCTGCCGGGCGTGATCTATGAGGCCGGAGAAAACCGTCTGAATGTCTATGCCTATACAGATGTTGAACTGACAGACAATTCGGACCTTTTTGCGGCTCCGTTCTTCAATGTGACGGGAGCGAGCGTCTGTCTGGGCTCCGCAAAAATTGAGAAGCCGAAAGACCTGACCTACACGAACCTGCTGGAGTATTGGGAAAAGAGGTTCTGGCTGACGGAGTTCTCCCATCTGGGTGGAGGTGGGAACCCCACGAAATCCAATCTGGTACTGGTAACGAAAGCGGCAAAGGACAAGCCTTTTGACCTTGACGAACTGCAACCTTTAAAAAAACTGAAACTAAAAGACATATTGCGATGAAAAGAGTACATTATACAGACAGTTACCTGATGAACCCGCAACATCCGGTGACGGTAAACATCATAGGCGCGGGCGGTACAGGCTCGCAAGTGCTGACCGGTATGGCAAGACTGGATGTCACGCTCCGTGCACTCGGACATCCGGGATTGTTCGTAACGGTCTACGATCCAGACATCGTGACGGACGCAAACATTGGGCGGCAGCTCTTCGGACCGTCAGACCTGGGACTGAACAAGTCACAATGTCTGGTCACAAGGATAAACAATTTTTTCGGAAACGACTGGAAAGCGGAGGCGAGTTTCTATCCGTCGGTATTGAAGGAGGTAAAGCGGACCGAAATTGCGAACATCACCATTACCTGTACGGATAATATAAAATCCAGACTCGATTTGTGGAACGTGCTTGCGAAAGTTCCTTCATCCTCCTATACGGACAATAACACGCCGCTCTACTGGATGGATTTCGGGAATACAAAGACCGCCGGGCAGGTTGTACTGGGAACCGTGCCGAAGAAAATCAAACAGCCGGTTTCCACGATGTATGAAACGGTCGGCTCACTGAAAGTCATCACCCGTTTTGTGAAATATGCGAGAGTGAAAGAAGTGGATTCCGGACCGAGTTGCTCACTGGCAGAGGCATTGGAAAAACAGGATCTGTTTATCAACTCCACGCTGGCGCAACTCGGCTGCAATATCCTCTGGAAAATGTTCCGCCACGGGATGATTGAGCATCACGGGCTGTTCCTGAACTTAGAAACGATGAAAGTCAATCCGATAGGGGTATAAGACAGGCAAAAGCAAATATGAAAAAGTGGAACCGCCTTGCCGGAAAAGTTTCTGCAAAATAATATCATTCAATTCATTGCGGAATGAGAAATTATTTGTACTTTTGCTATTGTATTTCGAGAATGTTTTGTTAACGATGTATGAACGGCAATAAAAGCACATATAAATACCACCCGTATATAACAAATATTTTTTGTTCAGGCGGTGCTTCGTCCTATAAGACGGAGGCTTTTTTCGTGTCATTACCGTTTCGTAAAGTTGTTTCCATATCCGGAAAATATTTGTCCGATGCGCTTAAAATGTGTGCCGATTATTTGGATATTCAGATAATTCGGTTACTCTCTCTCTCTCTCTCTCTCTCTCTCTCTCTCATGGCTACGCGCGTCAATATACAAAATATTCCTTAAATACCAATCACTTACGGAGAGTCCGTTTTCCGGAATATCTCTCCTTTCCACGTTATTATCCGAACCTTTACATGCCGCCCTCACCAATCGGGGGCGCGTATCGTCATATCCGTCGGCGGTGTATGCCGGAGCATGGAACAACAATGCCCGCATACGCCGCCGATATGCTTTTTTATTAACCCGTAACAACAAATCTTATCAAATATGACAGTGATAAAACGAATATTATTGACGGTCTTTCTTGCCGTTACAGGATTGTCGCTTTCGGCACAGGAGAAGCCGGACTCCACTGCCTACCGTTTCCGGTTCGTGGCAGAGAACGATATGTTCTTCTCCCCGTGGAGCGGCAACGGACAGGAACTTGAGCGGTTGCTTGCAGCCATCGACGAACACCGCCCCGCCATCGAAGCCGGACAAATGTATCTTTTAGTGACAAGCTACGCTACGGACGGCAACGAAGAACAGACTGCGGCGCAAGTGGCAAAGACACGCCGCAATCGTGTGAAGTCGGAACTGATTGTGCGCGGCAAGATAAAAGAGTCGAACTTCGTCACCGACCAGTTGTTTGACGAAGCCTATACGGACGGGAACGGAAAATCCCTGCACAACATGGTCATCGTCACCCTCCCTGCCTCTGTTGAGAAAGTGGCGGAGATAGCCGGTGCGGAAGCCGCCGCCAGAGTGGAAGCCTATAACAAAGAGGTGTCTGGCGAGGCGGAGCGCGAACGTATGGCAGCGAAAGAGCAGGCAAAAGCGGAACAGACTGCCAAGGAAAAGGCAGAACAGGAGCGTATCGCTGCAGAGCAGGCAGCCCGAGAGAAAGCCGAGGCGGAACGGATGGAGCGTGAACGCATGGCAGCGGAACAAGTCGAAAAAGAGCGTCTGGAAGCGGAGGAACAAGCCCGCCTGCAAGCTGAAGAAACGGCAATAGCCACCCCGTATCATTTTGCCTTGCGTGCCAACCTCCTGCGTTGGGCAACCCTCACTCCCGATTTGGGTATCGAGTGGCGCATCAACCGCCATGTGGGTATTGCCGTGAACGGTACGTGGGCTTCATGGAGCTGGGACGACAAGAACCGCCGCTATGCCCTTTGGGAAGTGGCCCCCGAAGTGCGATGGTATCTCGGCAAGGAGAAACGGGGCTATATCGGTGCGATGTACAAGGCCGGGCAGTTCAACTACAAGCTGTCCGAAACAGGCCGTCAGGGCGACCTCATGGGCGGTGGTATCGTCGGAGGTTATCAGCTGAAACTCAACAATGCCCTTTCTCTTGATTTCAACCTCGGCATCGGCTATATCCATGCCGACTATGACAAGTATGTGGTCATCAACGGCGTGAGGGTAAGGCGCGGCAGCGGAACAAAGAACTGGTGGGGTCCTGTTTCGGCGGGTGTCACCCTGGTGTGGAACATCTTTTAGCGGAAAGGAGGAACAATGAATACAACGACAATCATACGACAGATAAAGGAATATATGGGAGCATACGGAAAGGCTTATACCTTATTATATCTAATAGGTGCGGTGACCATACTGACCTCGTGCGTGAAGGACGACCTCTATGACACGCCGCACCCCGACCGTGGGGCGGTGGTCGTAACCACGGACTGGAGCGGAAAGAGCACCGAGGCGGACATACCGCAGGCATACACACTGCGCATCGGCGGGAGGGAACAGAACGTGAGCGCGGCGACCAACGTGTTCGACGCGCTGCTCGCGCCCGGTGGCTACGGTCTGACGGTGTACAACTCCCCGGAGGGGATTAGTATCGACGGAAACAAGGCAACGGTGAATCCGGTGGATCTGACGGGTGCAATAGAGCCGCACCCCGGCTACCTCTTCGCCTCGCACCAGGACATCAGCGTCGTGGCGGACGACACCCTGCACGTCACCGCCCCGATGAGACAATACGTGCGCAGGCTCGACATCGAACTGACCGCCACGGAAGGCGACTACAGCCGTGTACAGTCGGCTACGGCAACGCTCTCCGGCGTGGCTTCGGCAGCGGATATGGCAACAGGCGACCGGAGTGCAGCGGCACAAGTAACAAACGCTTTCAGGCAGGACGACAACAAGTTCACAATCTTTTTCCGACTGCTCGGCATCGTCCCGACGGAAACGCATACGCTGACGGTGGACATCACTTTCAACAACGGTGACACGCAGCGGGTAGTGAGCGACCTTACCGAGGCCATAAGGGACTTCAATAACGGCACCAAACCGGTTAAACTCACGGGTAATCTGCTTTTGCCCGTAGAGGCCGGGGTAACGGGCGCAACCATCACGGGCTGGAACGAGGTAGAAAGCGGCAATGGGGATGCTAACTGACGATAAATATTTTAATCAAAAAAACAAGATTATGACAATGAACATGAGGTTTTTCATTATTGCAGCAGCGGCAACGCTATTGGCTGCGTGTACACAAGAGAACGAGGTACAGAACAATCCGGTGGAAGCACGAATCACGGCAGGCGTGAGCGGGCCGAAGACCCGTGCTGTGGACAACGGGTGAAACGCCGACCGAATCGGCGTGATGGTGGTGGATGCCCCTGGCACGACCACGACCATGGGCGGCAAGTACAAGAACGTGGGATACGCAACCACGAGTACCGGCACCAACGCGGACTTCACCCCGATGACGGCGGGTGGCGGCATCTTCTTCGAGGACGCTTCCCTCGAGTTTACTTTTGCCGCCTACGCGCCTTACGCATCGGGCGCAAACGCCTCCACCCTGCCTGGTACAGACGGGAAGATTACGGTAAATACAAGCAACCAGCCCACGACCACGGAACAGGAGAAGGTGGACTACATCCATGCCACGGGAGCCAAGGCCGATAAAGACAGCCCGACCGTCAGCTTCACGGACAACACCGCCGCGGGCGGCAGCGACTGCTCCTTCAAGCATAAGATGGCCCGTCTTATCCTCAAGGTGCAGGTGTCGAACACCGACGGTTTCGACGACACTGCCGTGCTGGAATTCGCCGACTACAAGCTGGGCGGCCTGGTTCACGAGGGAACGTTCGATGTGAAGACCGGTACCGCCGCGACCGCGGGCAGCGTTGTGAGCGACTGGATGTTACGCCAGTGCACCGGTGCCCCGAAGACGGCCACGGACAAGTGCGTGGCAACCTTTGACGCCGCCACGGGCGTGATGACTTTCACCATGATCCTGCTCCCGCAGACACTCGCCAACGCTTTGGTGCTTGAGATATCTCCCGATGACGGGGAATACCAGAGCTACTCCAACAAGGACATGATCAAACCCGCGTTGGAGGCCGGTTATTCTTATACCTACACCATCACGGTGAAGAAGACGGGGCTGACCCTTAGCGGAAGCACCATCGAAAACTGGAACGACGGTGGTAGCCATGCGGGTGATGCAAAAATGTAGTGTGTCTGAAAGCCACTGCCGTGCATCAGGCGTAAGACGGAGGCACGCCATATATAATAAATGGTGCGGCAGCCCGCGTCGCAACGGGCAGTGGCACAAAACGAAATAAATAAAGACAATATGAAAATAATAAGGAACATAGCGAGAAGGCCGTGGCCGCGCATCGGCGACTGGTTGCCGGTTGTGATGCTCATCTGTGGGGTGCTCGCTTCCTGTAGCAGTGAGGATGAAAGCACCGCGCCCCTGCCCGACGGCAAGTACCCGCTGCAACTGACGGCGGAGGTGGCGCAGCCGCAGACCCGCGCCGGAGGTAAGGATGCGTGGACGGGCGGCGAGGAGATTAGAGTGTCACTGGAAGGCGTGTTTGGTAACAAAACATACGTGATGGACGCATCGGGCAATGCAAGCCCGAAGGATGCCGATAATGCCTTCTATTGGAAGAACACCGATGAAGCCCGCGTCAGTGCATGGACCCCGGACATAGAATCGGAAACGGATATTTCCGACCAAAGTGGCGGGTACGCCGCTTTCGATGTCCTGTACGCCAGTGCCATAGGGCGTTATGACCAAGCCATAAATCTCCGTTTCATCCACCGCATGGCGAAAATCGAAGTAATTCTCAAAGCTGGCGAAGGCATTACGGAAGAGGAGTTGGAGGGTGCGACCGTCACCATTTTCGGAGACCCGCTAACGCACTCAACCGCCGGCTTGGTATCACCGGGTGACCAATCGGACGGCGAGATAAAGCCCTATTACGATGCCGCAACGAAGAAATACGAGGCGTTAGTGCCGCCGCAGGATATGACGGGCAAGCCGCTCATCCGAATCAGCATAGGCAGCAATGACTTTACCTACACTCCCGAAACAGAAGCTGCCGGCAAATTTGGGTTTTTCGGTGGCAAGCGGTATGCCTACACCATCACCGTGAAAGCAAGCGGAATAGACGTGCAGGCGGTGACCGGTGGCACGTGGGTTGCATGTGGCGAGGAGAACGTCACCTCCAAAAAGGTAAAGCAAAGTTTCACAGCTGACGAACTTAAAATCGGCGACTACTTCTATTCCGACGGGACTTGGAGCGACGGCGGCCTGCGCAAAATCTATACTGACGGCAGTATGAAGATAGCAAGCCCCAAGCCTGCTCCCGTACTCCAAACAAAAAGTGAAATAGAAAGAAGAGTCATCGGTATCGTTTTCCAGACGGACCCGAGCCGTATCGGCACTGCCGAAAAGTCCAAATTGGGCGAAGGGAATGTGCATGGCCTTGTAATGGCCTTAAAGAACACCGCAACAGATATCCAATGGAGCCATGAAGAGAATAATTTGGAAGACGTGAAAGACTGCTGGTCCAAGTCTGAAATCTACTCTGACATCAGCGGTCTGCACAATTACACCAAGATTCTTGACCATGCAAATAGTATCGGTGGAATTGAGGCATATCCGGCCTTCGAAGCCGTCGAGAAATGGAATGATATGTACAGTATAAATGAATACCGCCCACCTCGTAATACCACAGGCTGGTTTATTCCTTCCTCCGGTCAGTGGTGGGACATCCTTCAGAATCTGGGCGGTTGTCCGGCTATGGCGGATAAAGGTCAGCAAACCTCGTCGGATTCCGGTGATTTCCGTTGGCTAGGTCAAGGCGATGTTCCAGCTGCCTTGAATGCTTGGATGAATAAAATTGCAGCCGACAGCAAGAATGATTTTACCACCGGTGACCGTTTTTGGTCGTCATCGGAGTTAAATCAGTTCCGCGCACGGAACTGGAACGTGTACTCCTCTGATTACGTGTGCTGCGACTTTGTCTATAAGAAATGGAGTAACGCTGTCCGTCCCGTCCTTGCTTTCTGAACTATTTGCCTATTTAGTCCTTTAAGAATATGAAGATACAAAACATATACCACCTCTTGCAAGCTGCGTTGCTCCTGCTGCTTGTATCCTGCACGCAAGAAGAGTTCCCTGCCGTGCAAGACAAGGCGCAGCAACTGACAATCTCCGTTACCGATGGCGGATATACATCGGCTGTTGAGAATATGAAAACCCGTGTCGAGACCCGTGCCGTGGAGAACGGCTACACCACCGAGTTCACCGAAGGCGATGCCTGCGGATTCTACATGGTGCGCGGCGGAAAGCCGGTTTATTCAAACGTGAAGCTGACAGCCGAAAAGGATGCCGCCACGGGCGGCATCATGTGGAAAACCGACGGTACGACGCTTGCCGCCGGAATGGATGGAGAGAGCTACTACCTCTACTATCCTTATCAGGCGGACATGGCGGGCAAGACTGCCACACCTGCGGAGGGGGCGGTCATGACCGATGCCGAGTTCTTCAAGCCGCTCATTGATGGCTGGCAACCCGGGGACGACCAGAGCACCCATGCCGCTTACACCGCCTCCGACCTGATGACAGCCGGAGGCTCAACGACAGGGACGGGCAACACCATCCACCTCTCTTTCGCCATGAAACACCGCATGGCGTTGGCCGTCATCGAGATGCCGAAGACCGTTTACAAGTTTATCGACGCGAATGTTCCCGACTACACCGTGGGGGCAGAAGCTACGTTCACAGGCACCGCCAAGCCGCTGCGCATGGCTGACGGCACTTACCGCTACTTGGTGCACTCGTCCATGCCGACTATCGAGGGATGTTATGACGGGGGGAACAGGGAGTTTACCATCACCACGTCCGCGTCCCATCCTGTCGTAGGGGAATACAAGAGATACAAGGTGGACGGTGCGCAGGCTATGGAAAAGAATTATAACTTGCAGATGGGCGACTACCTGTGCAAGAATTCCGATGGTAATTGGTATATTATCCCCGGTGAGGAAATGCCGAATGAGGAGTGCATCGCCATCGTGTTCCATGCCGGTCATCACGAAAACGATGCCTCCGATTACTCCGCCACCGGTATCGGTCAGCAGAAGTGCCACGGCTATGCCATTGCCTTGCAGGATGCCACAAACGGTTATTGTCAGTGGGGCGTTTACGGAACCGAGTTGGGTTGCTGCCCCACGGATGGAAGCGGAAACAAACAGAACAATTACTCTACACCTGACATCGACTGGAGCGGCTACGCCTGGACACAGAAAATCATCGCCGCTGCCGGAGGTACGGGCAACTTGAATGCCGCCGAAGATTCCGGTTATCCTGCCACCTACTATGCCGTTGTGGATTATGCGAGCAAAGTCCCGTCCCCTGCCAATAGCAGCGGTTGGTTTCTTCCTTCTATCGGTCAGATGTGGAATGTTTATCAAAACCGTACTTCTTTGTTTGACGGCAAGACAGTGGTATCAGGCTTAAAGTCCGATTGGTACTGGTCCTCCTCGGAGTACTACAACAATCCGGCGAAACTCGCTCTTTATGTGGATGTGGACTACGGCCGCGTGGGCAGCCGCTATAAGGACCTCAGACGTAGCTACGTGCGTCCGGTCTTGGCTTTCTGACCTATTTACCTATTCAATCTATTTATCTATTTGCGGCGTAGCCGCTCATTTAAAAGATGGAATACCCGCGAAGCGGGTCGGAAAAATTTTTGAAAAATCGAGTTATGGCATTAT